>ERZ795031.2258-NODE-2258-length-18640-cov-5.450794_pt1 | contig 18640 bp, 23 predicted proteins | sample MGYA00375123_ERZ795031 | MGnify/ENA primary metagenome ERZ795031 (study PRJEB30166, sample SAMN05720159) | activated sludge metagenome | isolation source: anaerobic digester from wastewater treatment plant | place: USA | collected 2015-04-21 ... | reverse complement strand
TTTTATATAATTCGGTCAAAGAAAACTAAGTGGTCTTTAGACCCTTAGATGAATTTGAACCGATCTTCTGATTTGTTTAGAACAAATATTAAATCTATAATTATTATAAGAGGAAAAATGTATCTTACACAAGTCAACAAGCTTAGGAACATTGATAAAGAATCATTTGAGATTCTTGTATTATTATCAAGATTATGCAAGAATATGTACAATGTAGGTGTCTATAATGTGAGACAAAAATTTATATTTGAAGGAAAGTATACAAATTATTTTTCTAATTACCATGATTGTAAATATAATGAAAATTATAAATTTTTAGTTCAAATTGGTCAAAACGTGTTAAGATCTGTTGATTTTTCATTTAGATCTTTTTTTGAACTAGTTAAAAAGAAGAAAGAAGGAATTGATTTGGGTAAAGTTAATTTACCAGGGTATTTAGACAAAAACTCTTATTATCCAATAATTTGGCAAAAACAAATGTTTCAAGTTATAGATAATAAAATTCGGCTTTCAATGACTGGTGAGTTTAAAAAAAAATTTAATATTAGTAAAAGATTTTTATTCTTTGACCTTCCAAAACACATTGATAAAAATTCCATTAAAGAAATTAAAATAGTTCCAAGACAAAAAGCAAAATATTTTACAATACATATCACTTATAAAAAGGAGGAAATAAAAAATGAACATTTAAATCCAGATAAGTTTCTGAGTATAGATTTAGGAATATCTAATCTTGCCTCATGTATTGATTCTGAAGGGACATCTTTTATAATAGATGGTAAAAAACTAAAATCAATAAACCAAGGATTCAATAAAGAAATAGCAAGGTTAAAAAGTATTCTTGATAAACAAGAACCAAATTCCAAAAGGTATTCAAATAGAATGTACAATGTTGTAGAAAAAAGAAATAATATAGTTAATGAATATTTAAATTTAGTAACTAATAAAATTATTACATACTGTATTTCTAATGAAATTGGTAATATTGTAATTGGTGATTTAAAAGATATTCAAAGAAATTCTAAAATGGGAAAAATTAACAACCAAAACTTTGTACAAATACCATTTTCTAAATTAAGTACTAAAATTAGAAATAAATGTTTTTTGAATTCTATAAATATTGAATATCAAGAAGAATCGTATACCTCCAAATGCTCTTTTTTAGATAATGAAGAAATACACAAACATGATAACTATAAAGGTAAAAGAATCAAAAGAGGTCTTTTTCAAAGTGAAAAAGGCATTTTAGTTAATTCTGATATTAATGGTGCTTGTAATATCATGAAAAAGTTTTTAAGTAAGCAAAATTTCAAAAATGAAATTTTTGAAAAATTGTCTAGAGGACTTGTCAATAGTCCATTACGAATAAGGATTCTTTAAAAATCAATCTTCGTATCAAGCTATGGTTCTTCAGAACCATAGTAATTGACTGTTCTTCATGTAATCTGGAAATTGATGCTGATTTAAATGCATCAATTAATATTTTACAACGAGGAGTTTATAATCCCTCGTCCTTAGAAAAATCAAAAATAAATCTTATTAATTTTAATTGTTTTTGATTATTATTTAGTAATTCAATCTATAATGAATAGGAATTTTTTCAAAATCAACAGAACAAATAATAAAAGAGAAGGAGAGATAGTTAATTTATGCGTCAATGGATGGTTGACCCAAAATGTTTATGTAGACAACATTTATTAGGAGAACACAACGAATCTCATTCTTTCCTTGGGTGTATTAAAAAAGGAACTAGTTTAAAAGGATATATTTCTAAAGGTTTAGTGGAAGTTGATAAGATTCAAAAGAGGCATGATGAACTAGCTGAAGAAATGATAAGAAGAGGTTATAACCATAAAAGTCCATTAGACTGTTGTAATTTATTGTGGGAAGAAGGGTGTGTAGACTCAGAACAAAATATTGAAGAACTAAAAAGAAGATGTCCAGAATGTAGAGAAAGGATTTTGAATGCAGGAAAATAAGATAGAAATAATAATAATATCTCCCCATTTCGACGATGAAATAATTGGAACATATGAGGTTTTAACCAATCCATTGATAAAACCAATTATTATTTATATGCAAGATGATGAAGAAAGAAAACAAGAAGCATTAAAACTAAAAAATCATATAGAAACTATACAAGTTCAGTTATTTCAAAAAAGTATTCCCTCCATGTTTTTAAATCCAAAAAATTTATTTTATTTTCCTGATCCGATATATGAGTTCCATCTGGATCATAGAAAATGGGGTGCTTACGGCGAGGATTTATTAAGACAGGGATTTAAAAATGTTATTTTTTATAATATTAATATGCAGGCACCATATATGCATGAAGTAAAAGATTTTAAAGGAAAAAGAAGACTGCTAGAAAAAATATATCCCAGTCAAAAGAATCTTTGGAAATATGATGCGAAATATTATTTGTTTGAGGGATATTGTAAATGGATTATTTGAAAGTAGTAGAATTTATAGCTTTTGTTTTAACAGTTATTGCAGCATTATATATTTCAATTCCAAGAAAAATTGGTTTATACATATTTATAGTTGCAGGAGTTTTTTGGAGTTATTTTGCAATTATAAATGAGCAATATTTTTTCTTAATTCAGAATTTTGTTTTAATTTGTTTTGACGCAATAGGGATCTATAATTGGACTAAACAAGGAATTAAATAATACTTCTGGGGGGAACTTATTTTCTATGATTGAGTCAATTTTTGCAGAGAACATGTTTGGAGTTAAGAGTTATTATGAATTAAATGTTATTTCAAAAAGTCATGATTCAAAAGAAATAACAATTAAATCTTGGAATGGAGAATTAAAAAAGTTAAAGTTAGATGATAAGAAAAAATGTTATGTATTTAGAGAATGAAAGAAAGGATTTAGTGAATGTCGAGATTAATATTTGTTCCTCAATATCCATCTAAATTAAGATATCAAGAATTTTTTTATAGTGAATTTCCAAAAGAGTTTAGTAAGTATTATGATGAAGTAATCACTATTGGAGAATCATATATCAAATCAAAAGTGAATAATGAAGAAGGATTGTTTGCTCCAAGAAAAGAATCAATTAATTTTGAATTTTTTCAAGTTAATGAATATCTAAATTTAAAACTAGAAGAAGATGATACTCTTTTGTTCATGGACATTTCCTATCCTGGTTTTTTTGCTAATGTTCTTTATCATAAACCGATAAAAAATTGCTTCGCATACTGTCATGCAACTTCCAAAAATAATTTAGATATTTTTGATTCAATTAAATTTTCTTGTGAAACAGCTCACTCAAAATTGTTTAAAAAAGTTTTTATTGGAAGTAAATATCACCAAGATAAATTGGGAACAAAATGGGATAATACAGTAGTTGTTGGTTTACCTTTTCCACCATTTGAAACTTTTAGAGAAAAAAAAGAATTTGAAATAATCTCAGTAGCTAGACCTAATCCTCAAAAAGTAACTCAAGTTATAGAAGATTGGGTTGAAAGAGATTTTTCAAATATTGTTAGAAAAGAATGTAGTAATTGGGAACAATATTATAAGTTTCTTAGTTCAGGTAAAATTTTATTGATTACCACAAAAGAAGAAACTTTTGGATATTCCACGATGGAAGCAATTATGAATGGAACTGTAGTGTTAGCTCCTAATAAGTTTTCATATCCAGAGTTGTTACCAAAAGAAAATCTTTATGATAATTATGATGATCTAAGTATGAAGATTTGGTCGGTGTTACATGATGATTTGTTACCACCAAAAGAATTGTTGTGTAATGATTTGTGTGAAAATTTTTATGAGAATGTTGTTAGAATAATGAAAGGATAGTATGATAAACAATATAGATAAATTATTTGTAGAAAAAATAAAAGAAAAAATAAAAGAAGAATGTGGATTATGTTATTTACATTTTTCTCAAAATTGTAAATGTTTGGAAAATTGTAATTTTAGACCTCATCCTGGTGACAGAGTAACTATTGAATTTACTTCTCCTGTATATAGATTTAAAATTGTAGACGGTGAACTTTATGTGACGTTAGAAAATGCTAGTATATACTATATTATTTGGTGCATAAGAAAGAATTTAAAATATTTTCCTGATTTAAATTCATTAGGAATAGATATTCATCATTTATTTCAAAATATTTATGATTCAATTTTAACAAAAGCTGTATTTAAACCAGATCATTCTGAAGAAAAACATACAAATAATTGCACAGGATTAGATATATCATCTTTTATTAAAGTTATGGATAATATGTTTACTAATTTGTGTAAAAAATATCAAAATTGTTTTAATCAAAAAATAGAAAAAGATAAATTTGAAAATTTATTTCTAGATTTTTTATTTATGTCTAAATCAAGAAGAGAAAAAAAATCTAAGGAATTATATAAATTAAATAATATAAAAGAATCTACCAGATCGTTTTTAAATGATTATAAAGCAATAGATATTATAGCTAAAAAAATAGAAGATTTAATTAAATTATATAATAAAGAAATTAAGTATCTAGATAAAAATTTTATTATTAAAGAAGATGAAAGAATATTAAAGTTAATTTATGAAATGCAGGAAAAATGCGAGCCGTTTATAAAACAAATTTTAAATGGAGAAATAAAATTACCTACGAAAAAAAATAAACCATTAAAACTTTCATAGGATAAAAGATGCCGCATAAAACATTCAATAATTGGTTATTTGACGGGAATCCCAAATCTAAGATTCCATCGGGAAATGGGGTTCCCGATTTATTAAGTTACAAATCTCCTATCAACCATCAATACATGATTTCACTGTTTTTAAATCAAGGGAGATTAAATCATTATTTAGATGAATATTTTAATAACATGGGATTATATTATTTAGACAAAGAAGAATTAATGAAATTCATAAAGAAGTGTGTTATTGATTTTAAAGTTCAAAGAAAGAGTTTACCATTTATTCCTAGAACTAAAAATACAAAACTTTTTGATTCATTAAGAAAAAAGATTCCAATTATGAAAAAACATGATATATCATTACTTTGTGATATAGTTGATAAAATGGAGAATAAACAAGATATATATTATTCGTTAGGTTTAGAAAAACCAGAAACAATTAAGAAACAAAAAGGAATGAAAAAAGCAACAAAAAAAGAAAAAGAAACTATTTCTGAATTTTTAAAAAATAACTTCAAAATCATGGAGATGCAAAAATAGAAATTATCTCCATGATTTTGAAGTGTATATAAAAAACTTAAAACTGCTTAACTCGCATATACCTCGTTTGTAATTCTAACGAGATCTTGAATATCAACCATCTTTTGTAAATCTGATGGTTTAATAACTGGGGTACCAATATTATCGTTAATACCTGAACCATTACATTTTGTACAAAGTTTCATGTCAGAAATGTTAGTTTCTCGTTTTACAACTTTTTTAACTTCACCGGTTCCTTGACATATCAAACATTTTTTTCCTTGAAAATTTTCTGTTTTCTTATAGATGTAAGTACCACGGCTTCTTTTTTTAACTTTATCCCAACAGGTAGGACATGGATTTTCTCCAATCTTTCCTGTTCCATCGCATCTTGTACATTTATCAATTTTCCACCCAGTGCCATTACATCCTTCATATACATCTCTTCCATTTTTATCTTTGTAAACACGCAACACACATTTTACTTTTTCGGTTGCAAATGGAATTAATTCAAATCCTCGTCCATGACAATCTTTACATTGATTTCGAACAGGGATTTCCAAATTCATTGGAAGATTTTTCGATTCAATCAGATGAATCAATAAATTATTTTTTGTAAAAATTCGAGATAAACTGGTAATATCTCCTTTTAAAAAACGAGACATTACCTTATTAACATCATAACCATTTTTAAACTTGTCAAGACTGAAATTTTTTTCTGCAACTTTTACATCTTCCATTTGCAAATACATGTTTACTTCCTCCTTTTAAAGTTTGAAAAATTTTTAGTTTTTGAAACAGAAAAAAATTATTTCTATTTCCTTCTATAATTTAATATATGTAGAAGTTTTGTTTTAACATGATTTTTATTTTATAACCAAGAACAAATAACAAATATGGAATGAAAGGAAGTGTTTATTTTTGTTTAGTATTAAAAACTCTTTTGCGGATTGTTTAGGATGTCCATTATTCTCAGAACCATCTTGTATTCTAGAAACAAATGCTACATATTTAAATGAGGTTAGAATAATTTTTATAGCTGAGAACCCAGGTAGGGATGAGATTGAAAAAGAAAGACCATTGATTGGCAAAGCTGGAAAATTATTTAGAAAATATTTTGAAAAATATGGTTTGGATAATGAAAAATATTTATTAACGAATGTTGTTTTATGTCAAACATTAAATGAGGATGGTACAACAGGAAATCCAAAACCAGAAGTTATTGAAAGATGTAAAGAAAATTGTTTTAAAATTATTGAAGAATGCAATCCAGATTTAATTGTGTTAATGGGAGCTTCACCAGTTTCTGCATTTGGATTATTACCAAAAGGCGCAGGAGTAACTAATATAAGAGGAGAAAAATTTAAATGGAATAATAGGGATGTATTTATAATGTTACATCCTTCATATATAAACAGAGTCAAAACATTAGAATCAACTTTTGAAAATGATATGAAAAAAGTTGCTGAATTAATTGGATTAAATCCAACGGAAAATAATCAAAAAAATCTTACATCTAAAACTGGAATATTTTATTACAAGATTCCAGATAAATATTATACTTCAAATTATAAACTAATTGATGTTCAATTTTTAAGTAAAACAAATGAAGTTTTGTATATTTTCAGAGATAAAAATAATAAAAAAGAATATTATAAAACAACTGATGATTATGTTTGTTATCAAATAAATGATGAATCAAAAGCTAGAAAGGTTGTTAAATATGATGAATTACATCAAGTTAAAATTCCTTATAAAGAAAAATATTCTTTAAATCCCAAGATAACATATGAAGGTGATATAAAGATTACAACAAAACATGCTATGGATTATTATCTATTAAAGAAGGAAGAAGAACCAAAAGTCCCTTCAAATATTATGTTTATAGATATTGAAACATATTCAGAAACTAGAGTCAATAGTTCAGCACATGACGCCAATGATCCAATCGCAATTATTAGATATTCTTACAATGGAATTAAAAAATCATTAGTTTTAGATCCAAAAGTTTTAAAAATTACTAATCAACTTATTGATACAACTAATAAAGAAATAGTTATTTGCAATTCAGAAGCAACTCTATTGACTACATTTTTTAATGATGTAAGAAATTCTGAATGTGACGTTATTACTGGTTGGTATTCAAATGATTTTGATATGCAATATATAATTAACAGATCAAAAAAAATAAGAGTTGATTGTACTAAAATGTCAAAATTTGGAGAAGCAGATTATAATAAATATCAATTTTATCCAGATGCTGCAGGAATAGTATTTCTTGATATGTTAGAATTATACAAACAATTTACTTTTGGTGGAAGAGAAAGTTACTCATTAGATTTTATTGGAAATTTAGAATTAAAAAAAGGAAAAACAGATAAAGGTGTCAATTTTTCTAATTCATTTAGAACAGATATAAATAAAGCTATATTATATAATATTAATGACGTTGATTTATTAGAAGAACTTGATGAGAAATTACAACATATATTTTTCCAGGATGAATTAAAGAGAACATGTAAATCAACATTTAAAGGATCAAAATCACCAATGGGTCAGATAGATTCATTAATTATTTCTTTCTTAAAGGAGAAAGGTTATGCTTCCAAAAATGCTGAAATTATCGATCAAGATGAAAGATTTGAAGGTGCTTATGTACAATCCCCCGTGGTGGGTATACACGATTATATTGTTGATTTTGATTTTACTTCTTTGTATCCCTCGCTTATTTTAACTTATAATATTGGTGTTAATACATTTGTAATGAAATTTAAAGACCATCAATTAGGATATGATTTAGCATATAATCCAGATAACCTACCAGAACAAATTGAAGTGATTTTAGATCCAACTTTTGAGAAAAAATTAGTTACAGTGTCTAAACAACAATTATTACAAAAAATAAAAGATAGTAATTTAACCCATACAATTAATGGATGTTTTTTTAAAAGTCATGATAATGAATTATCATTCTATGCGGAAGTATTGGAAATGTTGTTAGGATCAAGAAAAATTTATAAAAAGAAGATGTTTGATGCATTAAATAAAAAAGATAAAGATAAAGAACAGTTATATGATACTAGGCAAAATGTGATGAAAATTTTGTCTAATTCGCTATATGGTGCCTTGGGTAATAAAGTATTTAGATTTTTCAATGTTGACTCAGCAAGATCTATTACATTAAGTGGACAAGAAGCAATTAAAAATGTAATGATATCCGGAGAAAATTATATCGAGTCAAAAAAGAATAATAAAAAATTTGAATACAAACCGATAACCAAACAACAAATGTTTACAGATAATATGGGAGTTAATTTTAAACATTTAATTACAGGAGATACTGATAGTGTATTTTTATGTTATAACTCATTGATTTCAAAGGGAAAATCAAAAGAAGATATTTTAAAGTTTGTAAACGATTTAAATAAAGAAGTTCAAAATTTTTTAAATGGTGATATTGTTAAGAAAATTATAGCAAAACATAATGTAAATGAAAATAGAAATAGATTAGAATTAAAAAATGAATTAGTAATTAGAAGAGGTTTATATCTAGCTAAAAAAAGATACTCAAATTATATTATTTCAAAAGAAAATAATCCTGTTGATGAAATTAAAAGTATGGGATTAGAAATTAAAAGATCTGATTTTGCAAATACCACGAAAGAATATTTAAAAGAAGTATTGGAATTAATCTTAAAATCTGAAAAATTATCATTACCCCCAATTTTAGAATTCGTAAAAGAAAAAGAAAAATTATTTGCAAAATTAATTTCTGAAGGTCATACGATAATTGGAAGACCTGTTTCATTTTCAAAAAAGATTTCAGAATATAAAGTTTTAAGTCAAGGTGTTAGAGGAATGTTAACTTGGAATGATTTAGAATATAAAGTATTTGATGTAGGATCAAGAGGATATTTATTTAAACTGAAAGGTATTGATTTAGAAAAAGCACCAGAAGAAGTCAGATTAAATTATGATAAACACTTTCTTAAAAAAGGTGTGAAGTTAGATATAATTGTGATTCCGGAAGAAGTAGAATATGTTCCTAACTATTATATCATTGATGTAAAAACGATGTTAGATTTTAGTTGGACAGACAGATATAATTTATTATTAGAACCTCTATTAACTAAAAAACAGGAAATTTTAACTTTTTAATAGAACAAACAATAAAATAGAAAGGATTCATATTATAAAATGAAAAGTATAAAATTAATTGAATGTATGAATTTTACATGGCAAGCGGAGGGTGATGATTGCGGAAAGAAAATGTTATTAACCAGGTTTAAATACTGTAATCGTGCTCATGGATATTTAGAAGAAAATGGACTACACCCGTGTCCATTTTGTGATACAATTACAAAAATGAAAATTGAAACAGAATCTGATTACTATATTAAAGATTTACAAATGATGATAGAAGAAAATAATTTGGCACTGATGATTAGCGGTGGCGAGCCAGGATTTGGTTTAAATCTTCAGTCAACAATCAATTTAGTTAATTTGACAAAATCATATTTATATAATATAGAAACAAATGGTTGTAATTTAGAAAAGTTAATTGAAGGAATAAATAAAAATAAAAATGTAAAATATAGTTTGTCTCCTAAAATATTTGATGAAAATGATTATATGTTTTATGTTGATTTGATTGAAAAAATTAAGGGTAATGAAAAAGTAATTATTAAATTAGTTTATGAAGGAACTGAATTTAATAATAGATTTTTAGATTTTTTAACAGAAATTAAATTTAATAATAACAGAATTTTTTTAATGCCGGAAGGAAAAACTAGAGAAGAATTAATTAATAATTCTCCAAAAGTTTTTGATGTAGCAGAAAAATATAAAACAAATTTTTCTAGTAGAGATCACATCATTTATGGATTTATATAGAAAGGAATTTAAATGAACATAGTATCACCAAAAGAAGTTCATGATTTAGCAATTGAAAAAGGCTGGTATGATAAAACAACAAAAAGAGAAATTCCAGAACTATTATGTTTAATTCATGCAGAAATTTCTGAAGCATTAGAAGGGTATAGACAAAGTATTCCTTATAATGAAAAGGGTAGTCTTCCAGAAGAATTAGCTGATGTTGTAATTAGGATATGGGATATGTGTGAATACTTAGGAATTGATATTGCAGCAGAAGTAAACAAAAAACATTTATTTAATAAATCAAGACCATACAGACATGGTAATAAAAAATGCTAAAAGGAATTGGAGGTGAGTTTTAAAAGGTATGTTTAATCAGGGTAACGACAAGAGAATGGGTTTAGTTGTAATAAGAAGAGAGAATGAAGACATTGAATCTTTAATAAAAAGATTTAAGAAAAAAGTTAATAATAGTGGTATTTTAAGAGAAGTTAAAAATCATTCTGCTTATGAGAAACCAAGTATCTTCAAAAAAAGAAAAAGAAAAGAAGCGCAAATCAGACGAGAAAAAGATGAACAAAAACAACAAAAGAAAAGGAGTTTCAAGAAAAATGAAAAAAATTCAGGCGATAAATGATCATGTAGTTGTTGAAGAATTAATTAAAACAGAAGATAAAACAGATGCCGGAATTATTATTCCTCAAACAGTTAAAATGGAACCCCAGAAATATGGAAAAGTTTTAAGTATTGGAGAAAAAGTTACTAATCTTAAAGTAGATGATATTGTTGTTTTTCATCAGTCTGGAGGACAATCAGTAATCGTTAATGGAATAATTCAAAGAATTTTAAAGAATGATGAAATTTATGGAGTTGTAAATTAAATAATGTTCATTATAACTAAGAATGAAAATGATTTAAAAAATAATTTACTACATCAATTGATGCTAGCAGAATTTTATAAAAAACAAATTAATAATAATGAAAATTCAGTTCGAGTTATTGGTGATATCATTCCTAATCCATTTTTTGATTTGAAAGATTTAAAGGATGAAAGAAATTAGTGGAGATTTGTTTTCATTAACAATTCTTAATTTTGCTGATGCTATTTGTATAACAACAAATGGTGTAGTTAAAAAGAATGGCAGATCAGTTATGGGTGCGGGATGTGCATTGTCTGCTAAAAATAAATTTAAAGATATAGACTTAAAATTAGGAAATTTAATTAAAGAAAATGGTCATATTGTTCAAGTTATAATTTGGGAACCTAAACCAATTGTTTCGTTTCCAACAAAGGTTAATTATTGGGAAAATTCTAGATTTAGTTTAATTGAGGATTCTATAGAACAATTAGTTTTGTTAACAGATAAAATGAAATGGAATAAAGTTGTTCTTCCGAGACCTGGTTGTAGTAATGGAGGATTTAATTGGGTTGTACAAATTAAACCTGTTATTAAGAAAAAGTTAGATGATAGATTTTTTGTGATTAGTAAATGATAGAATATACTTGTGATAAATGTTGCGGAAAAGGAATATTAGAGATACAAGTTGAAAAAATAGAGTTATTGGTTTGAGGTGTTAAAGTTTTTCAACCTGGTCCTGTATCAACAAAGATTTGTCCATTATGTAAAGGTGCTGGAAAATTAAATTGGATTGAAAATGTTTTAGGGAAAGATGATCCTGTTTTAGATAAATTTTCAGTTTTTAACAAAACACTTAGTATTGTTGATGTTTTAACATTGTATAAAAATTTATGAATTGAAAGGTTTGAATGATGGCGAGTGGATATACCGTGGCTGGATGTGAAACATTGATGACTATAATTGATAATTTTATGTTAAATAAAAAAAATGATTTTGATAATCATTTTACTAGAGAAGATATATCTAATTTCTTTGGTCAAGTTTGTAATAGGTTTCTTCACTCTTTTGGACAAAATTTTAGAGGTAAGAGAAGTTACGATAATTATAATCAAAAAGAAGCTGAATTATATATAAAACTTAGAAACTCTAGATTATTTGATTCTTCTAAATTTATTTGTGACAGCGGGGGCTTTCAAATTTCAGTTGGAATTTTAACAGAATCAGAATCAAATCTACTTCCAAAACATTATTACTCATTTCTTGTTGATTACAAAGATGTTTACGACCAAGCTTTTATTTTAGATATTCCTCCTGGTCCGGGATGTAAAATATTCAAAAACTTTGATCAAATATATGAAAAGAATTTAGAATCATATTTAACTGCAGCAAACCTTCCAGATGATGTCAGATCAAAAATAATTTATATTCATCATTTTAGAACACCAAAACTATGGGACATATACACTAAAATTTTGCGAGATAATGATTTATATTCAAGATTCAAACTGTTTGGAACAGGCGGAATTGTCGCAAATTCAGCAGGTGATTCTGACATTCCATGTATTATTTATGTTCTTCCTTTAATACCATTATTAAATGAAACAATTAAACATAAAAGAAATAAACTTGATTTTCATGTTTTAGGTGGAGCAACATTTAGAGACATATTTTTCTATGAATTGTTTAAATATCACGTAAAAAAGGTCCATAATATTGAGTTAAACATAACTTATGATTCTTCGGGATTGTTCAAGGGTTTAATGATTGGGAGATTTTTTTCTACATTGGACGGAGACAAAATTAAAAAAGTTGATATAAGAAGCTGTAACTTAAATATGAGATTCAAAGACGATATTAAAATACAAGATGTGTGTAATAATGTAATGAATCAATTATCAGAAAAGTATAATTTTAAAAAATTAAATTTTGATAGTATTTATAATTTACAAACCGGAACTTTTCATGAATCAGTTAAAATTTATTTAATGTTGTACATGTTAGAGTTTTATCAAGAAGTTGAATTATTAATGAGACAAAAATCAGAAGAAATTTATCCTTATTATGAATCTGGTAATATTGAAACCTTTATATCAAAATCAGAACAAATAACTAGGGATTTAAATCAAGGAAAAATTAGTAGAAAACAAATTTCTAAATCGAATAGCATTATAAAGTCATTAGACATGTTAACAAACTTAGATGAAGATTTTTGTAACCATGTAGTGAATAAATTTTTGAGTAAAGATGAATTTATAAATCTGACAAAGAATGGACAATTATTGACAATATGAAATGTGCATTTTCACATAAAGAAAAGGATTTAAAATGATCACGGATTTATTTTTAAACTCATGTTTTAGTGTAGTATTAAATAAAACTACAAAAATTAAGAAAAACAAATCGTTGTATAGGGATATTATTGAAATATTAAATTTTTTCAAAGAAAAACAAAAGAATGAAATTCCAATCAATATTCAAAATAAGCTTGAATGTTTAAATGAGGTTTGTAAATTAAAATTAAATGAGAAAACAGATGACAATGTTATTGATAGTATTTTATATGGACAAAAATATAAAACTTTAGCTGATTTTATTGCAGTTAAAAGAAATGAAGAAGTACCGGATGATATTTTATCTGATCATATATGTCAAATTAGAATGAGAAAGAAATTGAATGGAGTAGTTTCTAATTATGATGAAATTTCAAGATTTTTAGATATCATTAAATCTGGTAATTATGATTCCATTGATGAGATTATCTTTAAATATGAAAAAATAATTAAAGAAGCAAATTTTAATTTAATGGAATCGAGTAGAAATGTAGGTTTAGAATCATCTGCAAGTTTAGATTTAATTAATGATGATTATTCTCCAGTATTGGATATGATTAGAAAAAAGTATGATAAAACAAATACTATTCATACTGGATACACAATTTTTGATAAAGATGTTTTTGATAATGGAGGATTTGAAAAATCTAGATTATATATCTTTGGCGGCGGATCTGGGTCAGGAAAATCCACAATGATTTTAAACTTTATTAATAATGATATAACAAAAAATAAAGACAAAAAAACTTCAAATAACAGTAAGGTATATTTATATATTACATTAGAAAATTTAATTGATGAAAGTCTTCTTAGATTATATCAGATGATGTTTGAAAAAGATCAAGTAAAAACTTTAAGAGATATTAATGCAGGAATTGATATTAAAAAAGTTATTGCTGACAGAACAAAAATTTCTGGGTGTTCTGTAATTTTTAAGTATTTTCAAAAGTATTCTATAAGTTGTACAGATATAATGATGCATTTAGATGATGTTATTGATCAATATGGTAAAGACTCAATAAGAGGATTATATGTTGATTATTTAGATTTATTAAAAGCTGATATTACAAATGAATTGTATAGATTAGAATTAGGTTTTATAACTTCTGGTCTTAAAGATATAGCAGTAAAATATAATATTCCAGTAATAACTGTTTCACAATTAGGGAGATCCGTATATAGAAATCAAGATTCAAAAAGTTTAAATATGGATATGATGTCAGAATCAATTAAGAAAATTGAACATGCCGATTTTATTGCTTTGATGTCAAAAGATCAAACCAAAGATGATGAAGTTCATTTGAAAGTTACAAAAAATAGATGTGGAAAAGATAATGTTGCAATTGATTTTAAAGTTAATTTCAAACATTATAAATTTTTAAATGGATTGAAAACATCCAATGATGGAAGACCCGATATTACCTCAGATCAAATGATAGAAATTGAAACTCTCAATGCTACAACCGGAGAAACTGAAAAATTTAACCCATTTAAAGGAATGTCAGAAGAAAATAGCGATCAAAATTTGTATAATAAAAATATAGCAAATATATTTTAATTTAAGAAACAAACTTGTTCTAATATCGTAAATTTATTAGAACATATATCAAATGGCGAAATAACAATTCAAAAAACATAATTTTTAGGAGGAAATTTAAAAATGAAAAAAGTATCTTATATTCAACTTTTGAAAGAAGCTATCTCTGAGTATGATGCAAAAGTTATGGATTATAAAGGTCCAATGACTGAACCCATTCTCACGTTTAAGGGAGATGGAGAAATTGAAACCCATAAGGATGCATCGTCTATTCTTGAAAGATATTATTTTAATGAAAATAAAGAAAAATTGGTTGAACAGGATGATGGTCCTGAAAATCCAGTAGATGTTGATGCAGATGAAGATGCAGAAGATCCCAATGAAATCGTAACCGGTGAAGAAGCTGATGATGTTGATGAAACAATGGATGATCTCGAAGCTGAACTAATGGATGAGGATCTCGAATTAGAAGATTACGAACCGGGTGATCCTGATATTGTTGCAAAAGATGAACCTCTTGATGATGCTGATGTTGTTACTAGTGAAATGGTCGCATTGGAAAATACTGTTATTGAGAAACTAATCCAGGAAATGGAAGATGAAGGAAAAGAAGATGAACCAGGAACAGAAGGTGGTACTGATTTAGCTGATGAAAAAGAAGTTGATGATGTTTTAGAAGACATTGATCTTTTAGAAGCAGAATTAGAAGCAGAAATTGATGGGGAAGAAAAGAAAGATGAGGATGAAGAAGATTTGGATGTAGATAAAGAAATTGCAAAAGAATCTGCTGAAGGTGAAGGAATGGGTCCTATTCGAGTCAAAGCTGCAAGAGAAGTTGAGGAAGCTTTTAAACTTTTTAAAGAACAAGTAGAAGAGGAAGAAAAGGACGAAGAAGAAGAAGAAGATGATGATGAAAAGGAAGAAGTTAAAGAACAAGATGATCTTGATGAACAGGATGAAATTGATATTGATATGAAAGATGATGATGATGAAGATGATGATGAAAGGGAAGAAGAAAAAGTAAAAAAGGAATCCAGAAAATTACTAAAAAGAAAATAAATTAATTTAAACAATTTTTTAAAATATCTTAAAAAGGTGAGTGATTTTTAATTAAGTCACTCACCTTTTTTAACGATGAAGAAACGAAAGGAATTTGCACAATGAATTATAGAATAAAAATTAAAATTTCAAATAAGATGTTTATAATAAAGGATAAACCAGTTAGATCTCCTTTTGAATGTATTATTTCGGAAAGTCATTTACCTTTGATTCAATCAAGAATTAAATTTTATGGTTTACAAAGTAGGGACTATGAAATAGAAATTATGGATCATAATAATTCAGAAACTGACATTAATCAAAAAAAAGTTTATGATTACCTCCCATCGGAAAGAGAACCTGTCAAAAAAGAAAGAACCGCTAAAAAAGTTTCTAATACAAGACCTTCAGATAAAATTGAAAATAAAATTGTAGATACTCCTATAATTAAACCAATACAAAAAAATATTAAAAGAGAAGAAAAAATTGTTCATCAAAAACAAGAACCTGCACATTTACCAATTTCACCAAAAAAAGAAGTTCGTGAAATTAAAATGAAAGTTTATCATGATTCAACAAAAAAACTAGAACAAAATATAAATACAAAGGAAGATGAACCATTAAAGAATATTGATGTAAGCGAGTTGTTAAATAATAATTTTAATCGAACAGATTCTTCTGATGTTGAAGTAAAAATAGAGGAATTGACTATAAAATCATCTTCAATATTAGAAAAGTTTTTAAACAGTGAATTGTAAAGAAAGAAGATAAAAAATGAAAAAAATAATCATTAACCAAAAAGATTCTAAAGAAATAGAATTAATAGATGATGATCAAAAAGATTTAGTAACATATACGAAAGAAATTAGTAAAATAATGGAGTTAACAAAAATTTGTATATTAGAAACAACTTCCGGAAATATAATTATAAAACCATCAGAAATATGTTCAATTAATGTTTTTGAAATTGATAATAAAAAACAAAAAAATGTTAATCAAAAAATAGATAGTGTCAAACCAGTTGTTGTTAATCAAAATGATGTGATAAAGGATTAAGAGAATTATGTTTGAATATATATGTTTGTTTGTTTTTTTAGTAGTTTTTTCTGTAATTTGTATATTGTTATTAGATACACAAAATAGGAATCGAGTTATTAATAAAATAGAACATTTTGAATCATATGTTGCTATATTAGAATATCATATGAAAAAAGCTTATGATATTATTTATAAAGATAAAATATTAATTTATTCTTTAGAAGCTGTTAAAATAAATGATATAGAATTTAATGTTGTTTCAAAAGATTTTGCTGTTTTAGTAATGAAGTTAATTGGAGATAATTTAAAAGAAGAGTTTATTGAGTTGTATGGAAGTGAAGAAACATTTATCTTTAATTTAATTGAATATTTTAATAGCAGATTTGAAAATGATGAAATTCGAGAAAAAGCTAGAGAAAATATTATGGTTGATAATGATTAAAATTAAAAGAGGTTTAAAACTTCTATGACAGTTTTAGAAAATTATTTAGAATTTTTACATAATGAACAAGTGATGACAAATTTAGCAACAGGCGCAGCATCAGGTGTTGCGTTTGGAGTATTGTGGATGCCAGCAGCTTTAGCATCATGGAAAGCTGCGAATGTAATGTTTAGTCAAGCTACTAGAAAATGCGGCGGATTTAAAAAAAGCACTCCAGGGTTTAAAGTATGTGTCGCAAGAGAAAAAATTAAAGCACTTACTCAAAAAATTACAATTGCAAAAAAAATGTTGGCAGGTTGTAGTACAGCAAAAAATCCAGATATTTGTAAAGAAAAATTTTCAATAGAAATTGAAAAAGCTAAAAATAGAATAGAAATAAATAAAAATAAAATTGCAGAAATTCTTGGAGAACAACAAAATTTAGATGAACAAGTCGCAGCATTCGCTGGATTGGCAGCTTCTGTCGCAGTTGGAATGTTTGTAGATAAAGCCATATTTGCAATTAATAGATCCGTACAATCTATGTTTAGTCAAGCAGTTAGAAAATGTGGTGTTTATAAAAGTGGTCCAGAACGAGAACTTTGTATGTCTAAAATTAAAGTTCAAATCCTTTCAACAAAATTGGGAAAATTAAATGGATTAATTGCAAAATGTAATCAAGATAAAAATCCACTAAAATGTAAAGCTAAATTAGATAAACATCTTCAAAAAACAATTAGAGATTTACAAATTCAAAAAGATAATGTGACAGCATATACAAAAGAGTTAGAAACTTTAAAACGTGAAGAACAATTGAAAGCTCAAATGAAAGCAGATGCAAAAGCTAGAAAAATAGCAAAGAAAACTGGAGCTACTGTAATTACACAAACCAAAACGACTCCAATGTAAATATAGCCGGAGGAAAATAAAATGAGTCAAGTATTAACAGAATCTCAATTAATTGAATTAATATCGAAACCATTATTACCCTTTCTCGATGAGTATTTAATTCTTTCAGATGGGATAACAGTATTAGAAGGTAAAAATATTCTAAGAGAAGCCGAAGAAGAAGTTAAAAGTAAATGGAAAGTATTGTGGAATAATTTTAAAAAGAAACGAGATCAAATAGAAAGAATTAGAGTTAAATCAATTGATCGAGTTGGAAAATCAAACCTTTCAAAAGAAGCTAAAGCTGCAAAAATTGATTCAATTAATAAAAAGTATAAAGGATTAAAAGCGAATGCTCTATCGGCATATAAAGCTTCAAAACAACACGTTATTGATTCATATAAAGAAACTGTTTCAAAAGTTAAAAATGCTATTTGGAAAGGCGGAAAAACAGGAAAAGGATTGTCTGTGGCCGGAAAGTTTAAAAATTT
>ERZ795031.2253-NODE-2253-length-18666-cov-4.625168_pt1 | contig 18666 bp, 13 predicted proteins | sample MGYA00375123_ERZ795031 | MGnify/ENA primary metagenome ERZ795031 (study PRJEB30166, sample SAMN05720159) | activated sludge metagenome | isolation source: anaerobic digester from wastewater treatment plant | place: USA | collected 2015-04-21 ... | reverse complement strand
CACTATCGACCTTGACCTGAGGAACTCCTCAGGCAATGACAGATCTGACTGGAAGGTAAAGGCAGAGGCATTCGACGAGAACGGCGTCAACGTCCTGGGAAGCGGCTCCGAGACAGGTATCTCCCTGCAAGCCTGGAGCGACGGCACCGCAAGGATAGAGACCTCCGCCGAGAATATAAAGCTCTGGTCAGCTGAGCACCCCGACCTCTATGCCCTGGTGCTGACGCTTACCGACAACCGCGGAAACGTTCAGGAGATAATCTCCGCTCAGCTGGGATTCAGAACTATCGGCTTCACTCCTGCGGCTGTTGACTCATCATACAAAGTTACCACCAAGAGCTGGGAGCCTATTACCATCAACGGCAAACGTCTCCTCCTCAAGGGCGTGAACCGCCATGACACCGATCCCTTCAACGGCAAGGCTGTTCCTCAGGAGACCCTCCGTGAGGACATCAGGCAGATGAAGCTCAACAACGTAAACGCTGTCAGAACTTCACATTACAGCAACGATTCCTACCTGTACTGGCTGTGCAACAAGTACGGTATGTATGTCATGGGCGAGACCAATCTTGAGTCCCACGCCCTTATGAACAACAATGACGGTAAGGCTCTGTTCTATGAGCTGGCTATGGACAGAACAGAGACCTCATTCAAGAGACTGAAAAACAATCCCTCTATCGTTGCCTGGTCTATCGGCAACGAAATGGCTTACACAGGCAACCCCAATGACGCAGGCGGTATGTTCCGTGATATGATCTGGTACTTCAAGAAGCAGGACGGCTCACGTCCCGTTCACAGCGAGGGTCAGGGCAGCGCCATGGGAGTTGATATGAGCAGTAATATGTACCCATCATCTGACGGCATAAGGAATAATGCAGGCCACGGAAAAATGCCTTACGTTATGTGCGAATATGACCACGCTATGGGCAACTCAGTGGGCGCTCTCAAGGAGTACTGGGACGCTATAAGAAGCGCTGACAATATGCTGGGCGGCTTCATCTGGGACTGGGTAGATCAGTCAAGAGCTACTCCCCTTCCCAACGGCGGCTGGGACTACTTCTCCGAGCCCTATGCTCAGAAGAACCTCTACTCCGAGGACATAAAGGGCAGATACTACGCTTACGGCGGCGACTGGGGCGACTGGCCAAACGACAACAGCTTCTGCGAGAACGGTCTGGTAAGCCCCGACAGAAATCCTCAGCCCGAGCTCTCTGAGGTAAAATTCCAGTATCAGAACTTCTGGTTCTCCGAAGGCGCTCCTCAGACTGTAAACGTTTATAACGAGAACAACTTTGCTGACCTCAGCGAGTTCAAGGTAAACTGGAAGCTGCTGAAAAACGGCATTTCCATTCAGGACGGCACTCTCGAGAATGCTTCCTGTGCTCCCCTTTCAAAAACGGCTCTCACCGTTCCCTACTCCATTCCAAGGACCGCAGTCTCAGGCGATGAGTTCGTTCTGGAGCTGTCCGTAAAGACTAAGCAGGGCAACGACATTGTACCCGAAGGCACCGAGATCTCCTACGGTCAGGTGGCTGTTTCCGCAAACGGAAGCACTGTCAAGTATGACTACGGCACCGATAACGTTGACGTTGTGGAAACTCCCGACGCATTCGTTCCCACAGGTCACGGCTTCAATATGCTCATCGACAAGTCCACAGGTCTCATGAGAAAATACTCCTATCAGGGCAATACCCTCATCGAGGAAGGACCCACTCCCAACTTCTGGAGAGGAAATGTGGAAAATGACGGTGGAAGCGCCCGCGCTAACGCCTTCGATACAAAGTGGCGCAACGCTATGGACAAGGCGCGCTGTGACGGTATCGACGTCAAGGACGGCGAAAACGGCGCAAAGGTGGTCATCTCTCACCTTACGCTTACCAATGCAGGCAACACCAAGGTGGATATAACCTACACCATCCACTGCGACGGCAGTACAGACGTGGAGTTCAATGTTGACGGCTCTAAATCAGGTCTGGGCAACTTCATCCGCGTAGGCTCTATCATGAAGCTCCCCGAGGGAAGCGAGAATGTGAGCTGGTACGGAAACGGTCCCGTTGAGACCTTCAACGACAGAAAGAGCGGCGGCAGACTTGGCGTATGGAACAGCACCGTTTCGGAGATGTTCTACCCCTATCTGAAAGCTGATGACTGCGGTAACCTTACCGACGTAAGATGGATCTCGGCAGGCTCACAGCAGAAGGATTTCAAACTTCTTATCGCCGCAGAGGGCACTGTGGAGGCAAGTGCACTCCACTTCACTCCCGAGGATCTCCAGAATGCAGACCATACATACAAGCTCCGCCCCCGTTCCGAGACCTATCTCAGCGTGGACTACGGCTCAATGGGTACGGGAAGCGCTACCTGCGGTCAGGCTACACTTGACAAGTACCGCCTGCCATCATCAAAGACATACAGCTGGAAATATACCATCATGCCCGTGGCTTCAGATGCTTCCGACAAGGAAATGACCGGCGCAGCAGCAAAGCTCCGCTCCAACGGCGTGTCCGTTCAGGACAAGAGCAGAAACGCTCTCACTATCCCCGTAGGCGGCTCAGCAAAGCTTGGCAGCTCCGACAGCGGCAACTACATCTCAGGGGCTCTTACGATCCCCCACAACAGCGATATCGACTCCGCCCTTGAGGGAAATAACTCCTTCACAGTTGAGGTGAATGTAGTTCCCACAGGCTCTCAGCAGTTCAATATGTTCGCAGGCAAGGGCGATTACGCCTTCGGCTTCCGCGCAGGAAATAATACCCTTGACTTCTTTATCTTTGCAGGCGGTGAGTGGCGCAGTCTCTACTGCGATATGAAGACCGACGCTTCCTCGGGCTGGGTAGGCAAAAAGCATCAGGTTGCAGGTATCTATGACGCTCAGAGCAATATGCTCCGCGTTTTCTGTGACGGCAAGATCATCGGCGAAAAGGCTGTGGGCACTACCGCAGGCGTGGCTCACTCTGATTATAACCTGACTCTGGGCGCCTGCCCCGAAACAGGCCGAAACTCTGTGGCAGACTTCTATGAGCTCAGAGTCTACAGCAAGGCACTCAGCGCAAGTGAGCTCTCGGCACAGAATACCGCTTCCCCCGCTTATGCTCCCGACAGCGAATACGTAAAGCTCTGGCTGGACTTTGACAATATCGCAGAAGCTTCGGATATGCCTCAGGATGATATTCTCTACGGCGACACCAACTGCGACGGAAAGGTCGAGCTGGCTGACGCTATACTCATCATGCAGAGCCTTGCAAATCCCGACAAGTACGGCCTCTCAGGCTCCAACGACAAGCACCTGACAGACCAGGGCAAGCTCAACGGCGACGTTGACAGCTCCACAGCAGGTCTAACCTCAAACGACGCTCTCAAGATACAGGAATTCCTCCTCAGGAAGATAGCCTCTCTTGAGCCGTAACCAAAATCCTGAAGGCATAAAACGTATACTCTAATAAAAGCTTTGCCCCTGAGCGTTTTCAAAAGCGCTTGGGGGCATTGTGTTTGTTATGATTTAAGTGAATAGTTATTAGTGGTTAGTGTTTAGTTTTGGTGTCGCCTTCGGCGACGTTATTTAAATAATGTGAGCGCAGCGAACACATTAACTAATCACTAACCACTATGCACTAATCACTATTAGCGCTTGCGTTAAATTATGATTTAAATTGATTTTTGAGGCGATATGTTGTAAAATATAACAGAGGTGATACAATGAATATCCGATATATCCACGAACCAACAGACCTGCAGTGCGGTCAGGCTGTGCTGGCTATGGTGCTGGGGAAAACTCCCGAATATATATGCGAATTTCTCAAAAATGACCGCGAGACCGACCTTAAAGAGATGAAACACACCTTCCGCTCACATGGTGTCAATATCTCCGACGAGAGAAAGCAGGTCTCCTCAAAAGATGAGCTGCCCCCCATTTGCCTGCTGAGCCTGGAAACTCCGCGCTGCTGGCACTGGTCACTGTACTGTGAAGGCACCTTCTATGACCCGGAGCACGGTGTGATGGAGGACTTTCCACTGTCCGCAAGAAAGTACTTCTGGGAGCTCATGCCCTGACCCCTTTTATCCGAACTGTAATAATATATTTATTGACAGAGTTCGTCAAAAGTGGTACAATATCTATATATAGATATTCGGGAGGAAACAACAATGAAAATTGATAAGATATTATCCTTTATCGCAGCAGGTGCTATCCTTTCTGCCTGTGCAGGCTGCAGCAGCAAAAAGACCGTATCTACCTCTGAGGTGGATCCTCTGGCTCTGAAAACAGCTCCTCAGAACGTTACCTTCGACTGGCAGGAGCCCTTTGAGACCATTCTTGTTGCATTCAAGAACTCCGACAGATGCACAGACACCTCAATGTTCGAGATCCGTGACCTGACAGGTGATGACGTCCCCGAGCTCATCATCTCACCCTCCGATGACGTTGCGGCAAAGTGTGAGGTGTACAGGCTTATCGGTTCAAGAGCCGACCTTATCACAAACTCGGGCTCATACGGCACTATCGACTACATTCCCGCAATGAACGCTATCGGCTTCCTCTACGAAGGCACAGGCTTCAAGATGGGCGAATACCAGACCTATCAGGACGGCAGCTTCGTTACCGATGTGAATTTCTACACCAATGCGGACAGCGCTTCATCCGGCGCAGTTATCCGCTATGAGGTCAACGGCGAGGACGTTACTCTGGCTAAGTTCCAGGAAGCCCTCTTACCATATCAGGATTCCTTTACAGTCAAGGTGGGAAGAAAGTTCTCACTTGGCACGGACGCTGTGAATTATGCTATCCGCCGCAGCAAGTGCTGGACTCAGGTGCTTACCGATGACCAGAAGCAGCTCTACAAGGATAAGCTCACCGAGATACTTGGAAGCGGCGACCTCAAGGACGCTGCCTTTGAGATAGTTGACCTTGACCTCAATGAGCTTCCTGAGGTGGTAGTATCAACAGGTCTCCTCAATGACTCCGAGACCCGTATCCTCTATCTCGATACCGAGGGCGTAAAAGAGCTTTCAGCTACCTCAGACGCTGACGGCGGTATCCAGTTCGATGTAAGCTCAAAGATATTCTTCGCTGCCGACTATTACGGCTCTATACAGTGCTGGTCCATGGCGGGCGCAGATATCAGCAGCTTCCAGCCCTCCGACAGCACTATCCGCTGCGGAAGAGAGTACGATCTCACAGCAGAAAATATCGAGAATGCCTTCCTTTCATGAGGTAATTTATGGCTAAATCAAAATATATCTACACCTGTAATCAGTGCGGCTACGAAAGCACAAAATGGAACGGCAAATGCCCTTCCTGCGGCACCTGGAACAGCTTTGAGGAGGACATCGCCGATGTCTCTCCCGCAGGCGGTCGGGGAACGGCTTCTCAGGGAGCGGCTCCTGATCTTTCCGACTGTATCCTCGAGCTTGAGGACATAGGCGCCGACAATGACGTCCGCTATGATACGGGTATCGGAGAGCTGAACAGAGTCCTCGGCGGAGGTCTTGTGAAAGGCTCTCTTGTTCTTCTCGGCGGTGAACCGGGTATAGGAAAGAGCACCATACTTCTCCAGATATGCCAGTTTCTCGGCGAGGACCACTCCGTCCTCTACGTTTCGGGAGAGGAGTCTGCAAGGCAGATAAAGCTCCGCGCACAGCGCCTTGGCGTTGATACGGAAAACCTGTACATACTTACTGCAACAGACGCTGAGGCTGTGGCTCAGACCATTGCCGCAAGCGCCCCGGATATAGCTATCATCGACTCAATACAGACCATGAGTATCGGCAGGATAACCTCAAGTCCGGGAAGTCTGACTCAGGTAAGAGAGTGCACTAATCTTTTCATGCATACCGCAAAAAATCAGGAGATACCCATTATCATAGTGGGACACGTAAACAAGGACGGCGCTATCGCAGGTCCTAAGGTAATGGAGCATATCGTTGACGCCGTTCTCTATTTTGAGGGCGAGCGCCATCAGAGCTATCGTATTCTCCGCGCGGTGAAAAACCGTTTCGGCTCCACCAATGAAATTGGCGTGTTCGAGATGCTGGACAAAGGGCTCCGCGAGGTGGCTAATCCCTCGCAGATGCTGTTGGAGGGGCGTCCCCATAATGTTTCGGGAACCTGCGTTGCCTGCGTAATGGAGGGCAGCAGACCTATTCTTGCTGAGGTACAGGCGCTGGCTTCAAAGACAAGCTATGCCGCTCCCAGAAGAATGGCTACGGGCTTTGACTTCAACAGGCTCAGCATTATTATTGCCATTCTTGAAAAGCGTCTGGGTATATACATGGGAACTCTCGATGTGTACCTCAACATCGTCGGCGGTTTCCGTCTGGACGAGCCTGCGGGAGATCTCCCCGTGGCTATGGCGTTGTACTCGGGTATTATGGACAAGCAGATAGATGAGCAGCTCATCGCCTTCGGTGAAATAGGTCTCGGCGGCGAGATACGCTCAGTATCACATATCGCCCAGCGTATCCGCGAGGCAGAGCGTATGGGCTTCCGCACCTGCGTGGTGCCGAAGCAGTCCATGTCCGCTGTTGACCCCAAGGACTACGATATGGATATAATCCCCGCCTCCACCTTGAAACAGGCGTTTGCGGTGATAAAATAAGTATTGAAGATGATACCCCGTGTATCATCTTTTTTATTGCTATTTGCTCATAATTGTGTTATAATTGAGTTGACATATACTTTATTTTATCATAAAGGAGGAATATCATGAATATCAGAAAGAAACTTCTGTCCGCTGCGGCGGCTATAGCTCTGGCACTTTCGGCAGCTCCCGTGCAGCTGTCCAATGTCAAGGCAGCAGGACAGGCTCCCTCGGAGGCTTTTTCCGAGGAGATAGGTCTGGTGGGAAATCTCTTTACCGTTGCCGACAGCGGCAAGGCTGACCACGCAGAGCTCCAGTGGGCTACTACGCTCTCCGCACAAAGCTATGTGCTCTACCGATCCACCGACAAGAGCAGCGGCTTTGTACCCGTATACGAGGGTACGGGAAACTCCTGGACGGACAACGATATGTCCACAGGACAGACCTATTACTATCAGCTGAAGGTCATCGGCAAGAACAGCGAGAACTGCTCGGAGGTAAAGGAGCTGACTCCCTGCGCACTTCCATCGGGTCTCAACACCTACGACAACCAGAAGGGCAGCAATCTGGTCTATGAGACCAACGGCTACAAGGTGGGCGACACCTACTACAGCTACTCTCTGAAAAAACACGCCGGCAAGGACGATATTTACCTTGCGGAGACTACCTCAAAGGACGGAAAATGGTTCTCCAACGAAAAAAACGTGGCGGACAGTTCACAGAATTCGGCACTGGCAAGCTGCAAGATAGAGTCGGTGCACATCGACTATATCCCCGCTAAAAACAAGGTGGTGGTCTGGGCGCACTGGGAAAAGCCCAGCGGATACAGCGACGGTAAAGCCCTTGTTATCACGGGTACTCCCGGAGGACAATTCACCGTGCACCACGTTTACAATCCCCTGAATATACAGGTCCGCGATATGGCTATCTTCTTTGACGATGACGGAACAGGCTACCTTATCGCAGCCGCCAACAAGGAGGGACAGGGTGCCAACGCTACCATGTACATCTTCCAGATGAACGAGGATTACAGCGATGTTACCCGCGTGGTAAAAACTCTCTTTGAGGATCAGTACCGCGAATTCCCAAACCTTATCAAGAAGGACAGCTACTACTTCCTGTTCACCTCACAGGCGGCAGGCTGGTACCCCAGCAGCGGCGCCTACAGCGTTACCACCGACATCGGCGGCAACTGGAGCGACCTGCGCAGCATAGGCAACACCTCAACATTCTCATCACAGTCGGGCTGGATAGTGAATATGCAGGACAAGAACTACCTCATGCACGCCTACCGCTGGCTGAGAGCCTCGGATACCAGCGGAACCACGCTGTGCCCCCCCTGTATTTCGACAACGGCTTCGCCTTCTATGACTACTGCCCCTACTTCAAATACAACACCTCAACGGGAGACCTTTTCCCTGTTCAGCAGGGCGAGCTCCTCTCACAGGACAAGCCTGCTTCATCTTCACTGGCGGCAAAGAGCGGAAACTCTCCTGCCAAGGCAGTGGACGGCTCCTACCAGAGCTCTTTCAACGCAATCGGCGACTATAAGAAGTGGCCCTTCTACGTTCAGGTAGACCTTGAACAGGTCTGTGACCTCGCAAATATCCAGACCTCCTGGTACATCTGCAAGGGCTCTGAGGGATACTACACATACACCGTGGAGGGCAGCCTTGACGGCGTCAACTGGACACAGATCCTTGACCACACCAACAAGAACAGCGAATCGGTCACCAAGACCTACGGCTTCAACAGCGATATGCTCAAGGGACGGGCAAGGTATGTAAGGCTCAACGTAAAGAACGCCACCCTCCAGAACAATCCCGACAATAACTGGTACAATCCGCAGGTCTACGAAATGAAGATTTTCGGAACTCCAGTCAGCAAGGCAGAGACTCCCGCTCCCGTTATCGACATCGACTTTGACAATGGCACGGGAGACCTCAAGCTCAGCAGCGGTGCTTCCGTTGACGGAAACGGCTTTAGCGGAAAGGGACTACGTCTCGACGGCAGCGACAGCTCCTTTGCGGAGCTCCCCTCGGGACTGCTGGACGGCTGCCGCGATTATACGGTGAGCATGGACATAAAGTCCGAGTCGGAAGGCAACTTCTTCACCTTTGCCGCAGGTAAGAATGACGAGAAGTACGTCTTCTTCCGCGTTGCAAAGGATACTTTCAGATTTGCCGCAACTACAGATTCATGGCGCGACGAGACCGTTATTGAGCGCGATGCGGACGGTACGAACTGGCACAACTATACCCTGGTCTTCAGCGACGCAACTTCAAAGCTCTACATCGACGGAAAGTTCGTCAGCGAGACCACTGAGACCCACGGTCAGATAGCTGATATGGGTTCGGGCACAAGCTGCTATATCGGCAAGTCCTACTACGGGACGACACCTGCTTCAAAGGCGAGATAGACAACCTGAAGATATACAAGTGCGCCCTCACAGATGCCGAGATAACAGGCAGCTCTCCCACTGTCAGCGGACCTGTCAGGGGCGATGTCAACAACGACGGTAATTGCAATGTTGCAGACCTCACCGCTATGCAGAGGTTCCTTCTCGGCAAGGACAGCCTGGCTGCTCCCCTTAACGGTGACCTGTGCAGCGACGGTGTCATCGACGTTTTCGACATGATCGCTCTCAGAAAGCACATACTTAGCACTAACTGAAAAACGCTCCCCGATGTTATATATCGGGGAGTATTTTTTTGCTGCCTTTCATTGTTTTTATTGACATTTTTCAGTCGCCATGTTATTATAGTTGTATACAACATCAACAGGAGGAAGACATTTTGAAACTTAAAAAGCACATTGCCTTCACTCTCGGTATTTGCCTCATGCTGACAGGCTGCGGAAGGGCTCCCAAAACCTCTTCCGACACAGACGCCGCCACAGAGCCTGAGTCAGTTACCGAGGAGTTTTACGATACAGAAGAACTATCACCTGTCCAGGAAACAGTCACCGAGTTCATCACCTCTGCTCCCGTGACCACTAAGGCGGAAACCACTGCTGTAACTGCTTCCTCTGCTGTTACAACTGCAGCTCAGACTCAGAAAAACGAGGACAGCTCCGACAGCGGAAACAACGATGACAGTGAGGAGCCTGCTGACGATGGCGGCTCCGATGATAATAACAGCTATGAGCCACAGCAGCAGAGCTACGAGCCTGCTGTCACTACAAAATGGTACGTCCAGACTACTGCCGCCAGACGTACTACAGCGGTAAGGATTACCACCACCGTCACCACTACTACCATCAATCACGACCCATCACCTGCGGAGGTGCTCAATGAGCTCAGCCTTGAGCAGAAGGTGGGACAGATGTTCATGGTGACTCCCGAGGCTATAACGGGTATCTCTCCCATGCGAGAGGTGGGTAACGGCACAAAAAACGCTATGGCGGCTTACCCCGTGGGCGGTATCATCTACTTCGCCCAGAACCTTACCTCAAAGAACCAGATAAAGACTATGATAAGCAATACCCAGAGCTATTCACGCAGCGCCTGCGGTGTGGGACTCTTCACCGCCGTGGACGAGGAGGGCGGCACCGTTGCAAGGTGCGCTCAGAAGCTGGGTACCGCTTCATTCTACAACATGGCTTATTACGGCAAGGATAATGACTATGGCACAGCCTATGACATAGGCGCAGCTCTCGGCAGAGACCTGCACAGTCTCGGCTTCAACGTGGACTTCGCTCCCGTTGCGGATGTGGATATCTGCAGCGGCAACGAGCTGGGAGACCGTATATTCAGCAGTGACCCCGATGTGGTTGCAAATATGGTCTGCGGAGTCGCAAAGGGACTTCAGGACAACGGCGTCTGCGCTACCCTGAAGCACTTTCCCGGACTTGGCGCCGAGGACGGCAATACCCACACAAATTCCACCGTAGTTATCGACCGTTCTGTTGAAGAGCTCCGTGAGACCGAGTTTATTCCCTTCAAGGCAGCTATTGACAACGGTGCGGACTTCGTTATGGTGGGACACCAGACCGTCACAGGCTTCGGTGACGATCTCCCCTGTGACCTTTCATATACGGCAGTAACGAAAATGCTCCGCGGCGAGCTTGGCTTTGAGGGAATTGCTGTCACCGACGCTCACCAGATGAATACCATCTCAAAGGTGTACTCCTCGGGTGAGGCTGCAAAGCTGTCCATAAAGGCAGGCATGGATATTATCCTTATGCCCGTGGACTACCGTCAGGCTATCGACGAGGTGTGCAGTGCCGTACGCAGCGGCGAGATTCCCGAGAGCAGGATAGACGAAAGCGTTATGCGCATTCTCACACAGAAGTATCAACTGGGACTTCTTAAAAGATAAACTCATGACCCGAAAGAATATCTTTCGGGTCTTTTTGTGTCAGGTTGCACGACTGAAATAATACACAAAAAATAACGATTTAATGTTGCAATAATAGTTATTATGTGTTATAATAAAGTATATAACTGTTTACGTCATGATCGGGGGGGATTTGACCATGCGAAAAATTATCGAAATAGCTGTTATAGTTGCAGGAATAGACGAGGAATACCAGAACAGTATACTGGACGGCATTACCGTATGTGCAAAGAAGTATCAGGCGAATATTTCCTGCTTCTGTGCCTTCGGAGGTGTTCTCTCAAGCAGCAAATACGATCAGGGCGAGTATAATATATACTCCCTTATAAATTACAAGAAATTCGATGGCGTTATCCTTCTGACCAATACCATAAGCGACCCTGTGGAAAAGGAAAAGATACTCTCAAAGGTCAGAGACTCAGGGCTTCCCGTCACTGTTCTGGACTATGACGAGTATCCCGAATTCTATAACGTCAGCATCGACAACTATCAGGCTATGAAGGATATCGTGGAGCACGTCATAAAGGTCCACGGCGCTCAGCTCATAAATTATATCTCCGGTCCCCTTGCCAACCCCGAGGCAGCCGACAGATACAGAGCCTTCCTGGAGGTCATGTCCGATAACTCACTCGTTGCTGAAATGGACAGGGTCTTCTTCGGAGAATTCAGACCATCTGACGGCAAAAAAGCTGTTGAAAAGTTCATCAGGTCGGGCAAGCCCCGTCCCGAAGCCATTATCTGCGCAAACGACGCAATGGCTCTGGCTGCCATCGAGGAGCTCACCAGCTACGGATATGTGGTTCCCGACGATATCATCGTGACGGGCTTCGACAATACCTACAACGCGAGACATCATCTGCCTGCACTGACTACGGTCTCACGTCCTCTGGACGAGGCAGGCTACAAAGCCTGTGAGATACTCATTGATGTCATCAAGGGCAAAAAGCACGAAAAGACCACCACTCTTGAATCCTCACCTGTTTTCACCGGAAGCTGCGGCTGCACCAGCGGCAGCAGTGACGATATGGCTGAATACATGGTATCCGTATACAAGGCACTCAACAGTTGCAAAAGCGATATCTCCATAATAAACCGCATGACCGCAGAGCTTGCGGAAAACGAGAAGAGCGACGCCAACCTGAAAACTATCGCTAAGTTTATCAGCGAGATAAAATGTGACAGATTCACTGTCTGCCTGTGCACCAACTGGGACCAGGTCATAAAGGGAGCTTCACAGAACCGCTCCCCTGCCGATATACAGGTAAACGGATATACCGAGAAAATGACCGCGCCCCTTGTACTTGAGGGCGGTATAAACTCACCGGTAAAGCTGTTCAGCACCTCGGATATGCAGCCTATGCCGCTTAAGAGCGGCGGCAATGTGAGCTACTTCCTGCCCCCTGCATTTCCGCGAGCGCTGTCTCGGCTACTATATCTTCACCAACAGCCAGTTCCCCACAAAGAGCCTGCTCTGTCACACCCTTATACTGAACATCAGCAACTCTGTGGAGAATATACGAAAGCTGCTCCACCTTAACAGCATGATAGCCGAGCTGGATAAGCTCTATGTCATCGACCCGCTGTGCAATATCTATAACCGCAACGGCTTTATCAGAACTGCCGATACCATGTTCAGACGCTGTCAGGAAGCAGGAAGCAAGCTGCTTATCTCCTTCATCGACATGGACGGACTGAAAATGATAAATGACAACTACGGTCACAAGGAGGGAGATTTCGCGCTCCAGCGCCTTGCCGCAGTCATAAGTGAGTGCTGCAGGAGCGGAAGGATATGCGCGCGCTTCGGCGGAGATGAGTTCATAATCCTCGGTGAGAACGCCTCTGAGGAGGACGCCGAAGCTGTTGAGACCGCCTTTTACTCTCAGCTGGAAAATATAAACATTCTTATCAAAAAGCCCTATACCATCGACGCAAGTATCGGTACTGTGGTCACTGAAGTCTCAGAGGGACAGACTCTTTTTCAGCTCATCACTCAGGCTGACGAGATAATGTACGAAAAGAAAAAGCGCAAGAAGACCTCAAGGTACCTGCGCCGCGACTAAACACTATGGAACACAAAGGAACAGTTAAACTTGAAACAAAGCGCCTCATCCTGAGGCGCTTTGAATATGCCGACTCGGAGGCAGCTTTCCGCAACTGGACAAGTGATCCGATGGTAACGGAATTTCTGCGGTGGAAAAATCACTCTCACCTTTCTGAGACACAGAGTCTCGCCCGCTTCTGGGAAGAAAAATACAGTGACCTGAGATGGTACCACTGGGCTATAGTGCCGAAGGAGATCGGCGAACCTGTGGGAACGATTTCCGCCGCCAATGTTTACGATGACACCGATACAATAGAGGTGGGCTACTGCATTGGCAGAGCCTTTCAGAACAGGGGCTACACCACGGAAGCTCTTCATGCTGTCATGGGCTTTTTCTTTGACACCGTGGGAGCCTGCCGCATAGAAGCAAAACACGACCCGCGCAATCCTGCTTCGGGCCGTGTCATGGAAAAATGCGGTATGACATACAAGGGTACCCTGCGACGCTCAGAGCGCACAAACAAGGGTGTGGTGGACGTCAGGGTATACAGTATCCTCAGAGAGGAATACCGTTAGAGCAGAGGCGCGAACATATTCAGCACCGCTCCTGCTGCCTTTTTCAATACGGGTCTTGCCGCACACTCCTCCGCTGTGACAAGATGTGAAAGCTCCACGGTCTTTTCAAAATCGCGGACTATCTTCTTTATCACGGAGCAGTCATAGAGAACGGAGCCGCATTCAAAATGAAGGTAAAAGCTTCTGTAATCAAAATTGATAGTGCCGACCACTGCGGTCTTTCCGTCCGCAACACAGGTCTTGGCATGGATAAATCCGGGAGTGTATTCGTATATCTTTACTCCTGTTTCCGTAAGGGTGGCGTAGTTGTTCCAGGCTATCATGTGAACATACCACTTATCGGGGATATGGGGAGTGATTATGCGCACGTCCACTCCCTTTTTTGCCGCAAAGCCCAGAGCGTTAAGCATCTCCTCGTCAAGTATCAGATATGGCGTGGTTATGCAGACGTACTCGCGGGCATTGTTTATGAGCTCCATGTAAACACGCTTTCCCACGGGCTCCTCGTCAAGGGGAGAGTCGGAAAAGGGCTGGATAAAGCCGTCGCTGCCCAGGAAGCTGAATAACTCAGAGTGCTGAGGCTGATATTTCAGAAACTCCTCGTCTTCAGCCTTCTCCCAGAGCTGGAGGAACATGACTGTGTAATTCCATACAGCCTGTCCCCTTATCATAATTGCAGTGTCCTTCCAGTGGCCGAAGCGCTCCTTGCGGTTGATGTACTCATCTGCAAGATTGGTTCCGCCGTTGAAGGCTGTATAGCCGTCGATAATGACTATCTTTCGGTGGTCGCGGTTGTTCTGCACCGAGGAGATCATGGGACGGAATGGATTGAACACCTTGCACTTGACGCCGCCCTCCTCAAGCTTTCGGAATGGCTTCACGGAATTGAGCATTCCCGTGCCGATACCGTCATACATGAGCCTTACGTCCACGCCCTCCTTAGCCTTACGTATAAGGAGCTCGGACATCACGTCGAACATATAGCCCTCGGTGATGATGAAGAACTCAAGGAAGATGAAGTTCTTAGCCGTTTCAAGCTGGGCGATGAGGTTCTCGAACTGTATCTCGCCCAGGGGGGAATACTCCGCAGAGGTATTCCTGTAGACTGGGTAAAGTCCGAAATCGGTGACGTAGCGGGCAAGATTGACAGAATCGGGACATCTCAGCTTCAGCTCCTCCATGACAGCGTCCTCCTGCACAAGAAGCGCCTTTGTCTGCTTCTGGTTGCGCATATCTATGGACTTTGGGAACTGCTGGGTCAGCTTGATGAAAAGGTAGGATACTCCGCCAAGCAGGGGGAAGATACTGATAATGATTATCCACGAAACTCGGTAGGAAATTGGGTCGTTCTTGTTTGTCAGGTAAATGGCAAGTATTATGTCAAGTACGATGAGAGCGAAATATACGAACACGAAACGCTCTCCCAGGCTCATCACCGCCAGCATCAGGAAGCCTATCTGCAACAGCAGAAGTATAACGAATGCGGCGTTGCTGCTGAGTATACTGCTGAGAAGTTTTTTGAGCTTCATATCTCACCTCCGGATAAAAATGATAAAGTTATTATACCACATAATGCCGAATAAATCAACGGTATGCAGCGTAAAAACTGCAAATTCAAAACAGAGAGGATCAAACACTATGACAAAGATCAGACCATACGAAAGAAATGTATATTACTACGAGACCGATAAGATGGGTATCGTCCATCACTCAAACTATATCCGCATTTTCGAGGAGACCCGAGTCCACTATCTTGCTGAGGCAGGTATACCATTTGAGAATATAGAGGCGGAAGGAGTCCTCATGCCTGTGCTGTCCGTGGAATGCTCCTACAAGCACCCTCTGGTCTTCGGTGAGCCCTTTCAGTCCAGCATAAAGGTCACTAAGTTCAACGGAACTACCCTCCACCTGGCATACAGGGTCATCAGCCTGAAAACCGGAGAGCTCTGCGCCGAGGGAAGCTCCTCTCACTGCTTCACCGACACAGATATGAAGCCTCTCAGGACAAAGCTGAAGTTCCCCCATATCTACAACATATTCAATGAACTTCTTAAAATAACAGAGGAATAAACCAAAAGCTGCACGGCGGAAACCGTGCAGCTTTTCTATTGGAGGTCGTTATTTTGCGCTTGGGTCAAGAGTTGTTCTCTTCTTGAGAAGGAACTCCTGAATGAACATAGCGTCGTTGGAGGTGAGTCCCTCTGTTTCCTTGTCAACGTCGCCGTTGATCTTTCCCTTATCGGTGAGGTGCTTCTCATAAGTACCCTTCAGACCGTATTTGTCAGGGTTTGCAAGTGACTGCATTATGAGGATAGCGTCTGCAAGCTCTATCTTTGTGTCGCAGTTGGTATCGCCGTATACGACATCCTTGTCAACAGGCTTGCTTGTGGTTGTAGTGGTGGTCACCTTGGGAGCTGTTGTGGTTGTAGTCGTAGTCTTGGGCTGCTCTGCGCTTCCCTTGTAGAGGTCCTTGGGAAGCTCTGACAGTGTGATGCAGAAATCGCTCTTGTAAAGCTCTGTGAAGGTCTCAGGGTCCTGATACTCCTTGCCGCAGAGGAAGTGTGACTGCTCTGAATCATACCAGGGGCAGAAGTACAGCCAGTATGCGTGCTCTACCTGCATATTGTTCAGGCTTGGGCAGGAATCGTTCTCGGGCATTGCTACCATCTTCTTACCCTTGACGAACTTGTTCAGTGTGTAGAATATGCCGGCCTCAGCGTCCTCGTTGGGAGTTCCCTGCTGCTTGCCGTCGTGACGGTTGTACTGGCAGTTATACTTATCAAAGCCTACGATGTCCACCTTGTCATCGCCCGAATACCACTTGGCGGAATTGTCAGACCATGCATAAAGGTTCTGCTCGTAGATGAGATTGTGGAGACCGTACTCGTCTCTCAGTGTGTCCTGGAGGAAGTTCCACAGCTGATTGTATACAACTGCGCCTTCCTTTGCCCACCAGAACCATGCGCCGGAACCGTCAATGGGATCCTCGGTACGGCTGGGGTTGCCCTCTGCCTCATGGAAGGGACGGAAGATAACAGGAACCCCTGCGTCCTGGAGCTTCTTCAGCTCAGCTGCAAGATTTTTCATGCAGAGCTGGAAGTAATCGTACTCCATTGTGCCCTTTACCATACAGTTCTTGGTGATGAAATCGGTCTTCTCGGTATATGTGGTCTTGGAGAAGTCAAGAGGCTCTCCGAGAGTATAGTCAGCCTTGCTGGTGGGAACGTTTATATGCCATGAAGCTGTGCAGATACCGTTCTTCTTGGTAGCCCAGTCGATCATACGCTGTGCCACGCCGTCGTCCCAGGCATAGCAGGGGCAATAGCTTCCGAAGTCAAAGCCGCGGATAGCAGGCTCCTCGCCTGTGAGCTCCTTGATGTATCTCACCTCAAAGTTATAGTCATTGTATGAGTAGTTGCGGTTCTGAGTGCTGTAAGTATAGACCTGTCCGTCGGGACCTGTGCAGTGCCAGGGGAACTTCTCGCCGCTCTCGGTCTTATCCCAGCTCTCCTCGTCGATGACGTACTCAACGCCGTCGCTGTCCACGCACTTGTTTGCATTTGCATCATAGCGGATAGTGGTATCAACACCGTGACCGCCCCGTATATCTCCTGCTGTCCCGAAAGGATATGCTTGCCGTAAACGCTCTTGAGGTACTTCATGAGTGCCTTTGTCTCGGGAGTAGCATCGGGATCAACTGTTGTGCCGTCAGCCTTTGAGAGGTCGGGGAACTGTGCCTCGTCCACCGTTACCGTGTCAATTGCCATGTAGCCGTATTCGCTGATGAATTCGATAGTGTTCACGCCCTTGTTCATTCGCACCATTCCGAAGTCATAATCCGTCCACTTATCGGAATAGGCTGCCTGAGTTGTGTATTTTACTCCGTTTATCTTGACTGCCTGCTGTCTTGCGCCCTTGTCGAGGATCTGTGCGCCGTGTACCATTATGGAGTACATTCCGTCAGCGGGAACAGTTACCTCAAATGAAGCAGGTGATGCTGTCAGATAGAAAAATCCATCGCCTGAATAACCGGGTATCTCTGTCTGATAGATACTTGTCCACAGATCAGCACCCTCCATTTTCTCGCCCTCGATAACATAAGGGAAAGATGTTGCAGCTGTCTCCCCTGCTGCGATGGAAGTGAAAAGTCCTGCGGTGCTGCACTGTACTGCTGCCATAACTCCCGCAGCTGTCAGTGCCAGTGTTTTTTTAAGCTTTCCATTCATTTTCAATATCCTCCTTTATTGGATACGACCAATAACCTATAACTTTATTATAGTCCTTTTTAAGCCCTGTGTCAAGGCTTTTAGGCTATCGAATATGTAAAATTATTGTGATAATTTAAGTTGTTGCTTAAATTATGAAAAAAGGAACCTTATGGGGAGGTTCCTTTTTCCATCATATCATTATACCGAAGTCCTGTCGGATCTCAGGACTCGGGGAGAGCTGGCAGAAGACCAAGGAGATACTTCTGTATAGCCAGTGCATCATTGGCTGTGACACCGCTTCCCGGCTCGCTGACATCAGCGTTTACGCGGAACTCGGGCTTTATCTGATACCTGTCGGGATTTGCAAGTGACTGCATGATGAGTATCGCGTCAGCAAGCTCGACCGTACCGTCACCGTTTGCATCTCCTGCCTTGCCGTTGTAGGGCTTGACGGTTGTAGTGGTGACAGCAGGCTGTCCCTCAGCTGCTGAGAATACCATGTAGAACAGGTTTGCAGCGTCTGCCTTTGCTACGGTATGAGCGCCGGACGAAAGGTCTGCGGTGATGATGCCGCTGCCTGACGATGTATATTTGGTACCGTCTATCTTGATAGTTGCCGCAGGCTCTGTGAATACGAGGGTAAGTCTGCCGTTTGAAGGAGCATTGAAGCTTATAGCTGTTGCTGTCTCGATCTTAAGGCATCTTGTCAGGGTCTTACCGTCATAATTCACAGTTCCTTTAGCGTCAGAGAGGTTACCGGTAATGCTGTAGAAGCTGCTCTGTGTACCGTTTTCGGTGAAGTTGTGGATATAGCCGCCGGATACAGGTACAACAGGTGAAGTTACTGTGGTTGTGGTGCTCTGTACAGGCTGACTGCTGCTTGTAGTAGTAGTCGAAGGCTGCTGCACGGGAGCTGTTGTCTGTGCAGG
>ERZ795031.2252-NODE-2252-length-18670-cov-6.385603_pt1 | contig 18670 bp, 14 predicted proteins | sample MGYA00375123_ERZ795031 | MGnify/ENA primary metagenome ERZ795031 (study PRJEB30166, sample SAMN05720159) | activated sludge metagenome | isolation source: anaerobic digester from wastewater treatment plant | place: USA | collected 2015-04-21 ... | reverse complement strand
AAAACTTGGGAACGAGAGGAACATCCCCCGGTTCGCTCCCGCGAACCACCCCCCTGAAGGGGGGACCCGGACCGCGCGCCCCCGTGCCTCCGTGTGAAGAACCCTCTTCCAGGCTTCAGGCTTCAGGAAGAAGGCTTCAGACTTCAGGCTTCAGACTTCAGGCTTCAGACTTCAGGCTTCAGACTTCAGGCTTCAGGCTTCAGGCATCAGGAAGAGGGCAGTCGGGCGTTCCGCCGCGTTCCCTCTTCCTCCCGACTCCCGACTCCAGACTCTCACGGGGCGGGGAGGAGGGTGTTGTCTTTCACTGTGCCTTGGGCGGGGTCGGCGAGGAGGACGGGGTCGGGGGCGTCGCTGAGGGCGTTGTTCTGGACGAGGTGGTTTTTTCCGTCGCCGGAGAGTTCGACGGCGGCGAGGAAATCCTCCCCCCCGTCGGGGGCGGTGATGGTGTTGTCGGAGACGACGCATCCGGCGCCGCCGAGGAGGTGGACGCCGCGGACGCGGGGGTGGAGGATCTGGCATCCCGTGACGCGGCAGGTGCGGGCGTTCACGAGGGTGACGGCGCCGCCGCGTTCGGGGGTGCCGAACCGGTGGCCGCTGAGGATGTTGCCGGAGAGGAGGACGCTGTCGCACTCCTCGACGAGAACGCCGTCCACATGGGGGTCCGCTTCGGCGTGGGAGAAGGGGCGGCTGCCGATGTTGTTCCCGCTGAGGACGATGTTGGCGCAGCGGTCGAGGTGGATGTTGAGGGCGGCGCCGCCGTAGACGGTGTTTCCGGTGACGGTGACGCGGCAGGCGCGGGAGAGGACGATGTTCTTGTCGCGGTCGCCGATGACGTTGCCCGAGACGGTCATGGTGCGGGCGGCGTGGGGGGTGTTGTTCTCCGCGCCGAGGACAAGCAGGTTGGCGCCGGGGTTCTGCGGGCGCGCCTGAAGGGTGTTCCCGGTGATGCTGTACTCGCTGATGATGCCCTCGGGGGCCTCGAGGACGATCTCGCCGGCGGGGAGCCCGCCTTCCGCCCCGGCGTTGTACTCGATGTCGTTTCCGCTGATCTGCACGTTGTGGACGTCGCCGTTGAACTGGCGGACGCCCGCGCGGCCGTTGTAGCTGATGTGGCTGCCGGTGAGGTTGACCTGGTGGAGGTCGCAGGCGTCGAGGAGGACCCCGGTGTCGAGGCAGTCGTAGATGTGGGCGTCGGCGATGAGGGTGTTGCGGTTGCGCTCGACGAGGCGTATGCCGTGGCGGCATTTGCGGACGAGCACGCCGCGGATCACGCACTTCATGGTGCGCGACAGGACGATGCCATCGGCCTCCGGATGCGCGCCGAGAATCTCCACGCCGCTGACGGAGGGGAAGCGCTCCTTTTCCCAGGTGTGGTCCTGGACGGTGGCGGGGTTCGCCGTGCCCTGGTGGTCGCCCTGGACGAGGATGCCGGGCCCGGCATGGGCCACCACGAGGCGCGTCGCGCCGTCGGCGCCGCGCAGAGACCGCCACCCGAGCCGGGGCAGGTCGAGCACCAGCGGCGCGTCCAGCAGGAAGGTGCCCGCGGGCAGGTCCACGAGGCCGTCGCTCTCCTCGATCATCCGCTGGAGCGCGGCGGCGGCGGAGCGGGTTCCGTCCGCCAGTTCCGCGAGGGAGGGCGCGGCGTCCTGCGCGGCCCCGGCGAGGGAGAAGAGCAGACAGGCCAGCGCCGGAAAAAGAAGCGTTCGAAAAGACATCAGGGCATCCTCCTCTTCACGCGAACACAGCCGCGGAAAGCAACGCGGGGGCGGACACGCTCCGCCCCCGCGTGTTGTCAGGCCGAATCCTCCCGGCCCCGTTCAGCCCTCCTCGATGATCTTCAGATCCACGAGGTCGGCCAGGTGGCGCATGTCCCGCATGTGGTCGCCGTAGAAGACCACGCGGTGGAGGAGGGTCATGGCGTCCTCGGTCTCGAGGGCGCTGCTCCAGTTGACGGCCATTTTTTCGGCGTCGCGGACCTCGGTGACGATCTGGGTGCGGCATCCGTGGACGGAGACCTTGGGCACCTCGATGATCTTTCCGGTGGAGATGAGCAGGGTGTCGAGGTTGACCAGCTTCGTGCGGGTGACGGTCTCGCCGACGCGGTACTGCACCTCGGGGACGCAGCCGCTGCCGCCGACCTCGGAGTGGCCGCGCAGGAGGTAGGGGGCGTCCTTGCCGCCGGGGCCGTCCATGCGGAGGGGGGCGGTGCAGTGGGCGGTCCACAGGGCGTTGCGCGACGTGTCGAAGGTGGCGTTGCCCTGGAATCCCGGGCGGTCAATGGCGTACTGGAACAGGAGCATGGTCAGCAGGGAGTCCATGTCGCCCTCGCAGGCGGCGGGGACGCCGCGGTCGCGCAGGCGCGTGAAGCCGAGGCAGGGGAAGCCGCGGGGGAGCCAGCCCATGCAGGTGCCGATGGCCAGGGCGTCGGCGTGCTCCTGGGCGATGAGGGCGTCCAGGGCGACGCTGACGCGGGCGGCCTTCTCGATGTCCTCGGCCGTGGGCTCCATAATCTTCTTCGCGCCCCTGGTCCACGCCTCGACCTCCGCGCGGACCGCCGCGGGGTCCGCCGCCGTGATGAGGTCGTCGAAGTCCTTCTCGGCGACGGAGACGACGTCCACGCCGAGGAACTTCTTCACCTCCTCGGCGCTGCGGGCGCGCTCGGTGCCCTGGGCAGGGGGCAGCAGCAGCACGCGGCTGCGCCGCGCCATGGGCACCACGCGCAGCAGGCGCAGGGCGCGCTCCAGCTCGTCCAGGTCGCTGCTGGCGAAGAGGGAGACCCGGTGCCCGGCGCGCCGCCACCGGGGCACGTACATCCAGTCGTGCCCGCTCGCGGGGAGGGCGAACACGGCCATCGCGCGGCCCTCGTCGAGCACCGGCTGCACCGCGCCGCGCATGGAGAAGTTCTGCACGTTCATGGCGAGCACCGGCACGTCCGGCCCCGCCTCGGCCAGCACCGCCCGGGTCTCGTCCGGGGTGTGCGACACGCCGTAGAACAGCTCGACGTCGCCGAGCCGCTGCTCCGCCTCCGCCAGCCGCGCCTTCACGGCGGCGATCTGGCCGTCGTCGGCGCCCCAGTTGCGGTCCCCCGGCTGCGGGTCGCCGGTGAAGAGGACGCAGATGCGCGATTTCCCCCGGGGGGCGGCCGGCCGCGTGTCGGCGGCCCGGGCATACGCCACGGCGGCGCCCGCCAGCACCATGCCGCCCAGGGCGTTCCGCTCGAAGAACTGTCTCCGCGTGCACTGCTCACACATGACCCGACCCTCCTTTGCCCCTGCGGGCATGGCGTTCCACCCGCGCGCGCCGGAAGTGCGCCGTGCCCCTCCGGCCGCCGCGTGACCGATGGGTCCAGTATAGCAGGGCGCCCGTGAAAGGGGAACCCGGTCCGCCGCCTATTTTTGTCAAGAGATTACCGGGCAAGGGGTTCCAACATTTTTTTGCCCGCCGTGATGAAGAAAAGCACCGCCGGTATCGTCTATATGAGTGGCGCTGGTTGAACCAATTGAACGAGGCAGACGCCGCGCGGAACGCGGCGAACCCTACAAGGAGCACAGCCATGAACGGAAGAGCGGCGTACACGACGTTGGTCATCGGTGTGGCGGTGGCGGTGGGACTGGCGGCGGCCCCGGCGGGGGCGGCAAGCCCCCTGGAGCGGCTGGGAAAGGCGGCGGCCTCCGCCGCCCGCAGCGGCGCGCTGAAAGCCCCCGGACGGTCCCTGCGCGGGGCCGGCTCCAGCCGGGGCCTGTCCGGCCCCGGCGGGCGGAGCCTCCGCGGCATCCCGTCCGCCCGCGGCAGGGACCCCTTTTCGGGCGGCACGGCGGGGCGCGCCCTGCGCGACGGGCTGTCCTCGGGCCGGAACGGCCTCCGCGCGCCCGGCGCCCTGTCGGGGCGGGGCTCCTCGGGCCGTGACCTGGGGAAGGGCATTGACCGGGACCGGGTGATGGACGCCCTGGGCGGCCTGATGAACCGGGGCGGCTACGGGGATTACGGCGGCTATGGCGGCTACGGCGGCTGGAACGACTATGAGAACGAGATGGCCGACGCGTACCGCGACGTGGGCATTGCGAACGCCGTGGTCGGGCTCGTCGGCATCGCGGCGCAGTTCGCCCAGGCCCGGCAGTGCGCCGCCCCGGCGCAGCAGTACCGCACCGAGCGGGTGCTGGTGGCGCCGGCGCGCTACGAGACGACGCAGGTGTGGATCCCCGAGTCCTACGACCCGCGCACGGGGGTGAAGCTCGGCGGCGGCTTCTACGAGACGCGCACGCAGTATGTGCCCGAGGTCTACGAGGACCATCTGGTGCCCGTGGCGTCCGCCGCGCCGGTGTACGCCCCCGCATCCGTCGCCGTGCCGGCCCCGGCGCCCGCGGCCATCCCCTACGCCGCGCATCATGCCGGGGCGCTGCTGCCGCCGCCGCCCCCCGCGAGGGCGCAGCTCGCAGGCGCCTGGGTGAACCCCGCCTACCGCTGAGGGCGCCGGGCGCCCCGGCGGCGCGGAATCCGTTACACTCTTTCCCGGGCGCGTGAACGGCGCGCCCGGGAAAGGAGTTTTTGGGATGGGTTCACGATTCACGGGATGCGGCCGGGCCGTGAGGACGGCGCTGGCGCTGGCGGCGTGCGGGATGATGTCCGCATGGGCGGGGGCGGCAGAGGCCCCGGAGTTCCTCTCCGTCACGGGGGACAGCCTGGTGCTCGCGGGCACCGCGCCGGGCGCGCTGTGTTACGGGAACGTGGACGGGGACTCCGTTGTGGTGCGCAGCACCCATGCGCCCGGACAGGCGGACACGGTGGTCTACGAGGCGGGGCGCGACTATGTGGTGGACGCCGCCGCCGGAACCGTCGCGCGCACGGAGAACTCGCGCATCCCCGACTTCCGGACCAACATGCTCTATGGGCAGAAGGACTTCGACCACACCGCGTTTCCGGGCTTCGGCAACCGCGCCTTTTTCGTCTACGTGGACTACCGGGCGCGCGGCGCGCGGCCCCTGTGCGCCCCCCGCGACCAGGCGGCGCTGCTGCCGAGGACCGCCGCGAGACTGCGCGCGGGCGGCCCGTTCAAGATCATCGCCTACGGCGACAGCATCACCGCCGGGATTGACGCGGGGAGCCGCGAGGTGCAGTTCCAGGAGCAGTGGGCGCGATATCTGTCCGTCAAGTTCCCGAAGGCGGAAATCACCGTGGAGAATGGCGCGACCAACGGCGACGGCACGGCGCAGGGCCTCGCGCGGCTGCGCGAGAAGGTGCTCGACCGCGCGCCGGACTTCGTGATCATCGGCTTCGGCATGAACGACCACAACGTGTCCGGACCGACGCCGGAGCAGTTCGCCGACAACCTGAAGGCGATGACCGCGCAGATCCGCGAACAGACCGGCGCGGAGGTGCTGCTGTACTCCGCCTTCCCCCCCAACCCGGACTGGAAATTCGGCACCCACCGCATGGAGCTGTACGCCGAAGCCACCCGTCGCGCGGCGGAGGAAGCCCGCTGCGCCTATGCCGACGTGTTCGGCATCTGGAAGAAGGTGCTGGAAAGGAAAGATCTCCCCAGCCTCCTCGCCAACAACATCAACCACCCCAGCGATTTCGGCCACGGGCTCTACTTCGAGGCGCTCAAGGCCGTGGAGTTCTGACGGGGCTATCCGGAAACGTAGACGCGGCATCTTGCCGCGTTCTTCAGGTCAACGAAAAACCCCAAGAACGCGGCAAGATGCCGCGTCTACTTTGCAGGCGTTCTCGCCGACGTGACTTCATTTCTCCCGTTCCCAGGTAAAACTGGGAACGAAGGGAAAACCAAAGCGGCGTCCTTGCCGCCGCACTCCAAAGGAAGGCGTCGCCGGGGCTACTTCGCCGACATGAGGGCCGCGTAGGCCGCGTGGGCGGCTGCGGCCTGGGGGCCCCGGGCGGGGCGGAGGAACTCCTGGTAGCCCCAGGTGACGGCGGTGTCGGTGAACTCCCCGGCAAGGCGGAGCTTGTCCCGGAACTTCTCCGCCGGGACCGCGCGCCAGTGGGGGGCGAGCTTCGGGTCGTTCACGTGGGTCTTGAGGCCGAAGCGCGCGACGTAGTCGTCCAGCGAGGCCACCTCCAGCTCGCCGCTTTCCACGTTGGCCCAGAGGGTCTTGCCCGCCGCGCCGCAGGCTTCCTTCATGGCGGCGAAGAAGGGCCGCCGGTCGTCGAGGGTGTAGCAGGAGAGGTGCTCGCCGCTGTCCTGCAGCGCGACGATGTCCACCGCCGGGGCCTGGCGCAGGAGACCGGTCCAGAAGTCGCGGTACTCCTCTGGGGTGACCCAGTCGAAATCGCCCAGTTTCCGGTCCCGGTCGAGAAGGAAGAACGGCGAGATCATGACGGGCCGGTCGAGGGCGGCCTTGCAGCGTTCGGCGACGCCGCGGTAGAGCGCGCCGATGAGGGCCGCCTGCGCGCCGGTGAAGTGGTACAGCTCGTAGGGGACATACCATCCGCGGAACGACGGTCGCGCCCCATACAGCCGGACCGTGTCGCGGATGCGCTTTTCGGCGCGGGCGAGTTCGGGGCCGGGGTCCGGCTGGACCCACCAGTCCGTCATGGACAGCGTGCTGAGGAAGACGCGCATCCCGCGGCGGTCGGTCTCATCGAAGAACCCGCGCAGGGGCTCCTCCCCCGCCGGCGTGTCCGTGCCAGCCCGGCCGGACAGGTCCGACACGATCATGAGGTCCGCGCCCAGGGCCTGGAGGGCGTCGAGCTCCCCTTTCCAGTCCTCCGCGGACCGCCGCGTGTCGGCGTCGGACATCCACCAGAACACGCCCGCCAGCCGCGCGGGGGCGGCACCGCCCCACGCCGGGGCCATGCCCGCGCACACCAGCGCGAGGGCGAAACAGCAGCGTCTCACGGAACCCAAGGGCCTTCTCCCAAAGCGGGGGCTTTCCCGCGGCAACGGGGCACAGGATAGCACGTCCGCGGGCCGCCGCCCCTTGTTCCCTCTGGTCGGTGGATGCAGGCAGTTGTGAAGGCGTTTCGGGACAGGGTTCCCGTTGGCCCGAAGAACACGCCAAGGCGGCGCGTCCCCTTTGCGCGCCGCCCGGCGTCGGGGAATCCCCCGGAGGCGGGGGCCCTTTGCGGGGCGCTTCGAAAAGGCTATAATGGGCGGGCGGACGGGTCCGCATTCCCCGGGAAACAGGAGACTCCCCATGAAGACGAAGACGGGCGGCCGGGTTGTTTGCGCGCTGTGCGCGGTGTTTCTGCTGGCGGGATGCCGGACCACGCCCCCGGCCCCCTTCGGCGGCAACCCGCTGGACGGGCTGGAGCGCCTGCGGGGCGGCGAGACCATGCGGTCGTCGTCGTGCGACCCCGACTGGGTTAACGGCAATGCCGACGCGCGCCCCATCGCGCCGGGGAAGACGCTCACCATCGCCGCGCTGGAGGGGCCGGGCGTCATCACGCACCTGTGGAACACCGTGGCGGCGCAGGACCGCGAGTATTCGCGGATGCTCGTGGTGCGGATGTACTGGGACGGGGAGGCGCTTCCGTCGGTGGAGGTTCCGCTGGGCGATTTCTTCGGCATGGGCCACGGCAAGGACCACCCGTTCAGCTCCCTGCCCGTGACGGTGACCTCGGAGGGCCGCGCGCGGAACTGCTACTGGCCGATGCCCTTCCGGAAATCGGCGCGCATCACCGTGACCAACGAGGGCGAACGCGACGTGAACGCGTTCTATTACTACGTGGACTGGCACAAGGTGGACCGCCTGCCGAAGGACGCGGCGTACTTCCACGCGATGTACCGCCAGGAGCACCCGGCGGTCATGGGCCAAAACTACCTGGTCGCCGACATCGAGGGCCGGGGCCATTATGTGGGCACCCTGCTGAACGTGCGCCAGCGCACCGCGAGCTGGTGGGGCGAGGGCGACGACTTCTGGTTCATTGACGGGGCGGCGGAGCCGCAGCTGCGCGGCACGGGGTCGGAGGACTACTTCTGCGACGCCTGGGGCCTGCGCGAGATGAGCACCCCCTTCTACGGCGCGCCGCTCATGGAGGGCTACGACCCCATGCACCTGACCACCTGCTACCGGTGGCACATCACGGACCCCGTGGTCTTCCGCACGGCGCTGCGCCTGGAGTTCGAGCACAAGGGCGTCACGTTCAACGACGACGGCTCCATCCGCTCGGGCTTCGAGGAGCGCCCCGACGACTTCTCGTCCGTCGCCTTCTGGTACCAGACGGAGCCGCACAAGCCCCTGCCCCCGATGCCCCCGGCGAAGCAGCGCGTCTACCGCGACTGGTTTGGCGTGGTCGAGGCGGAGGCGGCGCTGGACGCCGTGACGGTGTCGGCCGGCCCCGTGTCCACGCAGGACGGCGGCTACAGCGGCGCGCGGCAGCTCTTCTGGACCCCCGGCGCGGCGGACCAGAAACTGGACTTCCCGCTGGACGTGCCCGCGGACGGGTCCTACGAGGTGGTGCTTGTCCTGACCCACTCCTGGGACTACGGAAAGTTCGAGGCCCAGCTCGACGGCAAACCCCTGGGCGCACCCATGAACCTGTACAGCAAGAGCATCGTGTCGAAGGAGCACTGCTTCCCGACGGGGCCCCTGGCCGCGGGCAGGCATGTGCTCTCCCTCGTCAACAAGGGGAAGGACGCGGACAGCCCGGGGCATTTCCTCGGGTTCGACTGCCTGCTCCTGGCCCCGCTGCCATGACGGCGCCGCCATGCGCCTGACCCGCGTCGTCTGCCGGAACTTCCGGAGCCTCGCCGCCGTGGACTTCGCCCCCGTCCCCGGCGTCAATGTCGTGTGCGGACGCAACGCGCAGGGCAAGACCTCGCTCCTGGAGGCCGTCGTCTACGCGGCCACCACGCGCAGCCACCGCACCCAGACCGACACCGAGCTGGCGCGCCACGGCGAGGAGGAGTTCCATGTGCGCCTGGAGGCCGGCGCCGAAACGGCGGCGGCGCCCGTGGTGGTGGAGGCAAACTGGTGGCGCGGCGCGAAGCGCTTCAAGGTGAACGGCATCCCCCAGGGCCGCCTGAGCGACCTGCTCGGCCGGGTCAAGGTGGTCCTCTTCTGCCCCGACGACCTCGCGCTGGTCAAGGGCGCGGCCTCTGTCCGCCGTAAGCTCCTCGACATGGAGCTGTCGCAGCTGAGCCCGCCCTACCTCCTCGCCCTCCAGCAGTACCGCCAGGCGCTCCGCCAGCGCAACGAACTGCTGCGGCGCGGCGAGCCCGAAGGCGCGCTTCTGGACGTGTGGGACGTCCAGCTCATCACCCACGGCCGCGCCCTCATGGAGGCGCGCGCGGCGTACATCGCGGAGCTGTCCGAACTGGCCGCCGAGATGTACCGGCGCATCGCCGAGGCCGAGCCCCTCGCGGTGGCCTACCTGCCCGACGTGCGCACGCCCGACGAGCTGGCCCAGACCCTCGCGCGCGGGCGCGCCTCGGATGTCCGCCAGCGCCTCACGGGCCGCGGCCCCCACCGGGACGATCTGGAGCTGCTGGTGGCCGGACGGCCCGCGCGCACCTACGGGTCCCAGGGCCAGCAGCGCTCCGCCGTGCTCGCGCTCAAGCTGGCCGAGGTGGAGCTGGTGCGGCGGCGCGCCGGCACCCTGCCCACCCTCATGCTCGACGAGGTGCTGGCCGAACTCGACGCCGACCGCGCCCGCAGCCTCTTCGCCGCCATTCCCGAGGGCACGCAGTCCCTCGTCACCACCACCCAGACCGCGGAGCCCCTCCGGGGGATGGGCGTGGACTTCGCCGTGTTCCGCATGGAGGGAGGCTGCCTTGGACAGGAATGACCCCGAATCCCTGAAGAGCATCCTGGGCCACATGATCACGCGCAGCCCCCTGGGGAAGACCCTGGAGCAGGCGCGCATCTGGGAGCATTGGCCCCATGTCGCCGGACAGGAGCTCTGCGGCCATGGCGAGCCCGTCGCCGTCAAGAAGGGCGTGCTCCGCGTGAGCGTGGAGAACGCCGCCTGGATGCAGTCTTTCGCCTACGCCAAATGGGAGATCATCCGCCGCATCAACCGCCTCGCCGGCCGCGAGCTGGTCTCCGACCTTTTCCTGATCCTCCGCGAGGACCACGAGGCCGCGAAAAAGGCCCCCAAGAAACGCGGGCCCCGGATGCCCCGGCCCCCCGAAAAAGGCGGGAAACCGGCGGAATAGCCGCCCCTCCGCCCGCCGCCCGGAACAAAGGCTCCCCAAAAAGGCGCTGGAACTTTTTCCCCGTTTCGCCTATAGTGGTGGTAACGGACTGTTTGCCCTTTTCCCCATCCAGGAGCGTCCCGCCATGACATGGTCCACCCGCCTGCTGCTGAGCGTCGCGATGACGATGCTTTCCCTGGTGTCCATCTGGACCACCTACGCCAGCCTGAACGACTCCATCCTGCCGGAGCCCAAGATCCCCATCCCCCTGGCCGGGGACGCGGTGTGGCAGTGCTCCGTCGTGGCGCTGGGGCTCTCGGTCGCCATCGGCCTGATGCTGCTCGCGCTGAAGATCGCCATCATCGGCGGGCACAAGCGCCTCAACATCGCGGGCATCCTCGGCCTCACCGTGGTCGCCTTCATCTCCATCACCTTCAACATGGACGTGCTCTACCGCACGGCGGACAAGGATTTCTACCTGCGCTACTCCAACGACCGGATGCGCGCCCCCTATGAGGCCTACATGGCCGAGGCCCAGGGAGTCCTGCTGGAGAAGCGGACCGAGTTGCTCAAGGGGGTGGCCAAGCAGGAGGGGGAACTGGACGCCGAGGTGAAGGGGCTGCGCAAGGCCCCCGCCGGATACGGGCAGTACGCCCGCCAGGAGGAATACAACCTGACCATCCTGTCCAAGCAGACCGAGGTGGAGCTGCAGGGGGTCGAGCAGGGGCTTCAGGCCAAGGAAAAGGCCGATGAGCTCCTCCGCGCCGCGCGGCCCACCTCGCTGGAGGACATTGATAAGAACCAGGCCGAACTGCGCGTGATCATCAAGGACCTCGCGGCGGTCACCGGCATCCCCCTGCCGGAACTGGTGAAGACGGAGAGCCCCCTCTTCGCCGTGTTTGCCAAGCTGATGGATGTGAAGACCGTCGGGTTCAAGGAGATATTCTTCCTCATTCTGGCCTTCCTGCTGGACCTCGGCGACATCGTCGGGTACTCGCTGGTGCCCAACGCCCGCCGCGAGAAACGCAGGCCGTACCTCGACGAGGATGAACCGGGGAGCCGGATCACCGTCCTGCCCCGGACCGCCGACGACCTGTTTCCCGCCGTTCCCGTGGCGGTTCCCGGGCCGTCCCCGTCGGCGGAGCCCCCCGCGTCCGAGATGGCCGGCGACGCGCCTCCGCCGCAGGTTTACCGCCGCCGGGCGGGCCGGGTGCGGCTGTTGCGTCGCGGATAGTTGACATTTTCTCTGGAAAAGCGCAGAATAAGCAGGCGATTTTCGGAAAAGCAGGAAAAATAACTGGACAATCGGAAGACAATATGCGAAAATACGCGTAAGATGCGGGATGCAGAGTTATGGCCCAGGACCCATTCGCACAAGAGTATAAAGAGACCATAGACGCTGACGCGGTGTGCAGTCAGTGCGGCAAGGAGAATCCCGAGGGGACGCTTCTCTGCCGGTACTGCGGCAACAACCTCCGCGACCAGCGTCTGCTGCGTCTCGCCGCCGACACGATGATGGCGAACGAGGAGGCGTCGAAGAACCGCCGCACCTTCCTCGTGGGCGCCCTCACCGTACTGGGGCTGCTGTTTGTGCTCTGGCTGGGCATCAACATTTCCGGCTTCTCCGCGCGGCTCACCTCGGTGCCCGAGGGCGACGGCGCCCCGACCATCACGCTGCGCCCCTTTGTGTTCTGGGAGGGCTCCGACACCGCAATCTACTCGGAGCTGGAAAGCGCGCTGGACAACAGTTTCCCCACGGCCAGCCAGGCGGAGACCGTGCGGCTGGATCCGGTGCTCAACCCCTCGGCGGAGGGGACCTTCGCCCTCTTTGAACGCCTGGGCACCAGCATGAACTTCGCCGGCGGCGCGGTGGTCCGGTTGGAGGGCGACAAGTACTACTTCGCGGCCCGTCTTCTTGACGGGACCACGATCCGCGGCACGGGCAGCAAGGGCGCCGACACGTCCAAGTTCCTCGCGAACTGGACGGACGTGGGCATCCGCCGCGGGGACAGCTACTACGCGGGCGCCGGAGAGCTGGCGGCGAACCCGGACGGCGGTTTCGCCCTCCAGGCCCGGGCCGATTTCAGCGAGCGCATCTACCAGGCGGTGGCCTACTCGCTCCGGGCCGCCTACTGACCCGGACCCCTCCGCGTGTGCTACACTCGCCCCCTGCATGCGGGGGTGCCGTGCCCGGCGCGCCCCGCAGAACAACCCATTCCGGAGACGTGACTCATGGCTTCTGGCGGCTTCTTTGCGAGACTGCGGGAACGGCTCGGCAAGACCCGGACCTCGCTGGTCGGCGGTGTGCGGCGCATCTTCGCCGGGCGCGACCGCCTGGACGAGGGGGTATACCAGGAACTGGAGGAGACGCTGATCGAGGCCGACCTGGGCGTGGAGACCACGCTGCAGATCGTGGCCGACATGCGCCGCCTCGTCCGCGAGCGCGGGCTCGCCACGCCCGACGAGCTCTACGCCCTCCTGAAGGACGAGATGGTCCGGCTGATGGAGGGGGACGGGCGCGCCGTCACCTGGGAGGCCGCGGAGGGGCCCCACGTGACGCTCATCGCCGGGGTGAACGGCTCGGGCAAGACGACCACGGCGGGCAAACTGGCGCAGAAACTGCGCGAGCGGGGGCACAGCGTCCTGCTGGGCGCGGCGGACACCTTCCGCGCGGCGGCCTGCGCGCAGCTCTCCGTCTGGGCGGAGCGCACGGGCGCCGAAATCGTCCGCGAGAAGGAGGGCGCCGACCCCGCGGCGGTCGCCTACGCCTCCGTGGACGCGGCCGTGGCGCGCGGCGTGGACAACGTGCTGATTGACACGGCGGGCCGCCTCCACACCAAGGTGAACCTGATGGAGGAGCTCAAGAAGATCCAGCGGGTGGTGGGCAGGCGCCTGCCCGGCGCGCCGCACGAGGTGCTGCTGGTCCTCGACGCGACCACGGGCCAGAACGGCCTCCAGCAGGCGAAAATCTTCACCGAGGCCCTCGAGGTGACCGGCGTGGTCCTCACCAAGCTCGACGGCACCGCCCGCGGCGGCATGGCCGTGGCCATCCAGAAACAGCTCGGCATCCCCATCGTGATGATCGGCGTCGGCGAGTCCGCCGAGGACCTCCAGCCCTTCGACGCGCGCCAGTTCATTGAGGCCCTCTTCGGCGAGGGCCGGGACGAGGTCTGACCGCGGGCTATTTCAGCGTGTTCTCGAACCAGACGGGGCCGCCCCATTTCCCCGTCACCACGATGTCGCTGTCGCCGTCGCCGTCGAGGTCCGCGGTCACCAGGTTCAGCCCGGAGCCGATCCCCTCGTTGAAGGAGACGATGTGCTTCTTCCATTCCGGCGCGGGGCCCGGAACCAGCTCGTACCAGTAGACGCCCAGGGGCTCAAACTCGCCCGGGTCGCCGCCGTTGTGCGCCATGAACCGCTTTCCGGTCACGAGGTCCAGGTCGCCGTCGAGGTCCAGGTCCGCCAGCATGAAACTGTGCGCCTGCGACCACGTGTCGTCAATGAGGTGGCGCTTCCACGACACGGCGTCCCCGTCCTTCCGCTGCTCCCACCAGAAGATGCCGTAGTCGTGGGCGATGCTGGAGATGAGGTCCGGCAGGCCGTCCCGGTTCACGTCATAAACCAGAATCTGCGCCGTGTGCCCCGCCTGTCCCTCCTCCTTCCCGCCGAGGGCCAGCGGGTGCTCCTTCCACTCCCCGGCGCGCGGGTCGGCGGGCGCCTCAAACCACGCGTTGGGCCGCAGCACGTCCGGCCGCCCGTCGCCGTTCACATCGCCGCAGCCGCTCCCCCAGTCCATCACCTTCTCCGAGATGACATGCCGCAGCACCGCGGGCTCGCCGCCTTTCACGGGGTTCGCCTCGTACCAGACCGTGCCCGCCACTGCGGGCAGCACCTCGTCCGCCTTCCCGTCGCCGTCCACGTCCCACGGCTCGCCGCACTCGAAGTTGCCGTTCTCCTCGACCAGCGCGAGGGGCCAGCGTCCGCCCGCCGGGCCGGGGTTCCGCAGCCATTCCGCCTTCTTGCCGAACCACGACGCCGTGACGATGTCCGTCCAGCCGTCGCCGTCCACGTCCAGCGGCGCGTTCATGAAATCCCAGCGGTAGCCCTTGCCCTCCTCGTCCACCTCGCCCTCAATGGTGCATATCTCCACCGGCTTAAACTCCGGCGCGAGGTAAATGAACGGCAGCGCCGCGATGTCCGGCTTCCCGTCGTTGTTGAAATCCGCCACGCCACAGGCCTCGCCCCGGTAGGTGCCGACGCGGTGCGTCTTGAACGCGACCTCCCCGGCGGACACGGCGCCCGCAAGCAGAAGAACGGCGGCGGCGGGGAGGAACAGGCGGCGGAGTTTCATGGCGGGTCTCCCGTGGGTTCGGAGTTCGGTCCCTGATTCTGGCAGGTTCCGCCGCGCAAAGCAAGGGGCTGTATTCGTGTGCTGATTTCGGGCCGGCGGCTTTCCGACAAGAGACTGCTTCACTTCGTTCGCAATGGCGTGTGTTTCCGCGTCAGTGCGAACGAAGTGAAACGGTCTCGTTCCCGGCACGACCCCGCCTCCCGCATGTCCTGTCCGGTGCCGACGCCCTATCAGTCGGCGCAGAGCCGGAACCCGTAGCCGTCGCGGCGCAGGGTGGGGGGGAACCAGTTGCGCCTGAGAGTCCGGCAGATGGCCGGGTCGTCCCTCCAGGAGCCGCCGAGGGCGATCCGCTCACTCCCCGTCTCGGGGCCCTTGGGGTCCGCCACCGGACTGATCGCGTAGTAGTCCGGCGCGTGCCAGTCGGCGCACCACTCCCACACGTTGCCCGTCATGTCGTGGAAGCCCCACGCGTTCGCCTTCCTGGTGCCCACGGGGTGGGCGCGGGAATCGCTGTTGGGAAAACACCACGCGTATTCGCCGACCGCCGACTTCGCCGCGATGAACTGTCCGGGGACGGCGTCCCCCGCCTGGCAGGCGAAGACCCATTCGGCCTCCGTGGGCAGGCGGAACCGGCCCGCGCCGGTCCGGTTGAGGCGCTGGATGAACAGTTCGGCGTCCTCCCAGGAGACGGATTCCACGGGCAGGGTGTCGTCCTCGATGTTCGAGGGGTTCACGCCCATGACGGCCTTCCACTGGGCCTGGGTCACCTCGCACTGCCCCAGCCAGTACCCCTTCGTGATGCGCACCTTGTGGACCGGGCTGGCCGCCTCGTCCCCCTCGGCCCCGAGGAGGAAGTCCCCCGGGGCGACCCGCACAAAGGGCATGAACACGTTGCCCGGCAGGCGCAGGGCGGCGCGGGGGCCCCGGGCCTCCCACTCTGCGGCCAGCCCGTCCTGCGGGGGCGGATAGGCCATGCTGTCCAGAGCGTCGCGCTGGGCCTGGGGTGTGCCGGGGATGAGCGGGTCCTCCAGCCGGGGGGCGCGCTTCATGGCCAGCAGCAGGGTGCCCGCGCCCCCGGCCAGCGATCCGGGCCGCGGCCGCCCGTCCAGTTCACGCAGCGCCTTCTGGTCGGCGACCTGGGCCTTGAGCGGCCCGTCGCCCTTCTTGAGCCCGTCGGCCATGCCCTCCAGCAGCGCGCCGACCGAGGCCGCGACCCGCTCAAAGGGCTCCAGGGAGTCCAGCCCCAGCACCAGCGTCAGCCGGTCGCCCTCCACCGTGAACACCCCCCTCACCGTCACCGGCTCCTGCAGGCCCATCCACCCGCCGCGCATGCGGGTCTCGCGCACCGCGAGGTCCACCTGCCGGGGCAGCTCCTTCTCGTTCAGCGTGTACAGGCCGGCCAGGGAGGCTTTCGCGGTCTCCAGTTCAAAGCGCGGGCCCACCGGGGTCTGGGCGAAACGGATCCGCCAGGGGGCGGCCCCGCCCTCCGGCGTCTCCTGCTCCCAGCCGCCCGTCAGGCTGTCCTGCTCCGCCGCGCCGCGGCCCATGGCGGGCGGGGGCACCGGCGGCACGGGGGCCGGACGCGTCGCGGGGGCGGGGGGGGTCGGGCGGCCGCCGTGCATCCACCAGGCCGCGCCCGCCGCCGTGAGAAGAACCCCCGCCGCAAAGGCCGCGGCGATTGCCGCGGCCATGCGTCCGCGCGCGGGCCGCGCCGACGGCTGGTGGGGTTCCGGTTCGCCTCTCCCTTCGCTCATGGAAACGTCCTCCGCGGAGGACCGCCGCCGCCGTGGCCGACGGGGTTCGCCCGTGGCGGCATCATACCGCAGCCCCGGCGCGGAGTCAACGCGGGTGGACAGGCCTGATCCCTGTGCAGGATGTCGTGAGAACCGAAGCCGCAGCCCCTTGTCCGGTGATTGGGGAAGGGCAAAAGGGGCGCGGCGGGGGGCGCGGCGCTGGTATACTTTGCGGCCATGGAACGTTTGGCGGCCATTCTCAAACAGTACTGGGGATATGACACCTTTCTGCCCCTGCAGCGGGAGGCGATGGCCTGCTGCCTGAAGCGGCGCGACTCGCTGGTCGTCCTGCCGACGGGGGGCGGCAAGTCGCTGTGCTTCCAGGCGCCCGCGCTGGCCGTGGAGGGCATGGCCGTGGTCGTCTCCCCCCTGCTGTCGCTGATGAAGGACCAGGTGGACGCGCTGCGCGCGAACGGGGTGGCCGCGGCGAAGATTGACAGCACCATGAACGCCCAGGAGCGGCGGGAAACGCACCAGGCCATCCAGCGGCGGGAGCTGAAGCTGCTGTACGTCTCCCCGGAGCGCATCGTGCAGCCGGAGTTCGCGGAGTACCTGAAGAACGCCGGCGTCTCGTTCCTCGTGGTGGACGAGGCGCACTGCATCAGCCACTGGGGCCACGATTTCCGGCCGGAATACCGCGCCCTGAAAAGCCTGCGCGCCGTGTTTCCGGACGCGGCGGTCCACGCGTTCACGGCCACGGCGACCGAGACCGTGCGCCGCGACATCCTCCAGGAGCTGGAGCTGCGCGACCCGGAGCTGCTGGTCGGCTCCTTCGACCGGCCCAACCTGCGCTACCGGGTGCAGCGGCGGACGGACATGTTCGCCCAGGTCCGGGGGCTCATGGACGCGCACCCCGGCGAGTCGGGCGTGGTCTACTGCATCCGCCGCGCCGACGTGGAGTCCCTGTGCGCGCGGCTGGCCGCCGCGGGATACCGCGCCCTGCCCTACCACGCCGGGATGGAGGAGGCGGACCGCCGGAAGAACCAGGAGGCCTTCGCCAACGAGACGGCGGACGTCATCGTGGCCACCGTGGCCTTCGGCATGGGCATTGACAAGTCGAACGTACGCTATGTCATCCACGCGGCCATGCCCAAGTCGGTGGAGCACTACCAGCAGGAGGCGGGCCGCGCCGGGCGCGACGGGCTGGAGGCGGACTGCACGCTGCTCCATTCCCCGGCGGATTACCAGCTCTGGCGCAGCATCGTGGAGAAGGGCGAGGGCGAGGGCCGGGAGACGGCGCTGAAGAAGCTCCAGGACATCTCCCGGTACTGCGAGCAGACGGTCTGCCGCCACAAGGCGCTGGTGGAGTACTTCGGCGAGCCGCATAAAAAGGGCAACTGCGGCGCCTGCGACGTGTGCCTCGGCGAGATCGCCGGCCGGGAGGACGCCCAGGAGATCGGGCGCAGCATCACCTCCGCCATCTGCGACCTGCAGGGGATGGCCGGGCCGAACTACACCTGCCTCATCCTGACGGGGTCCCGCGAGGCCCGCGTCCTGAACAAGGACCACCACCGCCTGCCGTCCCACGGCCTGCTGAAGGGGCACGACCCGCGCACCGTGCGCGGCTGGATCGAGGAGCTGGTCGCGCAGGGCTTCCTCCGCAAGGAGGGGGAGTACAACATCCTGCGCCTCACGGGCCCCGGCACCGAACTCCACCGGGGCGAGGCGACGCCCTTCCTCTCCGATTCCGCCCCCGAACCCGTCCGCAAGACCGCCGCCAAACCGGCGACGCGGAAGAGCGTGGCCCCGAAGGTCCGGCCCGACGTCGAGCCCCACGACCCGGCGCTGTTCGAGGAACTGCGCCGCCTGCGCCGCGAGAAGGCGGAGGAGATGCATGTGTTCCCCTTCATCATCTTCAGCGACGCGGCCCTGCGCGACATGGCGCGGCGCAAGCCCACCACCCGCGAAGCCTTCCTGGAGGTTAGCGGCGTGGGGCAGAAAAAGGCCGACGCCTTCGGCGACGAGTTCGTCCACGCCATCAAGGGATATCTGGACGGGCAGTGACCCCGGCTCCCCGCGCGGCGCTAATCCAGCGGGACGCCCATCTCGGCGAACTGGGCGGCGGCGTTGAGGAAGTGGGCCGTGAGCCAGAAGACGGTCCAGGTCTCGACGTATCCCCCGCGCAGGCCGTGGGGGCCGTTGACCTCGCCGCGCTGGGCGTAGTTGGTGTGCATGGGCTGCTCGCCCTGGCTGCCGTGGGGGTCCATGAGCTGGCCGCAGCTCCGGTACATGAGCAGGGAGAGGTCCCGGAGCGTCCCGTCGTCGGTGAGGACGCCCAGACGGCGCACCAGCGGCGCGATGAGCACGCCGAAGGCGTCTATGTGCATGTTCTGCGGGGAGACGGCGGTCCAGCCGCGGGTCTTGAAGGCGTGGTCGCGGAGCCGTCCGGCGGGCAGGTCCATGTCCCACACCACGACATAGGTCAGCACCACG
>ERZ795031.2221-NODE-2221-length-18829-cov-4.391978_pt1 | contig 18829 bp, 18 predicted proteins | sample MGYA00375123_ERZ795031 | MGnify/ENA primary metagenome ERZ795031 (study PRJEB30166, sample SAMN05720159) | activated sludge metagenome | isolation source: anaerobic digester from wastewater treatment plant | place: USA | collected 2015-04-21 ... | reverse complement strand
CCGCAGGCAAGGCCCGCCATTATCGTGTCCAGCCCGCCGCCGACGGATGCCATGCTGGCATCAGGCCTCCCGGCGGACTCGTAGATTGGCGCCGCCCTGTGGGGCTCTATGACCAGCGAAACCGGCATCTTGCTGCCCATGGAGTGCTCGAGGCATGCTAGCATGCTCCCGGCGAAGGAGCCAACGCCGGCCTGCAGGAATACATGCGTGGGCGGCTCCAAGCCTCTTCCCCTGATTTCTTCCGCGATTTCATGCATTATGGTCAGATACCCCTGCATTATAAGGGACGGGATTTCCGTATATCCCTCCCATGCCTGGTCCTGGACCAGTATAAACCCGTGTTCATGGGCATAGGACGACGCCATCCTCACGCTGTCGTCGTAGTTCGAATCCGTAATCCAGACATCAGCGCCTTCTGCTGCTATCGCATCATATCTCCATTTCGAGGACCCTTTGGGCATGAAAACGGCGGCCTTCTGCCCCAGGATGCGGGCAGCCCATGCCACGCCCCTGCCATGGTTGCCGTCCGTCGCGGTAACGAAGGTGAACCTGCCCTTGTGCCCGTCCTGGAAGCAATAAGCCTTCAGGCTATGGAAATCCAGACGGGAATCCCCCGGGGCCATCCTTTCGGAAAGGAGCTTTGCAACTGCCAAAGAACCGCCTAACCCCTTGAACGCGTTAAGCCCGAACCTCGTCGATTCATCCTTCAGGAGCACTTCGCCGATCCCAAGGCACCCGGCAAGGGCCCTCAACCTGTGGAGCCTCGTGGCTTCATAACCGGGAAGGGAAGAGTGGAACCGGTATGCCTCGAGCACGGCATCGTCGTCTACATGGAAGTCCGGTATGCCGGGGGAGACCTTTGCCGTTCCCTTGTCGTTAATTCGCCATCTTATGACTCCTTCAGGCACGAGATCACCTCACTTTAAGAAGTAGATGCAGCTCTGATGGGATTATAACATCAATTCGAACCGGGGTCGGCGGACATAGGAGGCACTGTACCCGGGAGCCGCTGCTGCTTCGCACAAACCAAACAACGCTTCCCAGGCTGCCATGTTTCCATAATAGGCGCCGTTTATGATATTGTATCGTTGATTCACTCTACTTGACAGATATCCGTCCATCTAACGAAATAGCCATGTATTTGGCCGGGGGAGCATCATGAAGATCCTTATAGTAGGCATAGGTAAACTCGGTTACCAATTGGCGAGCGCCTTCTCCCAGAAGGGCAACGACGTAATCGCCATGGACAAGGACCCAGAAGCGCTCCAAAGGGTGGAGGAGCACCTTGACGTGCTTCCTATGCTCAACAACGGGTTCGAGATAGATGCCCTCAAAGAAGCCCATATCAAGGAACTCGACCTTACGATATCTGTGACTGACGACGACGAGACAAACATACTAGTTGCTTTCCTTGCCAAGCGCCTCGGGTCCAAGAAGGTGATCGCAAGGGTCAGGAACCCGGAGTATGACAAGCAGGCCTCCTATCTGAAAGCGGAGATGCAGATAGACAGGATTGTGAACCCCGACCTTGCGACCGCCAACGAGATTGCCAGATATCTTACCGGAGCGCTACCGTTCCACACAGAAATATTCGAAGCGAGCAAGGTTCTGGTGGCGGACGTGCACGCAGGCAACATGCCGGACATCGTAGGAAGGCTGATCATGGAGCTGGGCATCCCGAGGAACATGCTGGTAGTAGCTATCGTGAGAAACGGCCAGGTCATAATCCCACATGGCAAGACCCAGATAGAACCCTCGGACACGCTTTATATGATAGGCACGTCGGACAGCATAGAGTCTTTCTACAAGGCGCATTGCCAAAACCGCATAGGCAATGTCATAAAGTCGGTCACGATATTGGGCGGTGGAAGGATAGGATACTACCTTGCTGTCAACCTCCTCAGCAAGAGGATGGAAGTCAAGATAATAGAAAGCGACAAACCAAGGTGCCAATACCTGGCCGAAAGGCTCGGCAATGCCTTGATAATCCACGGCGACGGGACCGACATCAACCTGCTGGAGGACGAAGGCATCTTCAACTCCGACGCCCTGGTTTCCCTTACTGGGCTGGACGAGGAGAACTTGCTCATCAGCCTGCTTGCCAAGCAGCACGGAATGGACAGGGTAATAGCCAAGGCCAGCAGGTCGAGCTACATACCGATAATCGAGAAGCTGGGCGTTGAGATGGCGGTGAACCCCGCCATGATCACTGCAGCCGAGATAATGCGGTTTACGTATGAGGGCAACATACGCTCGCTCGCCTTGCTGGCGGGAGGCAAGGCAGAGCTTACGGAGCTTGTCATCGAGGAAGGGGCCTACATCCTGAAGGACAGCCTTGCGGAGCTGAACCTTCCCAAGGGCATCATTGTCGGCTGCATAATGAGAGCAGACCAGGTAATCATACCCGATGGGAGCACCAGGATAAAAGCAGGCGATAGAGCCGTGGTTTTTACCGTCAGCTCGGACCAGCAGATGGTCACCAAGTATTTCCACCCCGTTAGAAGGTGATCCTGCATTGAATTACCGCTATGTAACAAGGATCATCGGCTTGCTTCTCGTATTCGAGACGGCGATGATTGCCCCCTCCCTGATAGTCAGCCTGTTGAACAGGGGGTCCGACACCATGCCCATACTATGGGCGATGGTGACCTCATTGACCTTCGGGCTGCTGATGGCAGCCGTAAAACCCAAAGACAAAAGGCTTGGAGTGAAGGAAGGCTTCCTCATAGTGGCATTCGGCTGGGTTGCAGCCTGCATAATAGGGGCGTTGCCGTTCTACTGGTCCGGCAGCGTGCCTACTTTCGTGGACGCCTTCTTCGAAACGGTCTCCGGCTTTACGACTACCGGCGCCACCGTGCTGCCCGACATCGAGATAATGCCAAGGGGCATCCTTTTCTGGAGGTCCTTCACTCACTGGCTCGGAGGGATGGGCATCCTTGTGCTCACGCTTGCTGTGATGCCAGCGCTCGGCGTAGGGGCCATACAGCTCTTCAGGGCCGAGACCCCTGGCCCCGTCGCCGACAAGATCTCGCCAAAGATGAAAGACACGGCGGTAATCCTATATGTCGCCTACATGGGCATTACGGTGCTCGAGACAGCGCTTCTGATGTTAGGGGGCGTCAGCTTGTACGAAGCTTTGGTCCACACGTTCGGAACCGTGGGAACAGGAGGCTTTTCCACCAGGAACCTGAGCGTCGGAGGTCTGGGCGGCGCCTATGTTGAATGGGTCATCGGAATTTTCATGATGCTCTCCGGGATCAACTTCGCGCTCTACTATGACCTCTACAAGGGCCGATTCAAGAAGGTCCTCCTAAACGAGGAGCTGAGATATTACATCGGGATAATGCTCTTGGCTTCGACCCTCATATTCCTTAACCTCGTCTTCACGAAGCATACCGGGGCATATGATGCCATAAGGCATGCTTACTTCCATACCTCATCGATAATGACTACAACCGGGTTTACTACTATCGATTACGATGCCTGGCCCACCTTCAGCCGCCTGATACTCATAATGCTGATGTTCATCGGGGCCTCTGCCGGAAGCACGGGAGGTGCAATAAAGGTAGTCAGGGTCGTCGTCATATTCAAGATGATTAAACGGGAGTTCTTCAAGGTGCTTCACCCGAGGGCGGTTGTGCCAGTGACGATCAACGGAAGGGCTTTGAGACCGGACATCGTATCGGGGATAATGAGCTTCTCCTTCCTTTACCTGCTGATGTTCCTGTTCGGGAGCCTCTTTCTGACCCTGGAGGGTATAGACCTGACAAGCGCGTCAAGCGCTGTCGCCGCAACGCTGGGCAATGTCGGGCCAGGCCTCGGGCTGTTGGGGCCGAAGGGAAACTACTCCTTCTTCAACCCGGCATCGAAGCTGATGCTGTCCTTCATGATGCTTGCCGGAAGGCTGGAGCTGTTCACGGTCTTCGTCGTCCTGTCACCCAGCTTCTGGGGAAGGAGCAAAAAAGGGGCGCAGATGCCGCAGGCCCTTGACAACGGGCTGGAATAACCGGAGCTGCCTTAAGGCAGCTTACCTCTTGGCAGGGATTATCCTGGTAAAAATAAGAGAGGTCCGGGCACATATTGACGGCTCTGGCCTTGGCTTTTACAGACTGCAGCAGATATTCAGCCCACCTTCTCGACGGGTATCCTGACCGTCGTAGTCATGTGGCTGTCTGCGGGATCGAAGTATTCGCCATCGTAGAATTCGTAACGAGGGCCGTCAGCGATGTAACCGTTCTCATCCATCCATCTGTTGAGGTAGTTGTATGTCATGATTACGGGGATATGGGCGCCGATGTACTTTGCCTGCAATGCCTTGCCTGCGGCAATCCTGCCGCTTGAAATCCCTTCGACTCCCTCCACAGGCTTCGAAGTCGTTATCCCCACCTCGATGTCGAAGCTGCCGGTATCCAGGCAGTGGTAGGCGGCATATTTCTGACCGTTCGCCTCCATACCCTTCCCCTCGATGTGCTCCCTCAATAATTCATGGATTTGGTTTATTTGCCAGGGGATGTCTTTAATGTCGGCTTTTATCCTTATGAATACTACATCGGCGCCGTCGACATCCAACACCTCCACACCGTCAGACATGTTACGCCTCCGATCAGCACATATTGCAGGAGGATCCCAAAGCGGCCCAGTGATACAAGTCAAACATGGCTCCAGTCCAAGGCTCCCATTGATTATATCTGACTCTAGAATATCCAAGTTTTGAAGGTAAATATCAAGAAGCGTCTAATTATATTGCACATGAGTACATATCGACATGGAGGTGTCAGGTGTGTTGAGAGGCTCTGGTACCTTGAGGATTATGGCAGCGGCCATTATGGTGTTCGCGATGGTCGCCCTTCAGCCGGGATGCCTGGGGGGGATGGACATCCTTTATTTCGACGGCACATTTCATGACTACATAGGCCAGGCGCTCAATAGGTTGCATTATAGGTATGACAGGTATGCCCTCCCTGCGGACTTCCAGGATGCCATCACTTCAAAGCCATGGGACCTGGTGATCATCGAGAACGGCCCAGGTTACACCTTGGACCAGCTCGGGGACGAATTCCTTGAGGAGCTCGTCGACGGCGGGGCAAGGCTGATACTAAGCTCCCACGATCTGGAAGATTATCCCTCGCTGTGTTCCAAACTGGGTTTCATCTACGGCGGCTGGCAGGAGTATCTCTTCCCGGGCAATTACTCTCCCGTCCCCGTGTTCAGGATCGAAGGGGACGAATGGGCCGACCTCTGGGAGGAACCGAACAACCTGCCCGGCAACAGCCTTCCTATGAACATGGCATATGACTACTACGACCCCGACCATGAAATACCGAACGCCTTCTACGGCACGGCGACGGGCACGGGAAGGATGGTCGCAACTTATTACGGCGCAGCGAATCCACCGGATGACACCGCGGCGATAGTGATGGCCAATTCCGGACGTACTATACTCAACGCATTCTATCTGGACGACGCCAGCTGGTGGGATAACACTAAAGGTATCGACGTCGATATTGACATCGATGCGGATGGTGTGCCGGATGCGGTGGAATGGTATATGAACGAGATATATTTCGTAAGAAAAGCAGGCGGGATTTCAGTGCAGCCTGGGATTTGATTGTTCAGGGGGCAACATCGCCGCTCCTGTGTTGCCCCCTCGAATGATTGGATGATGATACTCCTATTACATAATTCCATCCTTTCGCCTTCATGGGTGACGACTCTCCATATAAACCTTTTGTCGCCGGATTCACCTGAAGGCTTCATCGGAAAAGGAGACATCCAATACCGCATGGGCTTGATGTAGTATTATATCTAATCACCAATATTGATCTTCAAACAAAGGAGGGTACGGTATGCGCAAGTTAATCATAACGGCGCTTCTGATATGCATTGCCCTCTCATTCCATGGGCCAGCTGCCGCCGCTCCCGCAGAGCTGTGGGTGGCCTCTGTCAGGGGAATCGTGTCGCATGCTTTCCTTCCCGATTCCGGCATAGCCCTTGCGGCAGGAAACAGTGTGGTCTTGTTGGGCAACGACGGCAAACAGAAGTGGAGCTGGTCTGCAGGCAGTCCCATAGGTTTCGTGACGGCGGATATGGCTGGCGCGGTCTATGCAACCTACTCGAACAGGCTTGTCAAGCTTGGCGCCAATGGGAAGCTTGTATGGGAGAAGAGCACTTTCGACAAGGCATATGCCCTTGATGTCATGGAGGGCGGCATCTTCGTTGGCTGGGAGTACGGGTTGATGAAGTTCGATGCCGACGGGAACCTGCTATGGGAATACTACCGACCTGAGGACTGCTGATTCCCGACCCTTACAGGGCCGGTCCGGTCCTTCGACTACCTGGGGAATGGCAAGTGCGTCATAATCGGTCAGACCATCTACGACGTCATGCAGAAGGTGCATACGGATGTTGTTGACTATATCAACCTCATAGAGCTCAAAGAGGGGTTGACCCTGGCCCAGTTCAAGCCGATAGAACCCTTCGACGTACTGCATGTGGAGGTTGAGGGTGAAAAATCGGTCCTGGTTTCTGCCGACTACTCTGGGGTCATCATGTGGAATACGACTGATAAGTACGTTTACAACTGGAAGATAAAGATGGCGACACCGCTCTACCTGACATCCGGAGGCTTCGGGAACGCAATAGCGATAGCAAAGGATGCAATTACCGTAACCGGTATCGACACTAAGCTCGGGCTGGTGAACCGCGAAGCGAAGCTTCCGGGAAGGGCCCTGGGGAAACCGTACTACTTTGGTTCCCTGTATTACATCCCAGTAGAGGGCAGCTTGATTGCAATCGATAACGAACTCAAGGTGCAAAAACGCTACGCGCTGACGGCTTTGAAGGGTGATTTCACGACAATGGTGATGCGGGACTACATTTACCTGATTGGGTCAGATACGGTAATCAAACTGTCGCAGTTCTGATAATCTGACCCGAACCGGAATCTTGCGCTTTGCATGTTCTGGCTTCTTAAATGACCGTCGGAGGGGCACTAGTGCCCTTGAGTATGTGTGCCGTCAGTATTTCCTGTAAGGCCAAGCAAGCCGTATGAGATAGCAGAACCTGCCATATCAGAGTCTATTTACTGCCCAAGGCCGTAATTCGAAATCTTGGATTGACTATCCTCTTCTTCTAAACGCCTCGTCGGAGTTGTGAACGGATAAGTATCCTCCTTTATGGCTTCTGCCTTGTCGCTCTCTTTGGAGCCTTCGCCATCCGTTTCTTTGCGGATTCGATATAATCCTTCTTCCATTCTTCCATAGTGCCAACATCGATGGCTATCAACGAATTAAGTACCTTCATCGTCGACTTGCCTTCTGCAGTTTCTGAATCGAAACCCTCTTCTATCGAAGCAAATGCCACCTTCTTCCTGTCAAGGATTTCGATCAGCTGGAGAATTCCCCTTACCGACCTGGACAACGTAGACAAGGAAGGCACGAAAAGCTTGTCGCCCTCCTTGAGGATTGCCATCATCCTGTTCAGCTCGGGATTGCCCTCCCAATGCTCATCTATAATATCCCTGAAGAACAGGTCAATATCAGGACCCAGGGATTTCTCGAGCCTCATCGCGTCTTCATGTCCTGAAGCGGATCTGACGTAACCGATGTTTGACATTCCACACCTCGTGCCATATATTCCGGAGGCTCGCCTCAATTCCCGACTATGTCAGAAGGAAGTCCTGTCAAGATGGGCCTTCCGAGCTGCAGCCTCCGTCATTGGTGACGTGCCTGTTGAATTCATAATATAATAAAATCATTGCTAAATAACCCGCAAATGTGCCCTACTGGGGCCACCTTGGGACAGGGGACGGTGATTCGATGGTAAAGATAACGGCAGACAGCACATGCGATCTTTCGCCTGATCTTATAAATAGCCACGGGATCGGCATCGTACCCGTCCATGTGCTCGTTGACGACAGGGATTACCTGGACGGTGTGGATATCACATCCGATGCGCTGTTCGAAATGGTCGAGACCGAAGGGCTTTCCTGCAGGACCGCCGCTACCAACTCCTATGAATACGAGCAATTCTTCTCGAAATATGCAGGGGGCTTCGATGCCGTCATCCATGTAAGCCTCGGCTCCGGCTTCTCTTCATGCTACCAGAATGCCTGCATGGCAGCAGGCAACTTCGAAAACGTGTACGTAGTCGATTCCAAGAACCTGTCTTCGGGCAGCGGCCATATTGTCCTCAAGGCCGCCGAGTTGGCGGCTAAGGGCGAAAGGCCCGAAGAGATAGTCGCAAAGCTGGTCGAAGAAACAGCAAGGGTGGAAGCGAGCTTCGTGATAGAGAAGCTCGACTATCTCTACAAGGGGGGCAGGTGCTCGGGCCTGGAGATGTTCGGGGCCAACCTGCTGCATATAAGGCCGTGCATAGAAGTGCGGGACAATAGGATGGCTGTAGGAAGGAAGTACCGCGGCAATTTCGACAGATGCCTCGTCCAGTACGTGCAAGACAGGTTGGAAGGGCGGTCGGACATAGACGGCAGCCTGGTCTTCATTACGCACTCATCATGTGCGCCGGAAACGGTGGACAAGGTGAAAGCCGCAATCGATAAATCTGGCATTTTCAGTAAGGTTGTCGAAACGAATGCCGGATGCACGATCTCAAGCCATTGCGGCCCTAATACGCTTGGCATCCTATTCAAGCGGAAGTAGCCCGGAACCACCGTTCTGCAATGCAAGCAGAAATCCAAGGCTCCCTGAGGAAGGGAGCCTTGATTCATTATCCGTGGCTCTTTCCAGGGGCTTTATTTGAAGCGGCTGGTTTTGCTTGGTTTTTCTCCTCAGATTTCCGCTTGTTCTGGGCCATGCGGAATTCGACAATTTCGGCTACCAGTACAAGGGGCATCTCCCGGTCCAGCGGGAACTGGACAGCCCCTTTTGACCACTTGTAGGCAGTAATCCTGTCCTTGAAGGCCTCGATGCCGCCAGGCCCCGGATAGAAGCCGATGTGCTTGCTATGAGCGGCGAAATGCACCAGGTTGCCCATGTAGGCATATGTCGGCATCCGCCAGCTCATCTTCTCTTCTGCTTCTGGCGCGGCCTTTTTTATCGTCCTCCTGATGCTTTCAAGCGATGATCTTGTCGAGCCTTGGAATTGATCTATGTAAGCATCTACAGTTTCAGGAGAATCCCCTGTCATTTTCATACCTTCCTTGAGCTAGAAATTGAACAAGGCGCTGACTCCGTAGCTCAGCAGCAGTATCAGAACGGTCGCTACGAGGTTTCCTGCGATTATTGCCCCCAAACCGTACTTCAGCCTGAGATTCATTACAGATGCAATCAGGCTGCCACTCCATACTCCAGTGCCAGGAACGGGTATTGCGACGAATGCCAGGAGCGCCCATGCCCCATACCTCTGATACTTGGCATCGTATCTCTCGGTAGATCTCTTGAGAATCCGCTCAGCCGCATTCTTAAGAAGTACGGTCCTACCCAGATGCACAAGAATTCTCCTTGCCCCAAGTACTATCAACGGCGCAGGCAGCAGGCTTCCGATGTAGCTGACCAGCGCAGCGTGCCAAGGGTTCATGCCGAGGTAGATGCCAACAGGTATCGCCCCTTTTACTTCCATGACAGGCAGCATGGCGGCAAACAGCACATGCAGTTCGTCCCCGGCGCCAGGCAACAGCTGATTTAGAAAATCGAACATCGGGACCCTCCGTCGCAATCCTGCGGTAAAGTACTGCCCAAGGAGATTATAGCAGGAATGCAGCATGAACCCGATTGCCTCACAGTATTTGCAGCAAGGCCATCTATTGCAATCAGCTGGGAAAACAAAATGCTTCGCTTCAAAGTCCTTTCTGAATCGCAAACGTCACCAAAAATGCAGGGCGCCTTCTATGGGCTGCCGACGTCACAAGATAGCTCTGATGGATGGCTGATTGCCTTTTCATCTCCATGGAGCTGCACCGAGTATGTCAGAATCACGGTCTGTCAGGTGTAATATGTATACGTGGCCGAACGTCCTTGAAAGCAGGTATGCAGTTTGGCTAAGATCGAGACGACAAAGTTCGAGAATGCAGTATCAGCAGTAGTGATGGGCCTGCCTGCCCCCGTGGCACTCATGCTTGCCTTCTGGTGGGGGAGCATACCTTTCTTCACCGATGACGGCATGATAATGATGAATGCTCTGATCGGGTTGGCCCTTGGACTGGCAGCCGATGCGACGGTGCTGCGCAAGTATCTAAAAGGGCTCTTTACAATGCCTTTTTGGATTCTCACCGCGCTTTATGTGTTCTACTCGATGCTTATCTACGGCTTCTTCATGGGTTTTCCGGTCTTCAATGTCTTTGTGGGCGTCTCGGGATCCTATCTCGTCGCCAGAAGCTGCATTGTAACAGGGCTTGGCGAGGGGGAAACCAGAAGCAGGGTAGACAGCTTTATTCTCGCCTCGACGCTGACGCTGTTGTCGCTGTGCGTATGCACTGCCTGGCTGGCTCTGAGGGAGCCTGGCATAGCGGGCCAGATAGAAGGCATGCTAGGCCTAGGCTTCAAGGTGAGCGGCCATATGGTCTGGCTCTTGATAATCCTAGGAGGAGCGGGATTGCTGCTGGCGCAGTATTTCGGCTCCAAGTTCGCAGCCAAAGCGGTCATTTCACGGCACAAAGGCCCGATGGCGTCCATTTAGCCCGGCAGAGGAGTTTGACCTGCCAGTAAGTCGGGAGCTACCATATAATCAGGCTGGCTGTTGAAGCAGGTTTCCCCAGAACCATTACTCTAAGGAGCATGCGGCTTTATGCTGCCGATCAAATGAGTCAAGTCAAGCTCATATGCACGGACATTGACGGAACCCTCGTCCTGGACGACCACAAGACCATACCTTTGATGAACTTAAATGCCCTTATAAGAGCCCAGCAGGAGGGCGCGCGGCTTGCTCTGGTTTCGGGCAGGGGCGTATACAGCCAGATGAGCTTCGTAGAACGGCTCAAGATGGACGTATACAAGGGCTTCATCATAGCTTTTACAGGGGCCAAGATCGTAAGTACAGACAGCTTTGAGGAGGTCTTCTCCCTTCCCATCAGCATGGCTGACGCAAGGACCCTACATTCCTATGTATCTAAGCTAGGTTTCGACGTCATGGTATATGACGATGAACGCGGCAGGATATTTGCTACTTCTGACAACGAATACACAAGGTTCGACGAGCAGGTAACTAGCATGCCGCTCAGCGTGATCGGGGACATTTCGGACGACATGGGCTTTATAACCCACAAATGCATAATAGCAGGGAGCCCTGAGCTCATGGACCGACATTTGCAGAGGATCAAGGACAGGTTCTCGCCTGAATTCAGCATTACAAGGTCCTCGGCGGTCTTCGCTGAGTTCAACCTTGCCGGCGCCAGCAAGGGAAAGGCGCTCACTACCTTAGCTGGAATGCTGGGAATCGGAGCTGACGAGGTCCTGGCGGCAGGCAACGGCGAGAATGACGCTTCCATGCTCCAGGCCGCGGGAATGTCGGCAGCCCCCGCTGATGCCATGCCTGAAGCTATTAGGGCTGCGAAGTATCTGTGCAACAGGAAAAATGTTGATGGGGCGCTCGCAGAGGCAGTCTCTTTTTATATGGGATGGCAGTATCAATAGGAGTATGTGAAGAATATAATTAATACAAGCAGCATCATTACGGATAAGGAGGCGTTCACATGCGTAAAACCCTGGCCTGGCACTTGCCCTTATGATAGTGGCAGGGGCCGCATTGCTCGGAACCGCGGCTGAACCGTCCGGGAAGCTATCAGTGCTGATCATCATCCAGGAAGGCGAAGGAAAGGCCGTCATAGAGGGCTTCAAGAAGCTTTATCCCAAAATCGCCGTAGACTCTCTAAGGCTGTCTGCGTCGGAGGGCACTGCCAGAATCAAGGCTGAGAAGCTGGACCCTACTTTCGACGTAATCCTCGGCGGCCCTTCCGACAACTTCGAGATCCTCAAAAAGGAAAAGGCGCTGCTGAAGTACGTCCCCGCGAACGCATCCGAGATACCCTCCGATTACCAGGACTCGGAAGGGTACTGGTACGGCCTGTACGTCGGCCCTCTCGCAATAGCAATCAACACCAAGAGGTATGCGGAGAAGGGATATAAAGAAAAGCTAGGCAAGGATTGGAGCCAGATTACGCTTGACGACCTGACCAGGGTGTTCGCCGCAAGCGGAGTCAAAGATGTAACCGTCGCCAATCCGAAGTCATCAGGTACAGCCAAGATGTTCATATCCGGCCTCTGGCAGTACTATAACTCCATAGGCCTGGACGGCAAGGCGAAGACCAAGGAATGGTACAAGGCCCTGCATCCGAACGTGGGGAATTATCAGACATCAGGAACAGGCCCCGTAAAATCGGTAAGCCAAGGAGAGTTCACCTTCTGCATCACACCGATGCACGACGTATACCTTTACAAGCTGGACAATCCAGCAATCGGCGTAGTTGAGTTCAAGGAAGCCGGCTGGGAGATAGGTGCAGTCGGGGCAATCGACAAATCGCCCAACCCAGTCAACGCCAAGCTTTTCATGGACTACCTCACATCGTCCGCTGCTGGTAACGTTCTTTCCAGCTACTCGCAGAAGATACCCTGTAACGTCAACTCGGACGGGCCGACGGTAGGCAAGCCCCTTTCCAAGACGGTCTACTTCAAGAAGTACAATTACGAATTCACGACCGTGCACGACGCTGAGATCAAAGAGCTCTTCGGTGAGATAACCGGCCTATAGAAACGCGATCTGCTACATCACGGGCAATGGGCGGCAGCCCCGCCCATTGCCATGTTCAAGGAGCGCAGTCATGGGACAGACCGAAGTCAGGGAGAAAAGCGGTTCGATCAACCAGCTCAAGGGGATCTTGCGGGATCCTTCCCTTCTGTTGATGCTCCTTATCGCCTTCGCCATTGTCGGCATATTCATCATCTATCCCCTATGGAAGCTGATGGCCAATACCACCCTTGAAACCTGGACCAACTTCTTTGTCAAAGCGAATTACAGGAGAGCATACGGCAGGACGATCTATTCGTCGCTGCTTTCCGCCTTTACGGCCACGGCATTGGCCTTCCTTTACGCCTATTCCATAGAGTACACGGAGATCAGGTTCAAGAAGTTCTTCCGTTTCATAGCCTTCCTGCCCATGCTGGCACCCTCTTCGATGACGGGCATGGCCTTCATAATGCTTTTCGGCAGGAACGGGCTCCTTACGACGAAACTCATCGGAGTCGAGGTGGAGATATACGGCCTGCCGGGCATATGGCTTGCCCAGACCGTCGCATTCTTCCCATGGCTTACGTCGCGATATCGGCTGTCCTTCGTGCAATCTCGCCGAACATCGAAATCGCAGCCCAGAACCTCGGGGCCGAGGGCCTGAAGCTTTTCAGGACGATAACCCTGCCTTTGGCCGCGCCTGGAGTCCTTTCGGCCTTCCTTCTCGTCTTCATCAACGCAATGTCGGACTTCGCCAATCCCAAGCTGCTGGGAGGTTTGTTCGTTACTTCCCCTGTGCAGGCATACGGAGTAGTCACCGGAGACGCCGACTTCGGCATGGCTGCGACAATCTCAGCCATGCTTCTCATCCCTTCTCTGGTGATATTCGTCATACAGGCATATATCCTGTCCAAGAAGTCGTTCGTAACCGTCACTGGCAAACCGGTCGCCGGCCTCAGGCGCATAAAGATGGGCAAGTCGGCCGACATCGCCTCGCAGATATACGTGTTCTTCATAGCAGGCCTGTTCTTCCTGATAATAGGCATAGTCGCCTTCTTCGCCTTCGCTGACCCGAAGGCATATTACCAAGGCAGGTTCGTCTTCACGCTCAAGGGTTTCACCGAGACCATGACATTCAATGCCTATACATTCAGGAATTCCCTGATAATCGCGGCTGCGGCAGGCATCCTCGCCTCGGTGGTGGGGTTGCTGCTGGCCTTCCTCAACTCCAGGAAGAGCTTCCCAGGCAAGAAGTTTCTGGACTTCTCCGCGATACTTCCGAATACTCTGCCTGCCACCTTCCTATCGCTGGCATTCCTGCTTTCCTTCCAGCGCATTCTTATGCTTGGCCCAGTGCCGATACTGCCCAAGCTGACGAAGACGATTTTCATCATGATCGTAATACAGGCGGTAAGGCAGCTTCCGATCGGCTACAGGAACGCCCTCTCGGGCTTCAAACAGATAGACAAGTCCATAGAGGAAGCCGCAACGAATCTTGGCGCTAATGTGGGCAAGACTATCTCCTCAGTAGTGCTCCCGATGCTGAGGCCTGCCTTCATCTCTTCAGCTGTATATAACTTCATCTCTGCCATGATTGCGGTATCGATAATTATATTCGTCGTTACTCCGCAGTGGAACGTTGCATCGATTGTAGTGTACAGCAGGGCTGATTCAGGATATTACTCCGAGGCGGGGGCTATGTCCCTGGCCATCATGGCGATAATCCTGGGAACTTTATGGCTCGTAAACCTCCTGTCGCGCGGAAGGATAAGAGTATTCGATTGATCGATTCGAGAGGTGGAATAATTGGAGAAATACCTGATAGAGCTAAAAGGGGTTCACAAGGTCTTCGGTTCCAATACGGTGCTCAACGACATCAACGTCGGCTTCGAGGAAGGGCGATTCGTCACTTTCCTGGGTCCGTCAGGGTGCGGAAAGACCACGCTTCTGAGGACCATAGCCGGGTTTTACTCGCCGGACAGGGGTGAGGTGTGGATCGACGGTAAAAGGGTGGACGAACTGCCTGCGCATCTACGAAACACGCCCATGGTCTTCCAGGAATATGCCCTCTTCCCACACATGAACGTGTTCGACAACGTAGCTTATGGGTTAAGGCTGAAGAAGATGGACAGGAAGCAGATCGAGGAACGGGTTACCGAAGCCCTCACCCTGACCAACATGGCGCAGTTCAAGGACAGGAACCCAAACCAGCTGTCTGGAGGACAGCAACAGAGGGTAGCTATCGCAAGGGCCATCGTAATGAGGTCCAAGATCCTTTTGCTGGACGAACCGCTCTCCAATCTGGATGCCAAGCTGCGAGAAAGCGTCAGAGTAGAGCTCAGGATGCTGCAAAGGCAGCTTAACAGGACTTTCATCTACGTTACGCATGACCAGAGCGAGGCTCTGGCAATGTCTGACGTCATCGTTGTCTTCAACAAGGGAAGGATAGAACAGGTAGGCACCCCTATGGAGGTATACTTCAGACCCGTAAGCAAGTTCGTGGCCGATTTCATAGGCGTTTCGAACTTCCTTGAGGGCAACGCCAGCTTGAAACGAGGTTCAGTGGTCCTTCGGCACGCAGAAAGGGATTTCTGGGCCCCTGCCCCTGCCCAGATACAAGAAGGAGAGCATGTGATATTCTCCATCAGGCCTGAGTCGATAAGCATCGGCAAGGAAGAGCGCAGCACAGAGGGCGCATCATGCCTGCCTGTCAAGATAGTCCAGGGGATGTTCATCGGTGAGAAGGTCCGCTACGTGGCCAAGGACGCAACGGGGATGGACTGGGTAATCGACCAGCACGACACGCAGACGATCCTGTCCGATGATGCGTATATTTCGATCAACCAGGACAAGGCGCACGTAATAAGGGAGTAGTAAAGAGGGGCTTCATGGTGAAGCCCCAATTATTGCTTCTTATTGCCGTAGGTTAGAAAGCTCCAGCCTAAATCAGCCAGTTGTAAAATGACTTGAACATCTCATATAAGATGAATGCGGGCCACACGATGGTCTTAAGGAAGCCGAGCACCCCGTTCCAGAAGCCCGATGCATTAGAAATGAAGCTGAAACAGCCGCGCCTATGGAACCGAGGCCGCATACCGCATTTGCAGTGCCGCTTGCGTGAATAGACCTGCTCATCCTCTTATCTTCGGTTCAGATAATTTGACAGACAATGCAGAATCCGTTCCGTTTGCTATTGATGCGACGCGCTAAATCATGCAAGGATATTTGCGCTTAAGTTTCAAGGGCAACAAGACCGGATCACTTGATTACTGCAATTGTTGAAGTGCCATTTCGTTAAGTATAGTATGGAATCACCCTGGCGTAATAAAAGCGACTGACAGTTGGAGGATTTGGTATGAAGATAGTCAGACTGGCAATCGGAGCGTTAATCATAGTCGCCGTTGCGGTAATACTAATCTGGAGGCTGGATATAGGAGCTTTCCCTAGCACTTGAGTAGTGCCTTTATAAGATTGCGGTCCGCAATCCTGACTCCCGTGATCATGATTAAAGGTATAAACCGCAGTGCAGGGCCGCCACCCTGCATTTTCACGTTTTTGCGCTGTTAATTCTTGGCTTTTGACAAATAAGAATGGCTTTATCTATTGTTCAACTGATGAGATTGCAGGGCAATCTGCCTGTTACTATAGTATTCCCCTCCATCGCCATCCTTACTCCGTGGTTGACCAACTTATCCAGGATCTCAGGCGCAATTTGATGGACAGATTAAAGGCCTCCTTGCGTCAAACAGGACATCTCTATATTTCCAGCTTGTTCTGAAGCATTGCCGCCAAGCGTCCTTCTTAATGGTCCAAGGTTTTCCAGCATTCTACGGCATTACTTTATGTGCCCCGATCCAGCTGCTTCAGCTTTCTTGATGGATGTTTGCCGTACAGGGAACATTAACCGTCTTCAAGGCAAGAGGCCCCATGACAGCTCTGAATACGCCCCCCTGGCATGCCTTGCAGATTTGGGTTGTTGCCGACTGCTTACATAGAGCCGGGGTTAAGAAATCTCTCCTGCCTTTTAACAGGCAGAACCTGGGTCAATCAAGTGCCCGGCAATAGACAGTCCTTGCTTATTACTTGATTTAATCACGCATCTGCCACTTTCGAAAGTCCATGTCGAACCGGCTTGCCATTTTCTACTTACCCTCGCCTTTCAGGCCGACGGCAATTCCTCATTTAATATCTCTTCCGTCGCGGGAATGCAGAAGCGATTCAAAGAAAGCATTTCATATCATACCGCCATCCGGGCTTGTGTTATTCTGTTGTTAACGGAATACACGGAAGAATGCGCGTGCTTTGCCGCGATGGCTGCGGATCTGCGGCAAGGGAAACACATCCAAGTAATACTTAAGAACGGAGTCGGTTCATGATGGGCGTCAGCAATACTTACGAGCTGCTGGAGCAGCGCGGCTATATCTATCAGTCTACGGATCCAGAAAGGGTCAGGGAATTGGTCAACGGAAAGCCCATGGTTTTCTACCTGGGCATAGACCCTACGGCTGACAGCCTGCATATAGGGCATTTCTTCGCCCTTATGATGTTCAGGTACCTACAGGAGGCCGGGCACAAGGGCATACTGCTAATAGGCGGTGCGACTGCCCTAGTCGGAGATCCCAGCGGAAAAAGCGACATGCGCAGGATGCTTTCGAAGCAGAAAGTCGCAGCCAACCTGGAAGAGGTCAAGGAGCTGGCCAAGAAGTTCATCATCACTACGGGTGAGAACGCCGCCATCATTACGAACAACGCCGAATGGATAGCCCCTTACAGCTATATAGATTTCATGCGCGACATTGGGATACATTTCAATGTGAACAAGATGCTATCGGCGGAGACATACTCGAACAGGATCAAGGAAGGAGGCCTCACTTTCCTGGAGATGGCCTACATGCCGATGCAGGCATACGACTTCGTCCACCTTAACCGCGAATTCGGATGCGTGCTCCAGATCGGCGGCAGCGATCAGTGGGGCAATATCGTTGCAGGCTCGACGTTGAACAGGAAGCTCAATAACGTATCCGAAGATGAACGTGCTTACGACAAAGACCTTTTCGGCCTCACTTGCCCTCTGCTGATGACAAAGGACGGCAAGAAGATGGGCAAAACGGAGAGCGGGACTCTTTGGGTCGCAAGGGAAAAGACGACGCCTTACGATTTCTACCAGTACTTCTACAATGTAGATGACGAGAATGTCGAGCTTCTCTTGAAGCTTTTCACCAGGCTTGAACTTGACCGGATAAAGTCCGTCTGCTCCACTGATATTGTAGCCGCCAAGAAGCTCATGGCTTATGAGATCACCAAGCTGGTACACGGCAAGGAAGAGGCCGACAAAGTCGTGGATGCGGTTTCGACTCTGTTCGGGAAGAACGACAGCGTCGAGAACCTTCCGTTCGTGAAAGTGCCTTTCGAAAGGATAAGCAACGGAGCCAAGCTGGTAGACCTTCTAGTCGAAGTGGGCTTCCTCCCCTCAAGGTCGGAGGCAAGAAGGATGATCGACCAGGGCGCGATAACGCTGGACGGCGAAAAGGTAGGAAGCATCGACCAAACAGTAGGCAAGTCCGATTTCGGCAAGGGTTATATTATAGTGAAGAGAGGGAAGAAGAACTTCCTGAAGATTGAAGTTTAGCTACAAAGAACGGAAACAAGGAAGATGCGGCACAAAGTCGCATCTTCATTGTTTCAGTAGGCGAACTGCAGCAGAACCGCGTCATTTAGCTGTACAAGACGGCAGGCATGAAATCAGCCGGAAACCACGTATTCTTCAGCCTATTTCAGCTTTCCCCTGCAGTCGATCGGTATTTCTTCTACTACCTGTCCTTCAGAACAGATATATGCCATCTCGTGCAGGTTTACGACAGGGCAGATGTGATTCGGGATTATCTCCAGCTTATCCCCCACTTTAAGCGAATCGTGCAGCTCTTTGCTGTAGATTATCGCGTGCTCGTCGAAAACCTTGAATACCTGTACCTCCGGCCAGCCCTTGACCTGCCCGAGCCCTTTGGTGGCAGTGAAACCCTTCGCCCTCGTCTGTGCTGTAATGCCTTTTGCCCCTACGTCCGTTATGATTCTTTCGGGCGTCGGCAGGCTTATCACCGTAGTAAGGACGGAAGCTGCGTTGCGATCATATCCCCCATAGGCGTTTGCCTGGGCC
>ERZ795031.2215-NODE-2215-length-18874-cov-8.737446_pt1 | contig 18874 bp, 16 predicted proteins | sample MGYA00375123_ERZ795031 | MGnify/ENA primary metagenome ERZ795031 (study PRJEB30166, sample SAMN05720159) | activated sludge metagenome | isolation source: anaerobic digester from wastewater treatment plant | place: USA | collected 2015-04-21 ... | reverse complement strand
CTTATAGTCTAAACTATCTGGTAGAAAGTGTCTCATATATATTGGCACAGAGGGATTTCTTCAATTTTATTCTCTACATCAGAGACAACAGCATTGATTTCTTCACACATCGCATCTATCTCTTTGAACAACTCCCTGGGGTTTCTTGTGATTGATTTTTCATCAGTCATCCTGTCTCCTTTTTATGTCGAACACTGGTATGAGCGAGAGGCCGTATTTATGGCCGATACGCTCCATGCGATTGTTAGGCCTTTCGGTGCCATGAGGTTCATGGTTCAAGTTTCCCTGCTTCTTCCTCAAACTCAAGAAAGGTTCTCGGGGTCTGGCCCAGGCCACACCCGAAGAGCTACATCTGCCAAAACTTCTCCACGAATTTTTATGGTTTCTTCAGTCCAACCATCGTTTTGATAACCAAGCAAAGGAATATTAAGCCTCAGCGTAGTGTTAGCAAGTAGCAAATCCCTTTTTGTTTTAAACGCCTTGTGTTGCGCCTCGCGGTTGACGCTTAGATTGAGCAACGTCAAATTGCCCAGTGTCGGTATTTTCTCTCTTCTCGTCGATATTGCCGTTTCTCTTTCATTCAACTGCTGACCAGAGAGTTTCTTAATCTCGACACTATTATCATCGCTCCATGTTGCTTTGCTTCCATCCGGTAACGGCCAATGTTCGAACCATCTTTGGGGCATTATATGATCAATGTCGAGTTGGCCAAAATTCTGCGCAATCACGCCTTCCGTTTTTACCGTTTTTCGAATTTCTAATTCAAGTTCAGTTAGGATCGCACGCATTTTGGAGGCATCCAATCTTCCAGGATAGAGCGGTGCGTTGATACAGGCGTTTCGGAACTCTGAGTCGGTTGGCCAACGGGATGCTTCTCCTTTGAGCGACTCAAAGGATTTTCGCAGCATCAGCAGAGATGTGCCCGTCTTTGATAGACTGCGGAGGATTGATATGAAAACGTTATTGTAGTTCTTTGGTGTAAGGCCGCAAATTGCACGGCGAACTATGTAAGAAACTATAATATCGAGCATTTCACCCTGCTCATCAGATGAAAGCGATTCTATGCCAATCTTCAGGGCTAGCGGTTGCACCGTTGTGATATCGAATGGTGCGATTCGCCATCCGAATCTCGATATGGGACTGCTGTCCATCTTGCCATCCACCAGTGCGCAATAAGGAATAGCGTATTTTGAAAGAACATTTAACTGATACTCCGCCGTCTTTGGTTCAAGGCCATTGAAAACATACCGTCGGTATTCAAAATACAATCTTCCCAAATCGATTTCCTCACTGAGTTCTGCTTGAAGGGCAGCATGGATGAACCATTCCAATCTCTGTTTCCGCAGACGGCCACGCTTCTGCTCCTCGTTCCAACAACTCTGTTCGAATTTTTGCCACAGAGTGTCGTAAAACGTCTTGGAATCTGCATTCTCTCTGTCCGCCCTCATAAAGATAAAATTCCGTATCAAGTCTGTCGAATGGAGTTGCGCGCCACGTCCGTTCAAAGTTTCAAAGATTACTTGAGCATCATCATTATTATCCAAGACAATTGACACAATTTTCAAGTCCTGCAAAATAGACGTAGCAAGTGTTTCGCATCGTGTCGATCTCTCTTCATGAGTACCTTCAGCAATCCATTTTTCAAAACATGCGGTAAAATACCAAATTGCCTCAAGTGCCGGCGGATGGTGAATCCCAATTCTGCGAAATTCACCTCGCTGGGTAAAACTCTTGGTGAAAACAGCCCGCAGTGCATCACGATCTTCAGCCTCAAGAGCCGATCGATAGTCATCACGGTCACGAAATGTTGGCCATACTTTAAATATTTCGATCTTCGGATTCCGCATCGTGTCGGGATTGCTGTTCTTGAGACTACCTGCCACTATCTCGGCAATTGCCGCTGAATTCACCGACCGCAGTAGCAATAGAACGGATTTTAAGATAAATTGCAGTGTCGCCAGTCGTTGCTGGCCATCGATAATGTGCAATGTGTCAACACCGATCAAGCCGTCTCTGGGCTGGGGGTCAAGAACAACAGCGCCAAGGAAGTGTGGGCCGTTTTTGCTGCCAATGAGCCGGGCCTCTGCCTTCACACGGATATCGTCCCAAAGTTGTTCCCATTGACCGGAGCGTGTCCAGACATAGGCACGCTGATAAAAGGGGACCATATACTGCCGGCGATCCTGGAAAAGTTGCTGAACCGTAATATCGTCTGATTTCAATTGATTCCCTCCTTTGCCAGTTGTCAACTGTAAACTGGTCTCTTCTCTTGCTCCGCCACCGCTGTAGTTCTATGGCTATTCTTGTAGCCTAACGACGAGCTAACCGGCGTGGCGCGCTTTATTGCCACGTCCGGTTCAGCGCCTTGTTGGCGGTCTTATTCTCGGTTTACATCCGGTGTTAACACTGAACTCCATTCGTCTTTCTGACGCTCATTCAAGTCAGATCTAAACGTTTCAAAATGATCTTGAATCATCCTGTCAGCACACTTCGGATGATACACCCTGTCGTCAAAATACAAACCGATGTGCAAAGCGGGCTTATGACAGAGCGGACAATCTCCAAAATGGAGATATGAGCCGCAAAGATGACAAAATGCTTTATCTCCGTGTATTGTCACGACGCCAATCCCGCCGCACTCAGGGCATTCCATAGACGGATCAACGATATAACCTTCGGCTTCGGCTTTTTCTCTCGCCTTTTTCCCCACTCGCTCCCACCCTTTAAGTAAACGGTTTGCGGTTTTGTACAAACTCTTGGGGATTATGTCGTTGAAAGCAAGATGCATTTCACGCTCGATAAAGCGTGAAAGAAAATCGTAAAGCAGTCCGAGGCTTATGATCGCATGCTCCTCTGTGTACGTGGGCATATGATGAACGATCTCATGTCGCCATTTCGCCACTTTCACAATAATATCTGTCTCCTCCTCAGACAGCTTGACCCCGAGATTTATTAGTCTTTGGGGCAAATCTCTCAGCCCAACAGTATTTTCCCTAACAACCTGTCGTGAATCGATCTTGTTGTAGATAAGGTTTGGATGGATTTTCGATAAACGTTCTTTCAGTAACAGCTCCGTAGCAGTAACGGCATGAAGGATCGAAAACTGCAACTTGCCCTTATCGAAATTCTGCAAAGATTCAATCAAGAAGACTCTTGCCGCATCCAGAAGAGATTTCATCTACCTCAGTCCAAATTCCTTACTGCCAACTGTGGCCATCACCGGCGGGAATGGAGCGCAGTGGAATTCCCGTCCGTGTGCATGGCATGGTTAGCCATCTGTTCCTGTTTTGTAACTGTTACCTTTGCCAGTTCCAGGGTGGGCTTCATGTTCACCAACAAGACACATGTATTTCGCAGGCACCGGTTCGATGGATTCTGGTTCCGGGATTGTACCGCAACGGGAAACAGAAAGCGCGGGCTGACCTGTAATGTGCTTGTCAAAAACTTGAGCGGAGATTTGACGTGCAAGAATCTCAGCAATAAGCGACGGAACGGCATTTCCAATTTGTCTTTGTACCTCCGTTCTCGGGGCATCGATGACAAAGGTCTTGGGAAATGTTTGTATAGCAGCCATCTCCTGCCAGGAAAGCTTTCTATTGCTCCAGTGAAACGGGCCAATGGCTGATCCCGGCTGTGCCTGAATCGTCCAACTTGGCAGTTTTTTAGACAGCTTCAACAGAAAGCTCCAATAGCGAGTGCGCCATCCAAACAGTGGCAGTCCACCCTTGCGGTCAGTATGCCAGAGATAATTTTCCCCCTCTGGAATCGAGGGCAGCAAATCAGCCCACCTCCCCCCCAGCTTAAGGTTCTGTCGCGTATCAAGGGGAATGTAGCCGATTGCTTCCCACGCCGAAACATAAGGTTCTATGCCCATGCTTCCAAAAAGGGAGGACTCGGCTTCTTCGGACGGGATGTGAGTCGGGGCGGGAAAGCGGAACTGACCCCCTCGCCGCGAAGCAATGAGGAAAAACCGCACCCGTAGCTGAGGTACGCCATAGTCAGCAACATTCAGCACAGCCCAAGATGGCACGTAGTGGTCACCTGTCTTTACATTGATGTCCCTGATCCGTTCCATGATGAACAGGAAGCCCTCTTCCTTGCCGTTATAGTTCAGTCCATGGACATTCTCCAACAAGAACGCCTGTGGATGCAACTCCTCCACAAAACGGAAGTACTGCTCAAGCGTGTTCGCACGGGGGTCATTCAGACGAAGCGTATCGCCTTTGCTCCAGTACGCCGATTTGGAGAATGGTTGACAGGGGGGGCCCCCGATCAGGACATCACAGGCACCCGTTCCTGATCCGATGATTTTCTTGACTTCTGAAGTGCTGATATCCTCGATTGGGGCATGACATACATTCTCCCGACGATTCAGTCGGAGGGTCTGGCAGGAGAACTTGTCAAAATCGTTTGAAAAGCGGATGCAATACCCCGCTGCCTCGAATCCATAGTCAAGGCCGCCACAGCCTGAGAAAAGGCTTACGACCTGTAAGTCAGATCTCGGGGTCATGGACCACCTCTGTCTTCTTTCGGTTGATTGCCTCAATGATGTCCCCGAGACTGTTTTGGACAATCCGGTCGAAGATTTCTCTCCAAGGCTTTGTTTCTCCCGCTATGGATATGTGCACATTGACTTCAGCGCTTGCCCCTGTCCCCCATGCTCTAAGGCCGATGCCAGGCGTTCTCTTGGGTTGATTCTGGAGTATCCGAATGGATTTCCGTGCAGAGACCAGTCGAAATTCAGGATCGGCAAAACCCTCCCGGATGCTATCCCAATGTCTGGTGGTAATGCCATAGACAAACTTATCCTCGGCGTCACGGATGCGAGTTCCGGAATAGTCGTTCAAAATTCTCCACACGATAGCCTCGTTTTCGTCAAACAAGGGAATCAGGTGGGCATTAATGGAATCCACGAGGCCGTAGTCAACGGCAACCGCATATAAGAGATTCGGTTCCTTTTCTATTGCATCGTACGCCTTGTATACGGGAATGGGTATGCAGTCGTCTGGCTCTAGTCCCACGAGTTGCTTTGCGCTCTCGAAACGAGTTCCCGCGTTCTTCACATTGATCGGAAGGCGAAGACCGCTTTCGGTTAATGTGAAATCAACGAGCGTGTGACCTGATTCCCGGTCATCTTCGTAATCGACCGTTCCGCGCTTGGCTCGAAGTGCATCAACTTGTTCAAGAAAGCGCTGCTCGGTGATTGCAGCAGGGAACATTTTGGTGATGGGATTCTCGGCCGACCCAGTCTTGGTGCGGGCTTTGATGTGACTGAGAAAGCCATCCTTGGCCAATGTGGGAACAAGTTCCTTTGCCTTCGCCAAGGAATAGCAGTTCAGCTCGTAGAGGTACCGTGCAATGTCTTCAGTAGCTCTGTCCCCATTGATTGCCCATAGGTACGCTTGAGCTAAACCAGCTCCTACCCACCGGGAGTCATGCAGGACGGCGATTATTGCCCTGGCTGCTTCTGCATCTGTGTATCGTGTCATATATTTTCAGTTTCTCTCTTTGCTAACAATTAATATATGTAATAAATAATCCCACTTTATTTCAAACATCACCATTGATTCAATACTTTAATTTCTACACCAATGATTTAATAAAATCAAACAATTACTATTGAAATATATACGTATAATGTGGTTATTATCAACAAAAGTGTACTATGTATAAACATTGATTATTGGCAAGCGATGATTAGGCTGAATAATTTCCATCATCTGGGGTGGAGAGATGAATAACGTTTTGCCTGAATTTCAAAAGTTTATCACCGGGTCAGCAAGTTCCTGCGGTTTTCCAATACACAACAGGACAAGCCATTGGATTTAAGAATAAAAATGTTCCTTGATGTTCTGAGGAAAGACGAAAGACTGCAAGATTGGCAATTCGAACAGGCCGATAACGCTGTTAAACTCTATATTCATCATTTCTTGTTGAATAATACATCATCGCTTTCGCCGGACGCAGAAACTGCAGCCGAAGAAAAATACCCGGACGTCAAAGCGGTGCAGGAAAAGATTCGCGAAATACTGCGCACCAAGCATTATGCATTCATCACGGAGCGGACTTACATCGATTGGTTTAAGCGCTTTCATGCCTACTTAACCGGCACAAAAAATAAGAACTGGGAAAAGCAAGGTGCAGACGAAACGGATGTCCATAACTTCCTGAGCCACCTGGCTATCAAACAGAGGGTATCATCTTCTACATCAAACAAGGCAAAAGCTCATGGCTGATACGCAAAAACCAACTGCGATAGATTTCAATCCTGAATTTCTGCGCGCATTGGATTTGATGGAAGAGACTGACAAAAATATCTTTATCACGGGGCGTGCTGGTACTGGTAAATCAACGCTGCTCAATTATTTTTACAGCCATACGAAGAAAAATGTTGTGCTTCTGGCGCCGACAGGTGTTGCCGCTGTGAATATCGGCGGACAGACGATTCATTCTTTTTTTCAGTTTAAGCCGAACGTTACCCTGACGTCTATCAAAAAAAGGAAGGGTTCTGACAAAAATGAAAATTCGCTTTATAAAAAATTGACCACAATCATAATCGATGAAATTTCTATGGTACGTGCCGATCTTCTGGACTGTGTGGATAAGTTTCTGCGTTTGAATGGTCCGGATTCCAAGCGGCCTTTTGGCGGTGTGCAGATGATTTTCATCGGTGATCTTTATCAGTTGCCACCTGTGGTCACTTCAACAGAGCGCGAAATTTTCCGTTCTTACTATTCCAGCCCGTATTTTTTCAGCGCCAAAGTAATCAAGGGCATGGATATGGAATTTATCGAACTGGAGAAGGTTTACCGACAGAAGGATGACGAGTTTATCCGCCTGCTAAACGCCATCCGCAATAAATCGGTTACGGACGAAGATATTGCGATTTTCAATCAGCGGTGCGATCAGTTTTTTCAAGCATCTTCCGATGATTTTTATATCTCGCTGACCAGCACTAATGACCTGGCTGATGCCATCAACGAGCAACATCTGGCGCAACTGCCCGGCAAAATCTGGAAGGCGTGGGGATTAGTTGAAGGTGATTTCGGCGTGGAATCAATGCCGACGGCACTCGAATTAAAATTAAAAAAAGACGCGCAGATTATGTTGCTTAATAATGATGCGTACGGCCAATGGGTTAACGGAACCATCGGCAAAATAAAAAAATTCGCCAAGAATGAAGATGGTGACGATATTATAGTGGCCCAACTGGACAACGGCGAAACAGTAGAAATTTCTCCCTACACATGGAAAATTTATAAATATTTTCTCAAGGACGAAGAACTTCACTCGGAGGTTGTTGGATCCTTTCATCAGTATCCGGTGCGGCTGGCTTTTGCCGTGACAATTCACAAAAGCCAGGGAAAAACATTTGAAAAGGTGATTATTGATGTGGGGCGCGGCACGTTCGCTCATGGGCAGATGTACGTGGCGCTTTCCCGCTGCACAACGCTGGAGGGCCTGGTGTTGAAAAATCCGTTAAAGAAAAGCCATGTCCTGATGGACTGGCAGGTAATGAAATTTTTGACCGGATTGCAGTATGCTAAAGCGGCACTGAACCTCTCCCGTGAACAAAAGATTGAGATGCTGGAGGAGGCGTTTCGAGAAAAACAGATTCTTGAAATCGTTTATTTAAAAGCGAAGGATGAAAAATCGAAGCGTTTGATTCGCCCGCTTCGTGTGGAAGAGATGGAATATAAAGGCCATCCCTTTCTGGGGTTACATGCTTATTGCTTTACGCGGAGGCAAAACCGTGTTTTTAACGTAGACCGTATTCTGGAAATCAGTCTTAAGGCCAACTAAAAATAAACACGTCCTCGTAGCTCGGTTCAGTTCCGTATGATAATTTTGAGATAATTGACAATAATGTTGAAAGGGCAGTTTTGTTGTGTTATTTAATGCGCGGGTGATTATTTAAATATGTACATTTTAGGCATCTCAGCATACTACCATGATTCTGCTGCTGCAATACTGAAGGATGGCGAAATCCTTTCTGCTGCCCAGGAAGAACGTTTTACACGAAAGAAACACGACCCTTCTTTCCCGTCCAATGCAGTTCGCTTTTGTCTTTCTAATGAAGGCATTGCAGTGGATGAATTAGATGCGGTGGTTTTCTACGACAAGCCTCTACTTAAGTTCGAGCGCTTGCTCGAGACCTATTATGCCTTTGCGCCAAAGGGTTTTAAGTCATTCAGTTCAGCAATTCCTGTCTGGGTTAAAGAAAAGCTGATGCTCAAAAAACTCATTATTGATGAGCTATCGTCGATAGGCGACTTCGATAAGAACAAGGTTAAACTGCTATTCCCAGAACATCACCTCTCGCATGCTGGAAGTGCTTTTTATCCTTCTCCATTTAATGAATCCGCAATTTTAACAATTGACGGTGTAGGTGAGTGGGCAACTGCTTCGATATGCTATGGTAGCGAAAACAAGATAAAAATCATCAAGGAACTGGAGTTTCCGCACTCTGTTGGTCTTTTGTACACGGCATTTACCTATTATCTTGGTTTTAAGGTTAATTCCGGTGAGTATAAACTTATGGGACTTGCCCCATACGGTGACCCCCAATCAGATAGGGTTGCAAAATATACAGAAACCATCAAGAAAGAGCTTGTGGATATAAGCGATGATGGTTCTATATGGCTCAATCAGGAATATTTTGATTATGCAACTGGACTGAAGATGGTTGATGAGGAGAAATGGAAAAGACTGTTTGGCTTTCCAGTCAGAAAACCTGAGGCTGAACTTTTGGCGGAGCATTGCGATTTGGCACTGGCGATTCAAAGGGTTACCGAAGAAACGGTGTTGAAGATGGCCGCGGAATCAAAAAGACTTACTGGTTCAAAAAATATCTGTCTTGCCGGCGGAGTTGCCTTGAATTGTGTTGCAAATGGAAAGCTCTTAAGGGATGGAATGTTCGATGGAATGTGGATTCAACCTGCAGCGGGCGATGCGGGTGGTGCACTCGGAGCTGCTTATTGTGCTTACCATATTTATTTCGATAAACCCCGTTTTGCTGACGACAAAACCGATAAGATGAAGGGTTCCTATCTTGGCCCTCAGTTCTCTGACCTCGATATCCAGCTTACGAAGAAAAGATATAAGGGGGTTTCGACATATTATGAAGATATCGATGAGTTGTGCAGCAGGGTTGCAGGGTTGTTGGATGAGGGGAAGGTAGTAGGGTGGTTTCAGGGGAGGATGGAATGGGGTCCCAGGGCGCTTGGGAACAGAAGCATCATATCTGATGCAAAAAAACCCGATATACAGAAAAAACTCAATCTTAAGATAAAATTCCGTGAAGGTTTCAGACCTTTTGCACCTTCAGTGCTTATTGAAGATGTGGGCAAATATTTTGATTTTGATAAGGCTTCACCCTATATGCTTTTAATTGCTGATGTCAAAGAGGATAGAAGAAAGCCTATCCCTGACGGCTATCATTCGTTTCCCTGGAGGGATAAACTCTATTATCAGCGGTCCGATCTGCCTGCTATTACACATATCGATTATTCTGCAAGACTTCAAACGGTTCATAAAGACACAAACCCCATTTATTGGCGTTTAATAGACATATTCAAAGAAAAAACAGGCTATGGTGTAATTGTAAATACGAGCTTTAATGTACGCGGGGAGCCCATTGTGTGTACGCCCGAGGATGCTTACAGATGTTTTATGAGAACGGAGATGGATTTTCTTGTTATGGGCAGGCACATCTTCGACAAAGAAAAACAGCCTGAATGGCCGGAAAAGATTGACGAGAAAGATTTGCACGGAATAGATTAAGGCAGAATTTGGAGGCATAGATGTCGTTTTTGAAAGATTTATGGAGATTTCTAAGAGAAAGGAAGAAATGGTGGCTTTTGCCGATCATTATCCTGTTGCTTCTGTTCAGCATTCTGATCATTTTTGGTGGTTCGGCGATAGCGCCTTTCATCTATACGCTTTTTTAAAATTGAAGCTACCACGATAAAGGTTTTGAGGTACAGTGATGACAAACATCAAAAGTCCTGAACATAACGCGATGGAAACATTAGCGGTTTTAGCCTTTGTTTCTCTTGCAATTGGTCTTTTTTTTACAGTCAAGGTTCTGTTTTTTCTTGCCCTATGCCTTCTTTTTGTCGGAATCTTTTTAAAGGCCCTTTCAATACGTATTGCAGGTATATGGCTTAAGTTTTCTACAATCTTAGGGGGCATAAGCTCACGGATAATACTAACAGTAATATTTTTTGTGTTTTTAACCCCTATCGCCTTTTTTTACAGGATATCCCATGGGGATTTCATGTCTTTGAAAAGAAAAGGGTCTTCTGATGCAAAATATTGGAAACAAAGAAATTATGAGTTTATGCCAAAAGACTTTGAGAATCCTTGGTAATGATTCAGTGGGAAATTTAAAGGTCATGACATGAAAATGAAAATTGTTATTCTCGGTGCAAGAGGGATACCTGCCCGATACGGAGGGTTTGATACTCTCGTCGAAGAACTTTCTGTTAGACTTGTAAATCAATATGGTATGGATGTTACTGTATATTGCAGGAGCAACTACTATGAGCAAATGCAGGAATACTGTTCAAATGTCAGGTGTGTTTATATTACTGCCTGGCGCATAAAAGGAATTGAAAGTCTTCTTCATACCTTTATTACTGCAATTCATGCTGTAACAAAGCGGTTCGATATCTTTTTTATTGTAGATCCAGCCAATGCACCCATAGGGATGTTCCTGAAATTATTGGGAAAAAAGGTTGTCATACATACCGATGGATTAGGCTGGAAGCGCCGCAAATGGGGGCGTCTGTCTAGGAAATATTACAGATGGGTTGAATTTCTCTGTGCAAAGTATATTAAGACGATTGTGACTGATAACCCTGTGATGAGAGAATATTATATAACCAATTATAAAAGAGATTCAGAGTGCATCGCTTACGGCGCTGAGAACTTGTCTGGTTTAAATGATAAAGTGTTATATGAACTTGGCATCGGAAATAAACATTATTTGCTTGTTGTGGCAAGGTTGGAACAAGAAAACAATACGGATATTATAATACGCGAGTATGTAGCATCAAAAGTCGATATACCTCTTGTGATTGTCGGGGATGCGCCTTATGACAGAGAGTATATGGAAACACTTAAGGGATTGGCCAACAAAAGGGTGTTTTTTGTTGGTAGGGTTGATGATCAGGCAAAGCTCAATACACTTTATGCCGAGGCTTATCTTTATATCCATGGTCATGAGGTGGGGGGAACAAATCCATCGCTTCTTCGTGCAATGGGGCTCGGAACGGCGCCTCTTGTAATAGATGTCCCGTTTAATACTTCTGTCATTGAGGATTGTGGCTTTGTTTTTGGCTCAAACGAGGGGGAACTGTCAAGGGTGCTTGTCGAGCTTGTTAATGATCCTGGCCTGGTTAAAGAAAAAGGCAGCATGGCAAAGGGTAGGGCGGATGGGCATTTTACATGGGATTCGGTAGCCGCACATTATAAAGATTATTTTGAAACAATATAACCATAACTATGTGGAACAGGTGACTGTTTCGTTTATAAGTCTTGACATTGGCTCATTTGTAATATACAAATGCTTTGGTTAACCAGATGATAAGAGAAAAAGAACAATACTACTCTCCGATAATCTTCCTTCTCGATTTTATTTCTGTTTTTGTTTCTTTTGGTCTAAGCGTTTATATATATATGAAGTTCATTATCTTTCTCGATCCTGCATTAACAGGTTTTAGAATTCCGTTATCTCCTATGCTTTATTGGGATACCACGTTAAATGTATTACCGTTTTTGACTGCAATATTTATATTATTTTTTAATATCATATCCAAAAAGGAATATATTCAGAGAAGACGGTCATTCGATTTTATAACTCAAACGATTATGCCATGTATTGTTTCTGCAATAATATTTTTTGGTATAGCCGCAATAAACCCTCAGTTTGGTGTTAATTCGTTATTTTTGGCTGTTTTTATAATATTGTTGTGGTTTTTTCTTTCGGTTGACAGGTTGTTGATGTTGTCGATTATCAGTTTTCTCCATACAAAGTCAGGATATATACGATACCTTTTGATCATAGGTACGAACAAAGAGGCTGTAAAGATGGCAGACCTTTTTGAGCGCCACCCGAAATGGGGCATACGTGTGGTAGGATTTTTAACTTACGATTTCAATGAAGTTGGCACACAGATAGGTAATTACAGTGTAATTGGGACGATTGACGATATGATGATAACCCTTGAGAAAAATGTTGTTGATTTTGTGCTCCTTTCTCAATTGCCGGAGAAGGTTTCACAAATTTACAACGCATCACTCAGATGTAAAACTGTTGGTATAGATTTTATTATGGACAGTGATATTTTATTTCAAAAGGTTGAAAAGGTGTCTATTGAGAAGATAGAAAACTCTTCAATAATCTTTTTTAAATCCGTCTGGAACAGTCCGGAAAAACTTTTTATCAAACGTGCAATCGACTTTTTTGTATCAGGCATATTGATTGTATTGTTTGCACCATTCTGGGCGGTAATACCTTTTATTATAAAAAGGGATTCCCCAGGCCCGACTTATTACATACAGGAAAGGGTTGGAAAAAATGGAAGGCTTTTTCCTATGTATAAATTTCGTACTATGGTTGTCGGCGCCGAGAAGATGCAGACGCAATTGATGCATCTAAATGAGATGGACGGACCGGTCTTCAAGATAAAGGATGATCCACGACTTACTCGTGTTGGTAAATTATTGAGAAGAACAAGCCTTGATGAACTTCCACAACTATTTAATGTATTTCTTGGCAATATGAGTCTGGTTGGGCCTAGACCGCCAATATTGAAGGAGGTGCTCCAGTATCGTCCATGGCAGAGGAAACGTCTTTCAGTTACTCCTGGTGTAACGTGTCTTTGGCAGGTCAGCGGTAGAAATGAGATTAAGTTTGATGAGTGGATGAAACTTGATATGCAGTATATTGATAACTGGTCTTTGTTGCTTGACCTTAAAATCCTTTTTATGACTGTTAAAGCAGTAATATCAAGAAAGGGAGCATTGTAATGAGTATCCTTAAACATTTGTTCAATTTAGGAAAGGACGAAAAATACGAAGAGGCGATGAAGTGTTTTAACGAACATGATTTTCGGGGTGCTGTTGAAAAGTTTGAAAATATTTTAAAAACAAAAACCTCTTCAAAAAGTCTCCACTATAATCTATCAAAGGTATATATAAGTCAGTCACATAGGAATCTCGGTATTATACTATTTGCAATGGGAAATTATTCAGAAGCACTCAAGGAATTTAATATGGCGCTTGAGTTCAACCAGGACTACCATGAATTAAATTATTTCATTGGTGTATGCTTGAACAATCTCGGTGATTTTGACGGAGCAATAAAAAGTTTCATAGCTGTCCTTGATGCAGACCCTGCTAATCTCCCCGCCAGATTAAAGCTTGGTATTGCGCTGCATAATTATAAAATGTGGGACAAGGCCATAGCGCTATACAAAAATATATTAAAAGCAAACCCTAAATATGCTGATATCCATTATAATCTCGGCCTTTCTTATCTCGGGCAGGGTAAAATTGACGAGGCTATATCGTCTTTTGAAGATGCATTGGAGATCAATGCAAATTATTTACAGGCAAAGGTCAAGATTGCAATTTCGAATATTTTTCAAGGAAGACTTGAGAATGCCTTGGATAGCCTTTTGGTGTTATCAGAAAATTATCCAAATTATGCAGATATCCACTATTATCTTGGTATTGTTTATTCTGCAAAGAATGAGATTGAGAATGCATTAGAATCATTTAGGCGTGCAATTAAAATAAATCCTGCATACAAAGACGCAAGAATAAAACTTGCCACCCTTTATTGTTATTTTGAGAGAATCGAAGAGGGTATCAAAGAACTTGAAGAGGTGAAAAGGCTTGATCCTGAAGACAAAGACATCTCAATTATAACATGTGCTATTAAAAGCGCAGTCTCCTCGTCTTCATGTCCCGGAGAAAATTTTATGGAGATATACCAGAATATGCTCTTTAAGGATAAGCAGGTCGTAAAGACAATGCCCGAATTTAACAGAGGGGTTTCAATTAGTCCTGATATGTCTGACATGATCACCATTATTATGAGTATATCAGAGGAGGATAGGTCTCTCTGTGAAATGTTGATTCCTTATGTAAAAGATCATGTTTCTATGAATGAAGACTACCCCGATTTGCATAACAGTCTCGGCATGTTATACCTGAAGGTTAACAGGTACGAAGAAGCTGAAGTCTCCTTTAAAAAGGCTGTTGAATTAAATCCAAATTACCTCAAGGCAAGGATAAACCTGTTTCACACATTGAAGATATTGAAGAAATACGAAGATGCTATCAAAGAAGGAGAGTATATACTATCACAGGATATTGCTTATCCTGACTTTCATTGTGTTATGGCAGAGCTTTATCTTGCATTGAAAGAATACGACAAGGCATTGGTAAGTGTTTTTAAGGCTCTTAATATGAATCCTCAATATTCAAAGGCAAATTGTCTTGCAGGTGATATATACAAGATAAAGAATGATCATGATAAGGCAGCAGAATATTATAATAGGTGCCTTAAATCCAATCCGACGAAAATCCTGCAGGAAATGGCAGAGAATGGTCTTTCAACCCTTAAAAAATAGCTGAAGATATTTACAAATAAGTTGAATGCTTCAAGAAAAAAAGGGGCTTGGCAGCCCCCTTTTTTGTATTGATTTGTGAACTATCTGTTTAATTTTGTTTTGAATTTTTCGATTATCTTTGGTACCAATTGTTTGTAGTCGCCAACAATGCCGAATGTTGCATTTTTGAATATCGGTGCATCAGGGTCTTTGTTAATTGCAACGATACAGTCAGATGTCCTCATTCCAGCAAGATGCTGAATGGCACCAGAAATGCCGCATGCGATGTAAATTTTTGGCTTAACGGTTTTGCCTGTCTGGCCTACCTGATGCTCATAAGGGATCCATTCAGAATCCACTGCTGCACGAGATGCACCTACAGCCCCTCCAAGTATATCGGCAAGTTCTTTTAAAACCTTGAAGCCCTCATCGCTACCAACACCTCTTCCGCCAGATACTATTATATCAGCTTCAACGAGGTTGACAGTAACTTCTGATTTAATGAACTCGAGTACTTTGGTGTTTAAATCATCTTCGGAAATAGAAAATGCTTCTTTGACGATTTCGCCCTGTTTTGAAGCGTCTTTTTCAGGCATTGCAAATGCCTTTGGTCTTACTGTTACGATTTGCGGTTTTGCCTTTTCGTTAACAACTGTTATTGTATAATTTCCACCAAAAGCTGCCCTTGTCATTTTTATCTGGCCGCCATCTACATTTAGCCCAATGCAGTCTGTGCAAAGCCCGAAACCAAGATTTGCAGCGCTTGCCGCAGATACATCAGTTCCCTGACTTGTTGCCCTGAATAACGCAATCTCTGGTTTATGTTTGTCAAGTAGAAAACTTGATGCCTTTGCATAAGCATCTGCCCTGAAGCCTTTGAAAACGCTACCTTCAACCGTGTATACTTTTGAAGCCCCATATGCGAATGCCTCTTTTGTAATGTTCTCGATGTTCTCGCCAATTACAAATGCGCATACATTGGAGCCGAGACCGTCTGCAAGTCCTTTCCCGATACCAAGCAACTCGAATGACATTGGTGAAAATTCACCATCTTTGTGTTCTATATATACCCATACATCGTTAGCCATTTATTTTCCCTCCTCCCGGTTATTTTATAACTTTCAATTCGATAAGCTTATCGGTTATAGCGTTTGCAATATCATCGATTTCACCCTTTAGTATCTCACCAGCTCCTCTTGGAGGCGGAACCGCAATCTCGACTACCTTTGTGGAAGCGCTCTGATAGCCAAGTTTAGATTTATCAACGCCTAAATCATCCGCATTCCAAGCAGGAATCTCAATCTTCGAAGCCTTTCTTATACCCATAAGATTGGGGAGCCTTGGTTCGTTAATACCTTTTATTACCGAAATGACTGCTGGGAGTTTTGCCTCGACAACTTCTATACCGCCTTCAATAGCCCTTTCCACAACAACCTTTTTGTTTGCAGCGTCAAACTGCCGTACTTTAGATACATATGTAAGCTGGCTGTAACCGAGAATTGCTGCAAGTTCTGCGCCCACAACACCTGTATTGCCATCAGTAGACTGTTTGCCACAGAACACAACATCAACATCTCCAATTTTTTTAATTGCAGCGGCAAGAACATATGCTGTTGCGTATGTGTCTGAACCTGCAAAGGCATCATCTGTGAGGCGGTATACTTCGTTTACGGTCAAAGCAAGCGCATTTCTCAAAACGTCATTGGCCTTTTCCGGGCCCATTGAAATTGCGATAATATCACCGTCATAGTTCTCTCTTGTTAAGAGTGCCTCTTCGAGTGCAAACTCGTCGAAGGGGTTTGTTATCGGATCCATACCATCTCTCTTAAGTGTTCCCTTGGGGATGTCCCATTTGATTTCTGCTTCTGTGTCAGGAACCTGTTTTATGCATGCTACTATTTTCACAGTATCCTCCTTTTTTTATTTTATTATTCCCCCTTAAAGGTGGGTTTTCTTTTTTCTACAAACGCGGTCATACCTTCTTTTTGATCCTTTGTGGCAAAGCATAAACCGAAGTCTTTTGCCTCCAACATCAAACCTTCGTCCATGCCAAGGTAGAGACTTTTGTTGATACATTCTTTGGCAAGCCTTACCGAAAAAGGACCATTTGCCTTTATCTTTTCGGCGAGTGACATAACCTCTTTCATCAGATCTGCATGTGGAACTATCTTGTTGATGAAACCCATTTCATACGCTTCCTGTGCAGATATGGTTTTGCCTGTAAAAATCATTTCTTTTGCCTTTGCTAATCCAACAAGTTTTGCAGCCCTTTGTGTACCTCCGAAACCAGGATGAATGCCCAGGGTTGTCTCTGGGAATCCAACCTTTGCTTTGTCTGACGCGTAGATAAAATCACAGGCTATTGCAATTTCAAAGCCTCCTCCAAGTGCATAACCATTGACGGCCGCAATAACAGGTTTGCTCATATTTTCGAGTGCTGATAGGGCTTCGTGTCCCCTTTGTGAAAATTGCATACCCTCAATGGCGGTCATGTCTTTCATTTCAACGATATCGGCACCGGCAACAAATGCTTTATCTCCTTCGCCAGTAACAATTACTACCCAGACATCCTTATTGTTGTTGAGAGAATCCGCTGCATTTTTGATCTCATCAAGGGTTTCAGAGTTAAGGGCGTTAAGTGCTTTTGGTCTGTTTACCTTAACAATTGCAATGCCGTCTTTTATTTCAATTATTAAGTTTTTGTATTCCATGTTTTATGCCTCGCATTCGATTACTGCTGCCAGACCCATACCGCCGCCAATACACATGGAAACAAGACCGTATTTCAGACCAAGTCTTTTCATCTGGTAAAGTGCTGTAGTGACAAGTCTTGCCCCGGTGCATCCAATCGGATGGCCAAGGGAAATGCCGCCGCCGAAAACATTGCATTTATCCATATTGATTTTTAGTTCCCTTATACATGCTATTGATTGTGAGGCAAATGCTTCATTGAGTTCTATCAGGTCTATCTGGTCGATTGTTAAATTTGCCTTTTTTAACGCCTTTCTTATTGCGGGGATAGGTCCTAGACCCATAAATGCCGGGTCAACACCGCCGTTTGCCCACGATATCATCCTGCCCATTGGTTTTAAACCGAGTTCTTTTGCCTTATCTCTTGACATCAGTACTGAAGCTGATGCTGCGTCGTTGAGGCCTGAGGCGTTTCCAGCAGTTACTGTCCCATCCTTTTTGAATGCAGGTGCAAGCTTCGACATCTTTTCAATAGTTGTGTCCATCGGTCTTTCATCGGTATCGAAGATAATTGGATCGCCCTTTTTCTGTGGGATGACAACAGGTACTATTTCGTCCTTGAATAAACCTTCTTTAATTGCCTTTCTTGCCCTTTGATGGCTCAAAAGACCGAATTCATCCTGTTCGAGCCTCGAAATTCCGTATTTTGCACCAATGTTTTCAGCCGTCATGCCCATATGGTAGCCGTAAAAGATCTCCCAAACACCATCAAGCACCATGAGGTCTATTGCTTTTGTGTCAAACATCCTTGCACCCCAACGTAGTGATGGCATGGCGAAAGGAGCCATACTCATATTTTCCATACCGCCGGCAACGACTATGTCATTGTCGCCAACTGCAATGGATTGGATACCATTTATAATTGCCCTGAGGCCCGAAGAGCATACCTTGTTGATTGTGTATGCTGAAGTTTCTTTTGGCACACCGCCATTGATGCTTGCCTGTCTTCCAGAGTTCTGTCCTAAGCCTCCCTGTAAAACATTTCCCATGATGACTTCATCGATGACCACTTCTTTTAGACTGTCGTCATAATCGTAAAATTTTGCTTCGAGTTCCGTATCTGTTTTGCCTCCGAAGATATCAGGCGCAACATCTTTGTCCTTGTTCTTCGATGGTCTGATCCCGGCTCTTTTTATTGCCTCTTTGATGGCGATTCCTCCAAGCTTTACAACCGGGACATCCTTAAGTGATTGTCCGAATTGTCCTATAGCCGTTCTTGCGCATGACACAATAACTACGTCTCTCATAATTCGCTCCTTTTCTATTCTTTTGAAAAATATTTCACAATCTTTTATCCCAATCCGAAGTGGTTTGTCAACCATTTTTAATATCATAGACATAGAGAGATTTATGATGCTTATAAGTTTGATGATATGCGCACAATCCAAATCAATAAGGTGATTTCTTGTGCTTGATTTTATTGCTTTGGATTTTAGATATTTGAATTTGTTTAGAACTCTAAAAAACAAGGCTAAAGATTATAAATATATATTTCGAAC
>ERZ795031.2208-NODE-2208-length-18936-cov-13.855198_pt1 | contig 18936 bp, 16 predicted proteins | sample MGYA00375123_ERZ795031 | MGnify/ENA primary metagenome ERZ795031 (study PRJEB30166, sample SAMN05720159) | activated sludge metagenome | isolation source: anaerobic digester from wastewater treatment plant | place: USA | collected 2015-04-21 ... | reverse complement strand
TTGCTTATGCGACGTCGCGCGGCCTTTTGCGCGATGTGGCGAAGCCCGAACGAGCGACAGCGAGTGGAGCGCATAAGCTTTGTTGTACGCAGTGGCAAAATTACTAAAAGTTTATTCTGCCGAAGTCCATGGAGGGACGAAGGCAAGCAATAAATTGTCTTATAATTTTATTCAAATTCATTTTTTAATATTTCCAAAAATAAAATAGTAAGTATAATACCAATAATTATCAATGATATTATTTGGGATGGAGATAAAAATTCGATAAACAGGTAGCCTCGATTATCACCACGCATATATTCAATGAAAAATCTAGCTAATGGATACACTGTTAAATATAAATATATTCGTCGTTTCTTGATTTTTATCTGAAACAGAATTGTTAATAATATTAAAACTAAAATTTCAATTTCTCGCACAGGAAATCGATCAATTGTTAATGAGAATACAGTAATCTCACAGATTTTTCCATAACAACAACCGCCTAACAAGCATCCAGTACGACCAATTGCATGAAACAATGTAATTGATGGTACAATTTCATTCAAATATTCACTATTCCGAAAATTAAATAATTTTAAAAAAATGAATATTGAAAGAAAAAATCCTATGAGACCAAAATAAAAAGTATATCCGGAGAACTTAATTTTTTCTATTAATGTAAAAGCTTGATATTCGGGATATAAAAACCAATTGCTGATATTTGATGTAGCTAACCCTATAAGAAATGATATTCCCAACAATATAATCAGATCTTCTTTTTTATATCGGTCGTCATTAATTTTTTTTGAATTATAAATATATAAAGCTACAGAGCTAATAAAACCAATAGCGACCATAATGCCAAAGATAGGAAATTTACCGAAGTTAATTAAAGGATGTAATTCTGTCATATTTAATAATGTTTAGACAGGTTAACTTTAAACCTGCCTAAACAACATTTTATGTATGATATCAGGCTTGAACTTCTTCTTTTTTTTGAGCAAATGCCATAATACCACCAATAAGGAAAAGGATTAAGGCTATGAGTGAAAAAAAGTTAAATGTAACAAGTGTAATTCCTGTTAAAACTGCCGCAATCAAAAGACCTGCACCAGCAATAACTGGATTTTTTTTACCGAAAAGGCCACAAACAAAACCAATTAATGCAGCAACCAAACCGATACCCAAAAATGTATTGCCTGCTTCCGTTGATGATGAGGAACCACTTGAAAGACCGGCAGCACATGCACCCGCGCATAATGCACCAGGCAATTGCAGGACAGCACCTATAATACCCATAAGCATTGGAACAATTGATGTACCTCTTTTTTTAGCCATTGCACACTCCTATGTTTAATAATTTTGGACTTTATTTAATCGTAATTTCAACATCATCATCAGCTTTGATAATAAGTTTCCATCCCGCTTTGTCCCAATTTTCTTTTGAAACTTCAAAGACGTCCGCGTCTTTTTGAGTTATTCCAGGGTTCAAATCGCTTGCTATTTTTTTATCAAGATTGATTTCAGTGGCATATGCTCCAGAAGCGCCAGTAGCCGAATCATACGATACATTATTAGGATCAACTATTTTGATACTTGGCATACTAAAAGTACCTATAGGTTCTTTCGATATGTTTTTATAGTTAAAGTTTACGACTACAAATACTGCGCCTTGACCTGCTTTTTCTCTAAAAAATTCACCACCGACAGAATTTCTGGTATTAACTGATGAAACAACAATATCAAATTTCTCTGTAGATATCTTTTCACCAATTTTCCCTTTTTTAGCAGGCTCACTACTACCACCACAGGCTATTGATAGGCCTATTAAAACTAAAAGAACAGTAACGAATGCAAATCCAGCTTGAATCTTTTTTTGAATCATAAGTTTTCTCCTTCGCTGATCAGTATTTTGAATGATTTTTTTAAAATAAGAGCTGCTGGGATACCAATGAGTGAACCCAGAAAGAAGCGGGTTATGTTTTTATCAAATATTTCTATAGCAGTAATGTTGTTAATTGCTAATGCAAAAAATAAACAGATAAAGAGAATTTTGTATGAATATGCATTATTAACGAACAGGAATATTATTAAAAACAAATATATTCCTGTACATCTCGCACACAAAAAGAATTGAAAACCAAAAATAAAAAATGAGCGTTCCGGTCTCTGGTGGCAAATGATGTTAAAAATATTAAATAAAGTATCCAACAGCACTCCTCATAAGTTTTAGAAGATGGTCTTATTTATATTATTGGATAGTTATGTGCAAAAATATTCCAATTTGGGATATTCTAAAATAGGATTTATCCTATGACAAGTGAAAAACTATGAATCTCAAAATTTTTTGATGAATTTGAAGAAGGCAAGAAAAGAGAGTGGCTTGACCCAGTTACAAGTTGCGGAAATCTTAAATCAACCCCAATCTTATGTCTCAAAATGTGAATCTGGCGAAAAAAGGGTGGATGTAATAGAATTGATGCGTTTTTCAAAAGTATATAATAAACATATTGAATATTTTGTTCAAAATATCCATATAAATGAATAATTAAACACTAAGCCGGGCATGGACGCCCGGCTAAAAGTTTTTTTTGCCATTGCGTACAACTACATATATACGCAATGCGCAAAACATCCCTATTCGGAATGATATACGCATTGCGTATATCATTCCATATTCAATTAATACACGCAATCCAAATATAATCAAAAGAGCTGATTCTTTATTTCAAATCCTTTTCTTCCGCTCTCTCACATGCCTCAGCAATTTTCACCGTCGATCCGAAAAAAATCACAGCTACATGACCATTAAAATCTTTATGAGTAATGTTTCCGTAAAAGTCAAATCCAAAATAAGCAACCCCGCCGAAGAAAAAACTTCGCTCGCCCTCTCCCAGAATGAGACGAAAATTGGCGAAGCCAAAAAAGAAAAACCTTTCCCGGGAGAGGGCTTTCTATCATTATTTCAATGCTTCAGCAACAGACGAGTGATATCAAAAACACCAAAATCGTCTGTCGCAGACAGACACGACTCGCGCGTCCGCAGCATCCGGCGAAAAGCCGGTGCGAGGAATACGCGCGACAAAAGCCGGGAGCGGGATCTCAAAGGGATGAGGGGCGGCGACTGAGCCCCTCGTCCCTTTGAATATCCTTGCATGATCCATGCAAAAATGAATTTATAAGGCGAAGCCTTATAAAAAGTACGCTCAACTCTTGAGCAAAATGAGAAAAAATTTAAAGGCGAAGCCTTTGATGTATCGCATGACACCATGCAGCTACCGGGAAAAGGGTGCGGCGCACCCTTTAATCTTATTCTAAAATAAATAATTTCTGCCCGTCGTCTTTTCCGCCGTGAATAATTCCGTCTTCAACATAAACTCCGAGCGTGCGGTGATTATCCTTGGTCATTCTCTTTAAACGCAGAGCATCAAAAATAGAATTGTCATCATATAGATACGAGAACACAGCGGGAAAAACATCCTGAAATATTTTAATATCATATTTCTCTGAGACATTCTTTTCGGGCCATCTAATTGCCAGAAACATTCCAAATCTGTCCTGAATATCATATCTGTCAAGATCTGCCGCCTTGAAATTTCCTCGGCCGCGGCTTAAACCGTAACCGGTTTTAGTCATAAACGGTCCGTGATCTCCTGCAAATATTACAATCGCATCAGGATTCTTTTTTAGTATTTCTTCGACATTCAGCCGCATCTCTGCATTAGCATTATTAATTCTGCCGAGATAACCTTCTCTCTCTTTAGACTGGTCTTCTTCAGTAAGTCCCTGTCCGCTCGGGCCGTGTCCGGGATAGCAGCTGTGAGAATAAAGCATAACCGGATTCTCACTGTTTCTGCCGATTGCTTTATTTTTTTCTTCAAGAAATGATTCATACTTAACGTCTTCAAAACTGACTGTGTCGGTGAATTCTCCCATCAGCACGGCTTTCACAAGAACCTTCGAATCCATGACGCCTAGCGGCAGAGGAAAGCAGTAATCACTTTCAATCTGGCTTAACGGAAGCCCGCGCAAATACCAGCTGCTGTGATAAACGGAATATGTTTTATATCCCTGTTTGCGGAATACTGACTGAACTGCTCCGCCTCCGGCAAGATATTTTTTGTGGCGGTAAACTTCCCTGTCGATGTTGAACAGCTTTGAAAGAGACTGTTCAGTAGGCGCACCAAGCGAATATATTCCCTTATAGACATTGAATCCGCTGTCTTTCAGAAAGTTTATCTGATCTGTATTATCATATCCGTAATACTTAAGCGTTTCAAAATCGGCGTATGATTCGAATATTATCAAAAGAACATCGTTCTTACGTTTAATTTCTTTGTTCTGAAGAAGTGTACTGACCTGGAATTTAGTATTAGCTTCACCGGTTTCTTCTGATGGTTTTTTCGATAAAACACCTGATACGGTATTTGCCGCAAAAAAAGCAACAACTGCAAGAACCGTGATTTTTGACGGAATAAGTTTGCGAAGAGAAAGCACAATAAGCAGTATAAGCATAACCAAGAGCTGAATTCCTATATCTCCCTTTCTATCCCAACCTCTTGAAGCGGAAACATAGGCCATCAGCATCAGCGTGCTCAAAAAACCAAGTGAAGCAGTGATAATCAGCTGTTTGGACGCAATCCTTGAAAGAAGAACAGGTATAACGATTCCTAAAACTGCGATTGATATCGCAAACAGTATAAATATAATCAGTGAATTTAAAGCTGTCAGTGATTCCTGATTTGAAAAAATATACTGGGCAATGGGCGTCATCGGAATGAGAATAAGAGCAAAATCAGATAACGAGAATTTCTCAAAATTCTTTTCAAGGGTAAAAGCCATTCTTCTTGAAATTAATTTCCATACCATATAACCAAGAAGAAAAAAAACTGTAAACGGCAATGATATGTAAAGCATTTTAGAAGCAAAAACCGAATTTATGCTTGAAGGCAGAACGGTTGAAGCAATAAAAGAATACAAAGCGATGATGCCTGAAAAAGTTAGACCATTCATCCAGAATCCCGAAAGATTCCTCTGACTCATCCTTTTCAGCATCAAATCAAATCTTCTAAATATAGAAAAACCGCTCATCGAAATCTCCTTTGTTATGCCTCAATTATTCTGCTTTTTCAGAAGAAACATCTTCCGAGAGAAAAAGCTTCTGGCCGTCATCCTTTCCGCCGTGAATCATTCCGTCTTCAACATAAACTCCGAGAGTCCGGTGATTATCCTTCGTCATTCGTTTCATTCTCAGAGTATCAAACAGCGAATCATCTTCATACAGATAAGAAAGAACCGCAGGAAAAACATCCTGTAAAATTTTTATATCATACTTTTTTGACAGATTTTCTTCAGGCCATTTTATCGCAAGAAACATTCCGAATCTGTCCTGTATATCATAACGATCAAGATCGCTTGCTTTGTAACCGCCGCGGCCCTTGCTTACACCGTATCCGGTCTTTGTCAAAAACGGTCCATGATCTCCTGCAAATATGACTATTGCATCAGGATTATTCTTTATAATTTCCTCAACATCAAGACGCATCTCATTGTTCGCTTTTTCAATATTAGAAAGATAACTCGAAAGCTGTTTAGGCTGTTCTTCAAGACTCATTCCTTTTCCGCTCGGGCTGTGGCCGGGATATGAACTCTGCGAATACATAAAAGCCGGCTCTTTAAAAATCTTTCCGATTACTTTCTTTTTCTGTTCAAGATATGAATTATAATCGATTCCTTCGAAGCTTACAGCATCGCTGAACTCGCCCTTAAAAATAGCTCTTAATAAAACTTCCGAATCCATTGAACCGGAAGAAGCAGGGAAAGAATAATCATAACGTATCTGATTCATAGAAAGACCGCGAAGGTTCCAGTTGTTGTCAAATACTCCATGAGTCTTATATCCCTGAGCTCCAAGCAATGCATGAAGAGCAGTATTTCCGGCAAGGTACTTCTTGTGTTCCGAGACATCACGGTCTATGTTAAATGCCTTTGAAAGCGACTGCTCGGTAGGAGCACCCAAAGAATAAATTCCGCGGTACACATGAAAACCGTTTGATTTCAGATAATCCGCGTGAGATTCATTATCATATCCGAAATATTTAAGCGTTTCATTGTCCGCGTATGATTCAAATACTATAAAAAGAACATCGTTGCTGCGCTTAATTTTTTTGCCTTCAAGAACTGACGTCACCTTAAACTTTTTCACTTCATTCGATTTGCTTTCTGGAGATTTTTCGGTATCATCAGACATAACAGCTGTAACAACACTTACACCGAAAAAAACGGTCATTGCAAGAACTGCGATCTTTGCAGGAATAAAACGGATAATCGCACAGATGATTAGAATTAAAGCCATTACGCCAAGTTGAATACCGAATATTCCTTTGATGCTCCATGCGTTCATCGATGACAACGAAGCCATATTAAGTATCATTGATAAGAAGGCTAGTGCTGCCGTCATCGAAACTTTTTTGGAAACTATTTTTGTAAGACAAACAGGGATAACAACTCCGCAAACGGCAGTAAGCACAATGAAAACTGTAAATAGAATTACAGTTCCGTTTGCAGTTACGGAATCCTGATTTGACAATATGTACTGGGTTACCGGAGTCATCGGCAGAAGAATGAAAGCGAAATCTGAAAGCTTGAAAGATTCAAACTCCTTTTCGAGAGAAAAGGCCATTCTTCTTGTGATAAGTTTCCAAAGAAGGAATAATAATGCAGTTAATACGGTCAGAGGCACGAATATCCAGAGTAAATACGATGTAAAAAGCGCATTAACGCCGGACGGAATCAATAACGAAGCAATGAATGAATAAAAAGCAATTATACCGTTAAAAACAAGTATATTAATGAATAATGCAGATAAATTTCTCTGCATCATTCTTTTCATAAAAATATCAATACTTCCTGGAAAAGGGAAACTAATCATAATCACCGTACCGAAATAATCAGATGGATTTAATTACCGACTGAATAAAATCAGCGGCGCGCTTACCGGCTTCACCCGGGTGTCTAGCAAGAGCGTCTTCGGCTTCTTTTACAACCGCGCTAAGAGCCTGTTTTTCAGAAATACTCGAATTGATCAGCGAAACTATTTCAGAAATATCCGATTCAGCAAGAGTTTTACCGATACGGTCAAGAAGCTTGATATCATAAGAATCGTCTTTCAAATCCATTGCTTCCCGGCCGCGTTTTTCGAACTGCGATTTAAATGTCAGAACCGGACGCTCGAAAAGAAAGAGATAATCAAAAATGATACCCGAAAAATCACTTATCATTATATCAGAATGGAACATTGAATTCAGACCGTCCTTTTCCCTGTCCCATTTAAGGTTTTCAGTTTCAGGAAAGTTTTTCATAAGTTCGTCCATAAGATTCTTTTCAGAGATAAACGATTGAGGATGAGGTCTGACAATGATATTAAATTTGCCGCAATCAGAAAGAGTTTTTAGAAGTTTCTGACCGTACTTTGAAAGAAGACCGTGACTTCCCCATGTCGGAGAAACCAGAACTGTAGTCTTTTTTTCACCGAACATATTATATGTATAACCGCTGTTTTTAAGTTTTATACGAAGCTCGTCGAGATAGGTTGAACCGATCATTTCAACCTGTTTTTTCTGAGATCTGCGTTTTTCTTCAAGCTCAGCAATCAGATCCCTGTCTGCAGTTCCGCCTACTAAAACGCTGTCAAAATAATCAAGAGAAAAAGCCTTATAACTGAAGCATGTTCCGGTTGCGTGAGTGATATGAGAATAATGCTTAACACCCTTACTTCTTTTTATCTGAAGAACGCCGAGTCCCGGAGTAGTCATAAGAATCATTTTTGCTTTAAGTTTATTGAGAACAAAAAAAGCATTGTGCCCTTCACCGATAAATTTCTTTTCAATATGGGTAAACTCCTGAGCAAGACCCGGATCATCGTTGCGGCTTGTAAAGAACATAGTCTGAATGCCGCGGGAATCCAGTTCTCTCAAAATCGGATGAAAAACATTCCAGTACTGTCCGCCTTCGGAATAAACTACAACATTGTATTCACGCTTAATATCCGGCATATCGCTCTTCTTGCCGAGTGATTTCATCTTTCCGTAAATAAAACTTTTAGTAACATAAATAAGAATTGTAACCATCGCAATTATAACAGATACGATCATACTTCCGGATCCCGGATCAAGATACGCATAAACATTGGATGGAGTAACAGCAAAAAGCAAAAGAGATAACATTATCAGGTGATACATAAAAACCCCGTTATTTTGTATTATTCAGCATCATCAAATCGCAGGTGCCGTTTTTTCTGATTTTGCAGAAGTTTCACGAACACCACGCTCTTGAAGAAACTGAAAATATTATTGCATGTCCAGTAAAGCAAAAGCCCCGCCGGTGAAGTATACAACAGAACAAGAAAAAGAACGGCAATTACATATATATTAATCCGTTCCATTCTTGAGAGCATTTTACCGTAAACAAAGCTCGAAACAAGATTTATTGCAGTCATCACAAAAGGCAGAACGTTCACACTTGCTCCGAAAAAAGGAAGAAGCATATCCGGGCTTCCGAGGTCGGAAATAAAAAGAAATGAAACTCCCTTTATCGCGCTGTAATGCGAAAGAAAGTGATACGTTGCAACAAAAAAAGGAAGCTGAATGAAAAGTCCCAGAAGGGATCTGAAAGCATATATCGGATGATAATTGTACTGCTTATGAATGTTGGAGATATAAAGATGAAGTTCATATCCTTTGAAAACGCCCTTATACTCATCAATTTTAGGCTTCATTTCCGCCTGAATATTTCTTTCACGCTGCTGAAGCTTTTCAGCATACCAGAACACCGGAATCATTATTATGTTAATAGAAAAGCTTGTAAGAATGAGGGAAAAACCCTGTGAGCCGATAAGGGAGTTGAAATGCCCCGCAAGAAACTCCATCAGCAATTCTATCGGATAACAGAAAATCATGTATAATATATTCAAAATCGCACCTCTAGTCACATGGATTCGTTTCTGCTATGCAGATTATACTGCAAAGTACAGGCGCATTATTGACAAATTCCATGCTGAATTTGTCAATAATATTAGCTCAAGCCGTTTCAGATACCGATTGAACGCATGTAGTCTTTTAATACTACGGTAAATCTTTTCATTTCTTCCGGTCTGATATCGCCCATATTTGCTATTCTGAACGTATTAATATTGCCAAGTTTACCCGGATAAATAGTGAATCCGAAACTGCGCGCGTAATCATGAAATTTTTCAAAACAGTACTTATCTGTCTCAGGATTTAATACAGCCGTGATAAAATGAGACTGATGCTCTTCTTTAACAAGCATTTTGAGTCCGATCTCCTTTACAGCATCAACGAAAATCTTCCAGCATTCAGTATATCGTTCGTAACGTTTCTCAACAGTTTCAATTTTAGTTTCAATAACCGCCTGACGGAGCGCATAAAAAGTCTGAACCGGCGGAGTAAAACGAGTCTGCTTTGTTTCACAGAAATACTGATACTGGTCATAGAGATTCAGATAAAAATTCCTCATAGGCCAGCTTTTCTGTTTTTCAAGTTCGCTTATTCTGCAGGTAACAAAACCTATTCCGGCCATTCCCTGAATGTGCTTATTTGATGTAGCGGCCATAAAATCAATGCCTAGCTTTTTGAGATCCATCGGCATTCCGCCGTACGCACTTACAGCATCAACAATAGTTATCATGCCGTACTTTTTAGCCATCGGGCAAATCACTTCAAGCGGATTAAGGAGGCCTGTAGTTGTTTCATGGTAAACGATTGCTAGCGCTGAATATTTACCGGATTTAAATTCTTCTTCAAGTTTCGCAATATCAATCGGTTCATATGTCGAACTTTTGAATACCGTCATATCTATTTTATAGATTTCGGCTATTTTCGCAAGACGCGATCCGTAAGAACCGTTGTCGACGACAAGAAGCTTTCCCTGAGGCGGAACACACGAAGAAACCAAAGCTTCATCTGCACCAGTACCGGAACAGGCGAACATTACTGTTGTGTATTCAGACGGATCGGCAACAAAAGCCGTCAAATCATCTCTGACTTCTTCCATCAGATTTCCGAATTCCATTTCACGCGGACAAATATCGGCAACAACCTGAGCATATTTCACGCTGTCGGAAGTAGTTGAAGGTCCCGGATTCAAAAGAACTTCACGGCGTATTTCGTGAATTGCTTCATTTTCCTTTATTCGCGGCCATACATCTCTTACTGCACGGTCAAGCATTGCCTCGCCGTCTATTTCAGTCCATGCATAATATTCAACGCGGCGCATATAAATCCGCTCTTTTTCAGCGACAGCTTCCATAGCATGTTCATAGTCAAGCTTCGGAAGTTCAGCACGATGAGACACGTAATAATCATTCATCGCCTTTAACGCATCCAGTGAAAGCTTTGTTATACCTACAAGCTCGCCGCAGATTTTTCCAAGTCTGTTATGATCCTTGCTCACTTTGAGAAGAATGCCGTCGCTTGCGCTCTCAAGATACACTTCGTCTTCGCTGTTGGTCTGCCCCGAAGCAAGAATAACATTTTTACGCGGATCATTGATGAGAACTTTTAGTCCAACCTTGTCATACACAAGATCGCTTTCAAGAAGAAGGAAATCTCCTTTAATGAAAGGAACACAGACTTCAAGAGTTCCCATGCTGCTTGTATTTTCATAATTTTCATTTTTTACAGTTGTAATGCAGCTGTACTTTTCTGCAAGACGGTCATACCATTCGTTGCAGTGGCCTGTTCCGATTATGATATGTTCAACGCCCGATTCAATAAGCTTGATTACGGAACGTTCAACCATTGGGATTCCGTCAATTTCGATAAAACCCTTAGGCATACACGCGGTACGGTTTCCGAATCTTGAACCGAGTCCGCCTGCAAGAATTACAGCTTGTTTAATCATTCAGAAACTCCATAAACGCTTTTTTGTTTTCAGCAGGTGTCGATGTCGGACGTCCGAGATCCTTACGCGCACCTTTTTTGACTTTAATTTCAATAAAAGTAAGTTTCTTTCCGACAGCATCGGATGAAAGTATTTTTTCTAAATCTGATGCAGTTGAAACAGAAACGATATTTTCATATCCGCACGATTTTGCCACTCCGCAAAGATCGATATTAAGACCGACAGTCGGCTGACCGCCGACAGAATCATGGGCCCCGTTATTGAGAACTATATGAACATAATTCGGAGCCTTTCTGTTGCCGATTATCGCCATGCCGCCCATATGCATTATTGATGCACCGTCGCCGTCGAGGCAGAACACGGTGCGTGAAGGTTTATTCATTGCGATCGGCAGAGCGATCTGAGACGCGTGCCCCATGCTTCCCACAGTCAGAAAATCAGAAGAATGCCCCATGCCGTGTTTTACTCTGAGCTCGAACAACTCGCGTGAAGCCATGCCTGTGGTTGATACAAAAACGGAGTTTGACTTTGCTGAAAGAATTATCTTTTCAATCGCATCTTCACGTGTCATTTCGGCTTCAACAGGAATGTTGTTTTTGAGTTTATATTCATCAAAAGAATCTTTTTTTGCTATCAATGCAAAAGGAGTATTATTTTTTGATATGTAATCATAACACTTTTTAATCTTTTCAGCGATTTCATTTTCATCGCCTTCAAGAACTTCATAAGGAATCTTCATAGCATCAAGCAGATCGCATGTAACTTTCCCCTGGGTTACGTGCTGAGGTTCATCATGAACACCAGGAAAACCGCGCCATCCGACTAAAAGTACCATCGGAACAGAATAAATTGCACCGTCGGCTAATGATAGCAGAGGATTAACAGTATTACCGAGTCCTGAGTTCTGCATATAAACAAGGGGAATTTTTGAAGTAGCAAGATAATAGCCCGAAGCAAGTCCGACTGCGCATCCTTCGTTTGCAGCTATGATATGTGAAGATTCCGGGGAATTATCCGTTACATAAGCGCAAAAGTTCTTCAACAGAGAATCAGGCACTCCGGTAAAAAAATCGGTTCCGTTATTTTTAAGAAGTTCAAAAAAAATATCAGGTTTAATCATATACAATCCTTATTTTGTTCCAGGAATAAGTTCCAGGATTTTCTTGATAGACATACACATTTCGTCTGTTTCAAGAGAGCGCTCTGATTTAAGAATGGTTTCCGCGCATTTTAACATCGCCGGATAAGATGCTCTCAGCATGTGGTTTGCGTAAATTATCACATTCGCACCCCACTCCGCAAGCTCATCTTCTGTAAACTGATTATATGTTGTAGGAACCAGAACAAGCGGAATATTCTTGTATTCTTTGCGGAAGCGCTGACAAAATTCTTTTATGTCCGAACCTGTTTTATCCTTACTGTGAATCATTACTCCGTCTGCACCAGCGTGCACACTAGCAAAAGCTTTTGTCAAAGCTTCATCGACAGAACGTCCCGCGATGATTTCTTCAATACGGGCGATAATCATAAAATCCTTGGTAATCTGGGCTTTCTTACCTTCGCTGATTTTATAGCAGAATTCTTCTTCTGATGCAAGTTCCTGTTTAACTTCGGTTCCGAAAAGTGAATTCTTTTTGAGACCGACTTTATCTTCAATTATAACAGCAGAAACCCCGTTTCGCTCAAGGGTACGCACTGTAAAAACGAAATGCTCGGCGATTCCGCCGGTATCTCCGTCGTAAATGATCGGCTTGGTTGTGCACTCAAGAATTTCGGTTAATCCCTGAATTCGTGTAGTAAGGTCGACTGCTTCGATGTCCGGCTTACCCTTATCTGTCGAATCTGTAAGACTTGAAGACCACATTCCGTCAAAACTGTGAATTCCGTCGTCCTTCATAATTTCAGCATTTTCTATTATAAGCCCGCTGAGACCGGAATGAGCTTCCATGATTCTTACAATTTTCTTCGCGGAAATAAGTCTTCTGAGAGACTTGAGTCTGACGTCGGGAGTCGTTCCGATTGTTCTCGCGTTATCAACTAAGGCGGTTGAATTAACCCCGCTTGTATAAGGAACCTCAATAACCTGTCCGCCCCATTCTTTCATAACTTCAAAAACTTCGTCGCGTATTTTGGAAAGATAATTTGTTTTCCAGTCGTCTCCGTGAATTATATAGTCCGGTTTGATTTTTTTGAGATTATTAACATAGCTCCATTCTTCCTGAGGCACAACCTCTGAAACGAATTTGAGGTTCTCAACAACTTCTTTACGCTGTTCATAGGTCAGATATGGAAGTCTTTTGTGAGATACAATAGCGGAGTCGGTAAGCAATCCCACTATAAGATCGCCGTATTTCGCCCCTTCTCTGATAATATTGATAATACCGTGATGAATAATATCCCCCGTCATGCCGAGGTAAACTTTTTTAGCCATTTGCGGGCGTCTCCTGATAATCGGAATTGATAAAACAAACTGTTTTTCTAATATAAACAGTAAAATTAGTACCGAATAATAGCGTCAATAAAAATATTTGTCTGTTTTCCTCAACATTGAATTCAGGCATTGACCTCAGATTAAGTCAATCAATGATCGGGCAAGTTATTGCTTGCCAAAATCAACCGTATTTTTTAGTGTAATTTTTGATGCGGCATGCTAATATAATACAATATTTTGCTTCCGCAGCGTTTCCGAAGGAGGAAAGTTAGTGGATTATTCTTTTCTCAAAAAGCTGGTACGCCTTCCCCGATTGTTTTTATCAGTCATTATACTGCATACTGCATTATATTTCTCCATTATTCTTTATTTAACAGGCAATTCCGACTTCATTCGGATTTTAAAAACAGCATCAATAGCACTTCCGCCGAATATAATTCTCTTTTGCGGGCTTTTTTTCATACTTCATAATAAATTGAAAAAAGTACTGATAAAATTAACCGAATCCGGTTTCAGCACCATTCAAAAAAACGAAGAAAAATTCATAAACTCCTATTCATTCAGGGGAAGCGCATTCCTGGTACTCTCATGTGCAGCTAGCCCGGCTATAGCTTCCATTACGGGGTATTTTTACGGAGCGTTTTCAACTCCGACAGAAGCTGCATACAATATCATGCTCGGAGAACTTCTTGCCGTTTCTCTTTGCACCTCTTTCTATTTTGTTTCAAAAATTATGCTTTATCCGCTTGCCGGATACATCAAATTTAAACCGCTGAAACTGCTCTACAGATTTCTTATACCGATTCTTTCATCAATTTTTCTGATTCTTACACTCGTCAGCGCCCAGATATACAAAAACAACAGCCTAAAGGTTCAGGAATCTTTTCAAAAAGAATCCCAGATAGTTCTTGAAAAGAAAAAAATATTCATGGATCTTCAATTAAAAGGATTCATTGCCGAGTTATCAGCATACGCAGCCGGAGCCAAAACCGAGATAAACCAAAAGACTGCATGGCAATTTCTTGAAAATGTCGCAGTAAACGGCAAAAATCCCATGATCGAAATGTTCTTCATATCCGACAGCAAGGGCAGAATTTATACAAGCGCAGGAAGCGAGGCTGATATTTCTGACAGGGAATATTTCAAGAACATTATGAAAACCGGAAAATCTATGATTTCCGAACCGCTTAAAAGCAAAGTTACTCACAAGAATGTAATAGTCTGCGCTGTTCCTCTCAAAATAAATGGAAAAACAACAAGCATTCTCGGAGCTACAATTACACTGGATTATCTTAAAACCGAGCTTATCGACGACAATTACCGAGGCACTGATTTCATGCTTCTTTCGAAAGAAAGACGGAAGCATATACATATACAGAGATGACAATTTAATAAATAAAACGATAGGAAAAGATATAACCGACAATGCCGAATTCAAAAATGTAAAAGCTATAATGGATTCGGAAGATAAAAAGTCATTTCAGATTAGTTTTCAGTCAAAAAGAAGCACCGCAATGAAAATAACTCTCAATGAAAACGGCATGCTTCTGCTATTAATCGCAAACAATCAGCAAATGCTCGAAGGTTCGGACAAATCTCTAATTGTGTTTATGCTTTTCATAATTCTGATATCAATCGTTATATATTTCATTCTATGGCAGATAACCAACCGTATTTCAAAACCCATTCACAACACTATTGATCTTTTTCATGAAATCGCATCAGGAAACCTCACCGTTACAAGCAATGATATTGTAAAAGATGAGTTCGGCGAACTCATAAGAAATTTCAATGTATTCCTTTCGAAAATAAAGGAAGTTATGAACCGTGCACTCAATTCATCCTACCAGCTTTCAGCATCAGCAGAAGAACTTTCTGCGACAAGCAACCTTCTCGCAGACGGAGCTCAACAGCAGGCAGCTTCGGTTGAACAAAGCACATCAGCACTTGAGGAAATTTCAGCTTCTATAAACAGTATCGCTATTAATGCGAAGGAACAGTCAAAATTTGCAGACCAGACATACTCATCAATGGAGAATCTGAGAGTCAAGGTCAATGAAGTCGCGAATAATTCAGAAGAAGCGGTGGCTACTGCGCATAAAGCGACAAATGAAGCTGAATCCGGAAACCAGCTGATGACTGACACAATAGAAAGAATGAATAATATCGACAGAAGCACCGCAGAAATCGCAGATGTTGTCGATCTTATCAGAGGCATATCCGAGCAGGTTAATCTTCTTTCCCTTAATGCGGCAATTGAGGCAGCACGCGCAGGCGAACACGGCAGAGGATTCGCAATAGTAGCGGAAGAAATAACCAAGCTTGCAGTACAGACGGCAGAAAGCACTAACGCAATCAGTCTTCTCGTAGAAACAGGACGCAAGGAAGTCGAACTCGGAAGAAGTCAGGTTCTTGCAACTTCCGCAGCATTAAAAAATATTCTCGAATACATTAACATCACAGAAGAAACAGTCCGTAAAATTACTCTTTCGGTAAAAGAACAGAATACGGCGAGCATCAACGTATTAAATGACACTCAGAAAGTCAAAGAAATGGCCGACAGCATCTCAAAAGCAACATCAGAACAGTCCATAACGAATTCAGAGATGGTAAAAAACATGGACAAGATAAATGAGCAGACACAAAGCGCAGCATCAGCTGCCGAAGAAATAGCATCATCAGCTGAAGAAATATCAGCACAATCCACCCTTATGCGTGAACAAATGGAATTCTTTAAGGTATCCGAATAGGTCAAATAGCAATCCCTACCTCATACTGAGCTGGCCATTTCATTTCGTCGTTTATGAATATACTTATAATACTGCCTTTTAAATTGAGTTCGCCTCCGGCTTCTATAGATGTCGGGCGTGCCCGCGCCTCTTTCTTTTTCACTTTTCTCTGACCGTCCATGCACGGTCGGGCTTTTGCTTCAAGGCGTTCCGCCTTTCCGCGCAATCCCTCACGCTTTCCCGAGTGTCGGAATACAATCAAAGGCTTTGCCTTTAGTATCCGTTTTTTGCATGGTGTCATGCAAAATAAAAAAAAGGTGCTACGCACCTTTGATATCCGGTTTCGCATGGATCATGCGATAATATTCAAAGGGACGAGGAGCTCATCCTCGGCGATTATGACATCCTGTCATCGCCTCGCTCGTGCTCATCGTGAGCACACGGCCGCTTCTCATCCTGTGCGCCACGATGGCGCGAATCCAACGCGGGCAGGATGCCGATACGCGTTGGACAGTGAGATCCCACTCCTGGCTTTTGTCTCGCGTATTCCTCGCACCGGCTTTGCCGGATGCTACGGACGCTCGAGTGGTATCAGCCTTCGGCTGATAGTTTAGGTTCTTTTTCTATTCATTCAGTTTTTGCGTTTATATTTATTCTTTATCATTCATTCCTTGCCCCGGCTTCCGATAACCGGATCCTTATGCCTCATTGTTTTCCAATGACGACATAAGGCCGCTTATCCGTAAGCCGGTTGAGGTTTTATTTTATTCAGAGAGAGCAAAGCTTGCATGTATCTCATCTGAGTGTCCGGATATTTGGACACCTCAGATTGATTTTGAACTGATTCTGGCAGGGCAGTACAAGGAATATCAAGATAATTTCCTCAATTGATTCTACTGAAAACATAACCACCATATCCATTTATTTCAAATGCTTTATTAAATTTAACGTCAATTAGAGCTTCTGTATTGAATTCCAACATATTCTTCTTTGACTTAATTTCTCGAATCTGACGAAAAACAAATTGATCCTTATCCATTGATATTACAGCAAATTGTTCAGGAATAGAACTTTCACTCCCATTCTTACTAATGTTTTTAACATACAAAATGTATCCAAAATCATTTTTTTCAAATTTATCAATTACATACTTTTCATAAAATATAACATTATTATTTACATCAATTTTTATCTCTAATTCAAGAGAATCATTTGCTAAATATTCGCCATAACCACTGTATCCCAAATATATTTCATAGCTCTTGTTTTTTTTATCAGACCAATACCAAGCTTTACCATAATGAAAATATTTAATGAATTCATATCTCTTTAAAAACTCGTTAATATCTTGACCATTATACTTTATCAAATAACCACCATACAGCCATCCACTAAATGTTCGCCATTCTGTTTTATACCAATAACTATTGAAAAAACCTATCCTTTCTTTTGTTGATGATTTACCAATAATTTTTACAACTGTACCTTTTGGAATGCCTCCAATGGATTTTGAATTAAGACTAGAAGATTCGCGAATATTCAAATCACTCACTGAAAAATATAAATTATCCTCACCTAAACAAACTTCAAATGAAATTAGAAGTAATTGAAAAATAATTATAAACACCTTCATTTAAAAACTCCTTTACTTGTATTCAAAATATATAAACTGTTTAAAATTCCTTGTACTTGCATAAATTGAGGCACCCATTCCCACATTTCCCGACCAACCGGTATCTGCCATTCTTTTTGAACCAGAACCATCAGTATATACGCAAGAAAAATGTCCCGTCACATACATTATTCCAACAGGTACATTACTATTTAAGATATCTTGTTGATTGAAGCTTATTTTATAAATTATTTTTTGACCGTTTACAGTATAATCTGCAACTATCAAATCCCAACGACTAAGATATGCATCACTTGCCCGAATATTGCCTTTATTCACTTGCTTAATATAATAGTCTTCATAAGTTGGTTCAACATTAGCACCTATTGATCTAAGAGCAATATACATTGCTGCAGAAAAACAAGCAGATGACGCCATATCGTTTTTATCTAAAAAATAACTCATTATACCATCTATTTTTGGTATTGCCTTTTCAAGTTTATCTGCAATTGGTCCCTCCCCTAATACACCCTTCTCACTTGTCTGACCTAATGATACTGCCAATTTTTCGATATCAGCATCTTTCATTTTCTGCTGTACAACACCAGTTTTCTGAGGTGACCAAGAACCTTCCTGTCCTTTTTTCGGTGTATCATTACCTTTGTCGCCATACCTCGTGTATCCTTTAGCATCTTCATAATCATGACCGCTTGGATCTATATAGTTAATCGGATTGTTATGGCAATACGCGAATATATCCAAGCCCTGCGAACTAAACAAGTCATCAAACCTGTCATCCGCAGAAACAAATCTACTCGTTCTCGCATCATAGTACCTTGCCCCATAATAATACAGCCCCGTCTCAGCATCCTGTTCCTTTGAGGTAAACCTGAACTCAGTCTTATCTACCGTAGCTGCCTCATCGTACAGCGTTTCACCATAAGGCAAATATTCAATCATCTCGAAAAAATTACCTTTCTTATCAGTCACATAACTGCTCGATCCCAGGTGATCCGGATGAAAATACATCGTATTCTGTTCAGTCATCGTTCCGCAGTTATTCTTCATGCTGACTGTACTCGCTATTCTCTGATTTCCTGCGAATACATGTTTACTTATGACCGTCTTGTTTCTGACGATATAGTTCGCGCTAACGTACTGCGTTTCACCAAGTTCGCTCTTCTTGATTATTCGTTCTCCGTTTGCATCATATCTGTAATCAGTTGTATGCAGACTATCAGTAGTTTTAATTAGTCTGTTTT
>ERZ795031.2204-NODE-2204-length-18958-cov-9.358091_pt1 | contig 18958 bp, 13 predicted proteins | sample MGYA00375123_ERZ795031 | MGnify/ENA primary metagenome ERZ795031 (study PRJEB30166, sample SAMN05720159) | activated sludge metagenome | isolation source: anaerobic digester from wastewater treatment plant | place: USA | collected 2015-04-21 ... | reverse complement strand
GCAGGCATCTCGCTCCTGATCACCGTCACGCCACTGGGCTTGGGAGTGTAAAGTGCTTCAATCATAGGTGAGTAGCTCACGATCAATCCGGCAAAGACGATAGAGACCATGCTCATCAGTTTGATGAGGATGTTGATGCAGGGCCCCGCGGTGTCCTTGAAGGGATCGCCCACCGTGTCGCCTACGATGGTGGCCTTGTGGGTGGGAGAGGATTTTCCGCCATGGGCACCGGTCTCGACATACTTTTTGGCGTTGTCCCAGGCCCCGCCAGCGTTGTTCATCATCACGGCCAGCACAAAACCGGTGGTGAGACCTCCGATCAGGACGCCCAGCACTCCCGCCACGCCAAAGATGAGGCCGATGACGATGGGGGTCAGGATGCCGAGGATGGCTGGCAACACCATTTCCTGCTGGGCCCCCTGAGTGCTGATAACCACGCAGCGAGCATAATCCGGCTTGGCGGTCCCTTGCAGGATGCCTGGAATGGTGGTGAACTGGCGCCGCACTTCCTTGACCATCTTTCCGGCCGCCCGGCCTACCGCTTTGATGGTGAGCGCGCTAAACACGAAGACGACCATCGCTCCCACAAAGATTCCCAGCAGGAACTTGGGATTCAAGGGGTTGATCTGATAATATTCTATGAAGTTGATGAGGCTGGCCTTGGAGGCGTCCACCTTCTCGCTGAAGCTGCCATAGTTGATGGTGAGAAACTGGGTTTCACCCAGGCGGGCCCCCATCATGGCAAAGGCGTCGCGCACCTTTTCCAGAAAGGCTGCCAAAAGGGCCATGGCCGTGAGGGCCGCGCTGCCGATGGCAAAGCCTTTTCCGATGGCCGCGGTGGTGTTGCCCACGGCATCCAGATTGTCGGTGCGTTCGCGCACTTCCTTGGGCAGATAGCTCATCTGAGCGTTGCCGCCAGCGTTGTCCGCGATGGGACCAAAGGCGTCCATGGCCAAAGTCACTCCCAGAGTGGCCAGCATACCCACCGCTCCGAAGCCGATGCCATAGAGCCCCATCTCCACGATCTCAAAGCCGTTGCTGACGGTGAAGGCGGTCATGATCCCGATCGCGATCACGATCACGGGTGCCATGGTGGATTTCATGCCCACGGAGATGCCTTCCAGGATCACCGTCGCGGACCCGTAATCACCTTGCTGGGCAATACTTTTGGTGTGGCTGTAGCTGTGGGAAGTGTAAATTTCGGTAAAGTAGCCAATCAGCACCCCCGCTGCCAGTCCCACCAGGGTCGAGATGAACACCCCAAAGAAATACTGGGGCGGCAAAAGATATCTGGTGATGAAGTATGAGGCTACCGCAATAAGAATGGAACTCACATAGACGCTGCGGTTTAGGGCACCCATCAGTTGTTTCATGCCGGCATCCTCCTTTACCGAAACCAGGAAAATGCCCACGATGGAAAGCAGCGCTCCGATCCCAGCCAGGATCATGGGAGCGGCGATGAAGTTGAACAGCGAGGCCTGCACCTGAGGGTGTTTGGCAGATAACTGCAGAAAGGCCGACATCCCCAAAGCCGCCGTTGCCAGGATCGAGCCCGCGTAGCTTTCGTAGAGGTCGGCTCCCATCCCGGCCACGTCTCCGACGTTGTCTCCGACGTTATCGGCAATGGTGGCAGGGTTGCGGGGATCGTCTTCCGGAATATCCGCTTCCACCTTGCCCACCAGGTCTGCTCCCACGTCCGCGGCCTTGGTATAGATGCCTCCTCCCAGACGGGCAAAGAGGGCCTGGCTGGAGGCCCCCATCCCAAAGGAGAGCATCACCACGGCAATCTTCTGGAGCGAATATCCGATGGAATTGAGGATGAAAAACCAGGCGCTGAGGTCAAAGAGGGCCAGTCCCACCACCACCAGTCCCATCACTCCCCCGGCCCGGAAGGCGACCTTGAGGCCCAGGTTGAGGCTTTCGGAACAGGCCTGAGCAGTGCGGCTGGAGGCCATGGTGGCAGTGTTCATGCCGATGAATCCCGCCAGAGCGCTCATAAAACCTCCGCTCAAAAAGCCCCAGGGGATCATGGGGTCCAGCACCCTGAGTCCATAGGCCATAAAGAGCAGTAGCGTTAGCGCCACCGCGAAAAAGATTCCCACGCCTTTATATTGCTGTCTCAGATAGGCATAGGCCCCTTCCCGCACATAGCCGGCGATCTCAACCATTCTGGCATTGCCAGGATTTTCCCGGTGCACTGAGCGCCAGAACCACCAGGCAAAAAACAACGCTGACACGGCACCCAGGGGTGCCAACCACCAAACAAGCGGCAGACTCGGCATGTTACCTCACATGTAAAAAGGTTGTGTTTACTCACGGATTGGACACATCCGCGCAGATCAAACTATTCTCCGTTAACCCGCAAGTATCTGATTAACAAGCTAATCGCTTATAAGATCAATTACTTATCTTGTAATGCAATTTTAGCCGGCCTTTGGCGATTTGTCAATTTGTTTTTTTGGGAGGGGGTAGAAGAGACGCCTTCTGCCCGGGATATCACAGCTTCAGCTTTGCCTGAGAAACTCCCACTTGCGTGGTATGCAATCCCGATTATTATGTCTGCAAACGAACCATTAACGGAGAACTTACAATGAAAACCCTTATCCTGATACATTCCCTTTGGGGACACATATACCGCATGGCCCAGGCAGTTGCCGAAGGGGCCAAAGAGATAGAAGGAATGGACGTGGAGATCAAACGCGTGCCGGAAACCCTGAGCCCGGATATCATCGCCATGATGGGTGCCACGGAAGCCCAGAAAGCTATGGAACACATACCGGTAGCCAACCTCGATGACCTTGAGGAAGCCGACGGCATCATCTTCGGCACCGGAACCCGCTTTGGCAACATGAGCGCTCAGATGAAAGCCTTTTTGGACAGCACCGGAGGCTTGTGGGCCAAAGGGGCCCTGGTAGGCAAAGTGGGCAGTGTGTTCACTTCCAGCGGGACCCAGCATGGCGGTCAGGAATCCACCCTGCTCACCTTCCATCCCGTGCTCCTGCATCACGGTATGGTCATCGCCGGTCTGCCTTATGCTTTTGGCGGACAAACGACTATGAGTGAAATCAGCGGCGGATCGCCTTACGGAGCTTCCACTATTGCCGGAGGGGACGGATCACGCCAGCCCAGCCAGAACGAACTGGACGGGGCCCGTTTCCAGGGTAAATATGTGGCAGGGATCGTAAAAAAACTAGCCCAGTAACAGATTATCGAGGTTCTGAGGCATAAAAGGGGAGCCGGATTTCCGGCTCCTTACTTTTTACAATTGATAATCTTCATCCTTCCCCTTCACTATCCCACGCTTATCGCACGCTTATCGCACCCCTAACCCAAGCTTTGGGGTGGGTTAGGGGTGAGACAGGCCCGGCATATCCGGCAGGGGATATAAAGGCTGATTGCAGGGAAGAGGTCTTAATCGTAACCATATCAGAGACAGTGAACTATGTGATGGTGGAAAAAAATCCGGGGTATTGAGGGGTGGATGATTGTAGTTAATGTGTTATTATTAAAGACAGGAGATCATCATGAACAAGACTCCATTTTACATGGTTGCACTGCTTCTGCTAAGCTCAATGATGTTGCTGAGCCTCAGTTCTTGCGGTGAAAACAGCACGGACCAGACCAAACTCCGACCATTGAAAGGGACGCCGCGGAGACGATTACGGCCAGCCTGGCCTACAATACCGGCGGCACGATCGACCAACTGATCGATTTGAACACCTTCGCCACTGCCGATGGATTCTGATAGCACTGGTGCTGTCCATGGCAATGAATGCCGGCATAATCGGCATTTTGATTGTGCAATGGTTGACCGAAGACAGACCTCCCGAACAAAACGAGACTACTTTCGTTCCCTGGCGGGACGGTATGGGGAATAAGCACACCCTGGAGCTTCGACGCCAATTCCTGGAATCACGGGAGCGAAACCGAGCCAAACTGCAAAAATCCCAGGATTCCAGACGTGCCTTCATGAACGCGCTTACGGACGAGAACTTTGATGAAGGGAAGACACGAAAACTCCTTAAAGAGTATCTGGATGCCAGAGCCGGGATGGAGAAGGCGATTGGGGAAAGCATGATCTCACTGAGGACCGGCATCAGGGACCCCAAAGCTAAGGATGCATTCAACTCAAGAATCCGGCAAAGAAGTGAGCAACTTGATGATCTGGCAAGACGGGATTCACTTTCAGGCGACAGTCTGACACAGCACAGAAACCCAATCAGGGCCAGGATTTTAAACAAACTCAGGCAGAGAAGGACCAACTGGCAAAACCGACGGGACAACAACTGACCGTGACAGGGATACACCAGGTGGATTACTGGCCTGCATCTCTCCCAGGATCAGCTCTTCTGCTGCTTTGGAGAAATCTGCAATAACATAGGCCGCGGTGATTTGATGGGCTGCCTCTCTGGCCGCGTCGAGATCGTTGGCCAGCAGCATAGAAGCTTATGTCGATATCATTGTAAAGGATTAAAGATAAAGAAAATCGTTGACAAAAACTTGCCGCTGAGCTGGCTTGAAAACTGGTTTACAGGCAGCAAGCCAGGCTGGGTCCAAAGCCGCTTGGCATGCCCGCGCTGGAGGCCAGGGAGCGATAGATGAATAGAGCTTTAGCCATATTGATCATGCTGTTTTTGCTGGTCATGACGGGATGCGACCTCTTCAATTCTGATGGAGAAGAGGGGTGGGTGAGCCTCGCGGGTTATGACTTCAGGGTCTATATGGGCCACTTTGACGATATCGAATCCACGGATGAAGAGGGTAACTATCTGGGCGATATGGTATTGGGTGGGAATGGCGACACCCATGACTGGGAAATGCGGGATTACCCCTGGCTTATCCGTCCCGGCGCCAAGATCAAAAAACCTCGGGATGCTAAAAGCGGCTTCAACGTCACGGCCCATAATCCCCTGGGAGACGAACTGAACGCTGAGATTTTCAGAGATGGAGTCTCCACGGGATTCTTCACGCCCCACCTGTTTGTGGATTCCGAGTTTCTATTGGGAGTTTACACCGTCTCTTTATACGGAATCGCGGTTTGGGACCCCGACCAATATGTGGTGGTGGATAACAGCTATGACCAGAGCGTGGATTTCGTCGCGCCGCTGATAACCGATCTCAGTAGTTTCACGGTAACGCTCACGGCTAATAACTTCGTAAAAATCGCCTGGATTAGCCAATCCGAGACAGAGATGCTGGGCTACCGGATTTATCGTGGCGAGAGCAGTGATGTGGCCTCCGCTGTACTGATCACTCCCGTCATGATCCCTGCCACCAATACCAGCAGTCCTCAGAGCTACAGCATTACGGACAACGAAGTGGCTATCGGCAGCACCTATTGTTATTGGCTGGAGGCTGTGAACTATGCCAGCAGCGCGTTCTATGGCCCGGTGAGCATAACCGTGGTGGGGGAAGTACCACCGGAAATACCCATCGTGAATGGTATTTACCGCGCGTATCCCAATCCGGTCTCTCAGGGCGGTAGCTTCAATCTGCATATAGCAATAAAGGAGCACATCACCGCCACGCTTTTGCTCCTCGACTCACAGGCTGAGGTCAAGAAGGAATACAGCCTGGCACCAGGAGTTGTTAATCATCTGACAGTCCCCACTCAGGACCTGACTCCAGGCCTCTACAGGGTGTTTTTGTACACCAGCGACCGGCAATACGCCTATGGGGACGTGCTGGTCCAGGCGCCCAGAGTACCATAGTCCGTTATCGCTGATTAGTTTCTAAAGGTCCAGGGAGGAATCAAGGACTGCCGATACTATCCCCCAGGTCCTGGCTGGCGATCAGGAGATACTCGTCCCGTCCCGGAGCGGCCCCTATTTGCAGCCCTAAGGGCAGTCCTTTGGCGTCCTGACCATCGGGAAGCGTGATGGAAGGCAGGCCGTAATAGCTGAAGGGGAGGCTCATGAGCGGAGAACCGGTGCTGTCCAGGCCCTCTGGGGCCGCGGTAGTTGTGGAAGGGGCGATGATGAGATCAATACCCAGGTTGTCCAGACGCTTTGTGATGGCGGCGCGTTGGAGGAGCAGATCATCCTGCAGGCTGCTAAACATCCCTGGCCCCAGCAGCTTGCCTCTTTGCATATAAGCCACTGATTGAGGGGAATATCTGTCAGCGTAGCGGTGCCAGAGCTTGGCGTGCGTCTCATAAAACTGCCAGCTGCAGATGTCGTGATGGGCCTTTTCCAGGTGGTCGATATTCTCAAAGAGGTCAGTCTGGGTCACCTGGAAGCCCTGGCTTTTCAGAATACTGATCCTGTTTTGGTAGTTGTCGAGGACGGCTGCATCGGCTTTGGCCAGGTATTTGGGATGAGGGATACCCAGACGGGGTTTGTCCTTCACCAGGAGTGGTTTCATGTCGGCTAAAAAGATGGGGGCCAGATAGATGAGGTCATCCAGCCGGTTGCAGATAATGCCGGGATGGTCCATAAGCGGACTGAAGGGGAAAACTCCCTCCAGCGTTACCCTGCCATAGCTGGGTTTGAAGCCGATCACGCCGCAGTAGGAAGCGGGGCGGATGATGGAACCGATGGTCTGAGTGCCCAGAGCGAAAGGACAGATGGCAGCGGAAACGGCTGCCGCGGAACCACTTGAGGAGCCTCCCGGACTATGGTCCAGATGCTTGGGATTGCGGGTGGGGCCTGGGCTGTAGAAAGCGAACTCGGTGCTAACAGTCTTGCCCAATACCACCGCGCCGGCATTGACGAGCCTGGTGACCAGAGAGGACTGGGGCATGCGTAAAGCACTGGGCGGCAGGGAAGAACCGGCCCGGGTGGGAAGCCCGTCCACGGCAAAGATGTCTTTGACGCCAAAGGGAATGCCGTAAAGGGGAGGACGGCTGGAGGGGTGAGGCCAGCGGGCCGGAAGCTCATCGATCTGGCTAAACACGCGTTCACTCCTGCCGGGTTCTTTGAGGAAGGACCTCACGGTTTGATCCAGTTTGGGGAGGCGTTCTACCAGGGTACTCAGCCAGAGGTCCAGAGGGATTTCTCCGCTTTGTAGCATCTGGACCTGAGACTTGATGGGACCTCTCAGGATGCTTTCTATGTCCATGGGGTATCCTTTTAGGGGTTACGCGTTACGCGTGAAGCAAGGCACGCACCGAATTGTCATAGACGATCCGGCCACGCAAACGAGGACGTTTGCGGCTCCACTAGTGAGAGCATTCTCCGTTGTCAATTCTCAATTAATCCTCATATTCTCATTTCTCATTGTTCAATAAACCGCTCATTATCTCAATGTGTCAACGAGTTCAGATCGCTCCATCGGCTTTCAGGGCAGTGAGTTCCGCGTCGCTGAGCCCCAGCCAGCCACCATAGATCAGCTGGTTGTGTTCACCGATCTCAGGCACCCTGTCACGGGTGGGGGATTCCTCCAAAGTGCTCATTTTGATGGGATTTCCGGCAATTTTTACGGTGCCGGCCAGTTCGTCCTCCACGCTCACGATCATGTTGCGGCTTAGCACCTGGGGATCGTTGATCACGGCCTCGATGTCGTTGATGGGAGCGGACGGGATGCCGGTGAGCTCAAAGAGGGCCAGCCAGTCGGAGGCGTCTTTGGTAAGGAAGACGGGCTCCAGGATGGCATTCAGCTGGCTGAGGTTGTCCGTCCTGAGGCGGTTCGAACTGAAGCGGGGATCGTCTGTCAGCTCGAGTCGTTCCAGAGCGGAGCAGAAGGTTTTCCAGAGGGCGTCGTTGCCCACGGCGATCACGAAATAGCGGTCTCTGGCCCGGTAGGCCTGGAAGGGAGCGATGGTGGGATGGCGGGTGCCAAGTGGTTGAGGTGAAACGCCTTCCGCTTGATAGCGGACCAGCGCGTTTTCGAGGATGGCCACCTGGCTGTCCAGCATGGAGACGTCGATCTTTTGGCCCCGTCCGGTGATCTGACGTTGATATAGCGCGGCGTTGATGCCAATGGCGGTGAAGAGCGCGGCGGTGATGTCTCCCAGGCTCATACCCACCCGGGTGGGATGATTGGGGTCCTGACCGGTGATGCTCATGATCCCGCCTCTGGCCTGGGCCAGGATGTCGTAAGCGGGTTTGAGGCTGTCTGGCCCGCTGTGTCCAAAGCCTGTGGAGGCGGCATAGATGAGGCGGGGATTGAGCTCTTTGAGCAGCTCGTAATCCAGGCCCAGCTTTTCCATAGTGCCGGGACGGTAGTTTTCCACCAGGACATCGAACTGGGGCACCAGCCGTTTGAAGAGTTCTTTGCCACGGGGATGTTTGAGGTTGAGGGAGACGCTCTTTTTGGCGCGGTTGATGCTGAGAAAGTAGAGGGAACGGTTGTGGAGAAAGGGCCCAAAAGCCCTGGAATCGTCACCCGTGCCGGGAATTTCCACCTTTACCACTTCGGCCCCCAGATCGCTGAGGACCATGGTGCAAAAGGGCCCGGCCAGTACACGGGTAAGGTCCAGGACGCGGATGCCTGTGAGGGCTGGGCTCATTTATCCTCCCCAAACAAGCTCATGGCCACTTTCTCGGCTGTGACGGGCATGGATTTGATCCGCACGCCCAGAGCGTCTTCCACGGCGTTGGCGATCATCGGCGCGGCCGGAAGCATGGTGTGTTCTCCAATGCCTCTGGCCCCAAACGGTCCGTCTGGCTGAGGCACCTCTACGATGATGGGGATGATCTCGTCCGGAACGTCCATGGAGGTGGGGATTTTGTAATCGGTGAAATTGGGATTGAGCAGTTTGCCGGAAGCGTCGTAGCGCATATCCTCATAGAGGACGGTGGCCAGGCCCTGCAAGAGGCCTCCGGTGATCTGGCCTCTTACCAGATCGGGGTTGAGGGCTTTGCCGGCATCGATGGCCAGCGCGGCTTTGAGCACTTTCATCTTACCAGTCTCTTCATCGATCTCGAGGTTCAAGGCCGCCGCTCCGACGGTGTAATGGACGTTGGGATGGCCGCCCTGGCTGGTTTCGGGATCTCCGTTAGTGGAAGAAAACTCCGGCATATACATGCCGCGGGCGTTGATGGGGCCGCCTTTGAAGGTGCCGTCGGCGGTCATGATGCCATTTACCACAAAGTCCCTGAGCGGCAGGATAAAGTTTGGCTGGGTGTGGCATTTCACCGCTTCGTCCTCCAGATAGAGCTCATCCTTGGGATAGTGATAGACGCGGGTGATGAGGTCCAGAATCTGCTCTCTGGCATCCAGGGCGGCGGCCTTGACGCTGTTGCCGCTGCTCCAGGTGATATGGGAGGCAACCGTCTGCCATTCATAGGGGTTGCGGTCCGTGTCGGGAGTTTCCACCCTGATCCTGTGAGGCGGCACGCTGAGGATTTCCGCGGCGATTTGGGCCATGACGGTTTGATAGCCCTGGCCGATATCCATGCCGGAAATGATCAGATTGATGCTGGCGTCTTCGTTGAACTTGAGGAAGGACGAGGAGGACGCGTTGGGTGGCATGGCGGGGGCCTTCCAAAAGATGGAAAAGCCCTGGCCTATTCTGGTGTGAGGCCTGGTGGGCAGGGGTTTATCACCCCAGCGGATGGCGTCCTTCACTTTGTCTATACACTCGATCAGGCCGTTGGGGTTCATGTGAGCGCCATAAGCCGTCAAGTCATTCTCGCGGATGGCGTTGAGGCGGCGAAACTCGATCTCGTCCATGCCGATCTGATGGGCCATGCGGGTGACGTGGGATTCCAGCCCAAAGAGCATCTCGGAATAACCAAAACCGCGGTAAGCTCCTCCGGGAGGGAGGTTTGTATAGACGCAGACGGAATCGATGGAGACGTTGTCGATCTTATAAGGACCGATGGCGCTGAGGCCCACGGCGTTCACCACATTGGCACCGTATTCCACATAAGCTCCCGCGTCCCAGTAGATTTTGTGGTCGAGAGCGGTGATGCGGCCCTCTTTATCCACTCCCATCCTGATTTTGGCCACCACTCCGAGGCGCTGGTAGGTGTTGATAAATTCCTCTTCACGGGTGTAGCGAAGCTTGACGGCATAGCCTTTGAGCCTGGTGGCCAGGGCCGCGGGGATGATTTCCATGGTCACGCCGGCCTTGCCTCCAAAGCCTCCTCCCACGTGGGGTGCGATCACGCGGACGTCCTTGTGGCTCATGCCAAGAGCTTCGGCAAAGAGGTGACGCTGGGTGTGGGGGGATTGGGATGAACTCCAGACGGTGAGGCGGCCGCCATGGTCCAGCATGCCGATGGCCACATGGGTTTCGATGGCGCAGTGGGCATAGCGCGGTACCCTGTAGGTGTCTTCCAGGATGTGCTCCGCCTCGCTGAAACCTTTGTCCAGATCGCCTTTACGGGTCTTGCGCCAATGCGCGATGTTGGTGCCCCCTTTGGGAAAGAACCAGGGCACATGGGGATAGCTGTCCAGATCGGGATGCAGCAGTTCCGCTCCTTCCTCGAGGGCCTGCATTTGGTCCAGCACGACTGGCAGGGGCTCGTATTCCACTTTTACGAGTTTAGCGCCTTGCTTGGCGGCTTGAGGGGTGCGGGCAATCACAGCCGCTACCTGCTCACCCACAAAGCGCACTTTATCCTGGGCGAAGACGTAGCGGTCTTTCATATAGAGGCCAAACTTGAAGGGGAAATCCTTGCCGGTGAAAACCTTATATACTCCCGGCACTTTGAGAGCGGCGCTGAAATCGATGCCCTTGATGATGGCGTGGGCCTGGGTGCTGGCTACGATCTCGGCGTAGAGCAGCTTGGGGCCGAAGTCGATGTCGTCGCCGTAGATAGCCGCTCCGCTGATCTTTTCCCGGGCATCGATGCGGACTACGTCTTTGCCGATGTACTTGAAGTCCTTCATTTGTCCTCCCTCTGGATATGGGCCATTACGGCATCAAAGATGGGAGTGTAACCGGTGCAGCGGCAAAGGTTTCCGGCGATGGATTCCTTGATCTCTTCCAGAGTCGGCTTGGGATGGGACTCCAGCAGTTCGGTGATGGCGAGGATGATGCCGGGGGCGCAGAAACCGCACTGGAAGCTGTTGAACTCGATAAAGGTCTCCTGCAGGGCAGTGAGCTTATCGGGCGAGAGGCCTTCTACAGTGAGGATGCTGTGCCCTTCCGCTTCAACGGCCAACACCAGACAGCTGCGAATCGCCTTGCCATCCATCAGGACTGTGCAGGCACCGCAGTCACCACGTTCGCAGCCGCATTTGGGGCTCTTGACTCCCAGTTTGTCTCGCAGCACTTCCAGGAGGGTTTCGTTGGTTTCCACCCAGGCGCTGCGCTCTTCGTGATTGAGGGTCAGATGGATTTCTTTCATTATATGCCTCCCAAAAGGGTACGGGGGTCGATGTCTTTGCCGGCCAGGCGTTCACGCGCCGCCAGCAGACCACGCTTGAGGATCACTTTACTGATGTGGGTGCGGTATTCCTTGCTGGAACGGATGTCCGTGATGGGGGAAATCTCCTCAGGAACCAGGTCCATAGCCTGCTGAATGAGCGCTTCATTGAGCTGATTGCCGTCCAGCAGGGCTTCAATCTTGGAGGCGCGGGCGGGAACCGGACCCAGGGCGCAATGAGCTACGCGATAATGGTTTGCGCCATCTATGAGGATACCCCAACCGGCCTGGGCGAGGTCTTCACCGCCATAGCGGCCCAGCTTGAGATAGATGCCGGAGCCGGAGTGGAAGACTGGTTGCAGAGTGATTCCCGTGACGATTTCATCCGGTTTGAGAGCTGTTTTGCGGGGACCGGTGAACCAGTCGTCGATCCGGATGTGACGCTCTCCTTCCAGACTGAGGCAGTGGACCACGGCTTCGTGGCACAAGAGAGGCGGAGCGCTGTCCAGAGAGGGAACCGCGGAGCAGATATTGCCCACCAGAGTGGCGCGGTTGCGGATTCCCACCGAGGCTACGGTGCGGGAGGCGTCCAGCAGCATGGGAAAGGATTTGCCGAGTGGTCCAAACTCGATGAGCTGGGTGAAAGTGACCAGCGGACCGAGCTTGAGAGTGCCTGCTTCGATCACGATTTTGTCCAGACCGGGGATATCCTTGATGTCGATCAGCAGTTCCGGGTGGATCATATCCTCCCGCAGATTGGCGATCAGATCTGTGCCTCCGGCCAGGACCAAAGCGCGTTCGCGGTATTGGTCCTTGAGGCGCAGGGCTTCTTCCAGGTTGCGGGGCCGGGCGTATTCAAAGGTGGGGGCTATTGCCATGATGGTCTCCTGGGGGCGTGAAGCGTTACGCGTTATGCGTTATGCGTTATGCGCTGCGCTCTTTGCCTTGCTTCTTTGACATGTTCTCATAACTCATTGTTTTACAAACTCATATTCTCATATCTCATTGTAAAAACTTCTCTGCTTTCTCAGCTCTCTCTGAAGTTGTAATAGAGGTATTCACTGGATAGCAGTATCTTGCACGCACCGACTGAAGTCAGTGCTACGGCCGGCTAAAGCCAGCGTTACGGTTCGAAGGCGATGACGCGGCACATGGACGATTCCAGTTCGATGCCGCGCAAGGGGAAGAGGCCGATCCAGAGGCGTTTGTTGGAGACCTGAGCGATGTCGCCGCCCAGGTTTTCAGCGTGTACCAGCTTCTTGGGGAAGAGCTTCAGATGCATCACCTGGTAGTATTCTTCGGTGGGGAACATCTCGTCCCAGCTCATGCCGTAGGTGGCTTTGAGCTTGTTTTCGGCTTCGATAAAGCTCTTGGGATGCCAGGTGCGGATGATGGTGTTCATGGGGTGGTCGGCAGATCCGCAATCCACACCGATCCACTTGATCTTCATCTCGAGGGCCCATTTATGGAAGTTGCGGTCCGGTCCGGGATGTTTGACGAAATAGCGCAGTTCGTCTGATTCCGGCTGGTCCCAGGCGTATTTATGATAGCCGGTGTTGATGATCAGGATGTCGCCGGAGCGGATGTCCGCTTTCTTCATCAGCAGCTCGGGGCTGTAGAGGTCGTAATCCCCCACGCTGTCTGAGATATCCACCACGACGCCGGGTCCAACCCATTCGTGCATAGGCACTTCGCCAATGGTGCGTCCACTGGCGTGAAAGTGGATTTCGCCGTCGATGTGGGTGCCCACGTGATTGCTGGTGGTGATAATCTGGCCATTGGCGCCCTGGCCCATATGGGCTCCGGCGATACGTTTAAAGTATTGAATTCCCAGCGGCATATAGCTTGGCCAGGGAGGTGTATGGATGCTGAGGCGCTGAGTGAGGTCATACATCTTCAGGCCTTGCATGAAGTCCAGAAACTGATCCATCTGCATGGGTTGTATCTCCTTAATATTCTTTTAGTTATGTCTCAGTAGAAGAGGCAAACGAGGACCTTTGCCGGTCCATAAGATCGGCGAAGGCCTCGCAGGCCCGCATGAACGGTTCGGGAGGGGCCTGGACCACTCCCGCCCCCACCTGTCCGACGCCAGGGTCCTTGTGGGCCACGCCGGTATCGATGAAGGGAGTGATGTTTTTGAGCACCACTTTGAGAACGTCTATCCCCAATGGGGTGCCTCTGAAATCCAGGGCCGGGATCTGGTAACGGGTGCTCTCGCCAGCGCAGATCTCATACATGGTGTTAGTATAAGATAAGGCATCAGCAGCGGTTCCGCCAACAAATTGCACGATCGCGGGGGCCGCGGCAATGGCAAAACCTCCCCAGCCTCCCGTTTCGGTGATGGCGCTGTCTCCAATATCCGGATTGGCGTCCGCTTTTGTATATCCAGGAAAGTAAAGGGCGTCAGGCACCAAAGCCGGACCTGTGAACCAGCTGGTTCCCAGCCCGCTCACCCGGATGCCAAAATCGGTGCCGTTGCGGGCCATGGTGACGCAGACAGAGCTATTTGGGATATTCATGGCGGGATCAAGGATGCACTTGGCGGCCGGCATGGAGAGATTGAGGAAGAAGTGATCGTTGCCGTTGATAAAATCCAGCACCCGGGCGGTGTTTTCCACGTTGGTCATGGTTTTCAACAGCGCGGGAGCGAGCTGACGGATCAGCAGAGAAGTACCGGCCCGGTTGCGGTTGTGGACCTCGTCCCCCATGTGGAGGGCCTGGGCAATGAGGCTCATCAGATCGATCTGGCCCAGATGCTCGACAGCGCGTTTGAGAGTGGGATAGAGCACGCTTTCCATCCACTTGAGCCGCTCGATCACCTCGGCAGAGAAAGCTCCATAGCGCAATACCTTGCCCAAACCCTCATTCTGGGTGGCGTAGGCCAGGTTGCCGTAGCGCTCGTTTTTGATCACGAAGACGGGCATGGAGGCGCTGATGATTCCTGCCATGGGACCCACGGCAGAATGTTCATGACAGGGCGCGTAGTTGATCCGTCCCGAGGAGGCCAGCGCTTCCGCTTCGGAAGCCGTTTTGGCGCGGCCTTCATAGATGAGGGCCCCGATCACGGCACCCCGCATGGGACCGCACATCCTGTCCCAGGTGATGGGAGGCCCGGCATGGAGGATAAGGTCGTCGTGCATACCTGGGATCAATTCTCTGGCGATGCCCATGCCCACCAGCAGCGGTTTGCCATTCTGGATGATTTCGAGGGCTTTGGCATTGGCTGCATCGATCGTTTCCCGGGCCGCGAGCAGCTTGTCAAGGGCTCCGGGGGCCAGTTCCATGGGTGGTTTCCAGCTCACGCGGGTGACTTCCACTCCCTGGCTTTCCAAGTCTATCGCAAAGGCTTCCAGACCGAGGTTGAGGACGCGGGGCTTGCCGTCCGGCAGTTTGAAAAGGCTCATGAAATCCCCCTTATGGCTTTGATAGCTTGAATGGCATAATCGGCCGCGGCGTGATGGGAACTGAAGACCACGGCACCCGCTTCCCGAAGCATGGACATCTGAGAAGCCCGGTCCTGAGGGTCGCCGGCCGTGCCTAAGACGCTGCAGACGATGAGGATATCCTTATCGACGGTCGCTATGGCGGGAGCCAGTTCTGAGGCGGGATCGGGATGCGCGCCATAGCCCAGCACCACGTCGAGGAGGATGACGGCCACTTCGGGATCGCTGGCTTCGGCGGCCAGGCGTTTGATGCGCAGGCTGAGATCGATCATGGGGTGGGGACGTCCCACGGTGTATTCATCCGAACCGAGGTCTATAAGGCTGTCTTCAAGGGAGCGCCAGGGGTCTTTGAGCTGTCTGTCCGCCCGGTTTGTGATGTTGCTGTAGGGCTCGCCGCCCAGCTCGTGTTTATAGATCAGACGGGCTTCCGCGCAGAGGGTCCCGCCGCTGTAAAGTCCTCTCAGCCAGCGTCTTTTATCACTTTGAATAGTGGGATGAAGGGGAAGCGCCTCATGGGTTTCCTGATATTTGAGGCCATGGAGGCGGGCGTAATGGAAACAGGCCAGATGGGCGCAGGTCTGCAGGGAAACGGCATAGTGGAGGTTATCGAGGTGAGGATGCTCGATGTGGTCCATAAAGTTGACGATCACCGGTTTGGAAGTGCCGCCAATCAGTTCCCAGAGCTCTTTGCGGACCTCTGGGTGAGGGGTCTTGGCGATGAGGACGATCACCTGGGTGGCCGGGTCGGCGATCAGATATTTGAGGCAGGCTTTCAGCATCAGGCCTCCGATGGCCTCCTTGCCGTCTCTGCCACCGGTCCCAAAGGCCTGAGTGATCCCCATGCCCCGGTTGGCGATCCCAGCGCTGATCTCCTGCAAGCCCGTTCCGGATGCGGAAACTATCCCGATCCCGCCTTTGGGAACGGCATTGGCAAAGGCCAGCGGGACTCCGTTGATGATGGCCGTTCCACAATCGGGGCCCATCATCAGGAGACCTTTGGAGAGGGCCAGCCGCTTGAGGCTGAGCTCGTCCTCCAGGCTCACGTTATCAGAGAAAATCATCACATGGAGGCCGGCCTGGAGTGCTTTGCGAGCTTCCCGGGCGGCATAGCGTCCCGCGATCGAGATCAGGCAGAGGTCGCTCCCTTGTTTAAGGGCCTCGTCCATCCCCAGGGCAAGCCGGACCCTGGAGCCATTTGTGGGGCTTGGGTCCGAGATGGTCTTGCTGGCCTCCTGGATAGCGGCTAAGGCGCTATCATCGTCCCTGGCCTTGACCACCACGACAATATCCGTTTCGGCTGCGTGGAGCACCTCATCCACCAGCATATCGGTGGCTTTTAAGATGCCGCGGTTTTCCTGTGTGGCCAGGATCGCCACGGCGTCCTGAACTCCTGGCAGGGAGCTCAGTGATCGCGAGATCAGCATCAGCTTCACCGAATCCAGGTAGCGGCCCTGGATCACCATCGCTTTTACAATCATTTCACCTCCATATGGTAGGAACGCAGTCCCATAAAGAAGCCGGCCAGAGCATCGGCTCCGGACGTGGATCCATGGGATAAAACCGCTTCCAGAGCTGGCCGGGCATCCGCTGATTGGTCTGCAAAGACCTGCAGCAGCTCTTTCCAGTCGGAATCGGGCTTCAGGGCCCTGGCGCGTCTGGCAAAAGCATCGCAGAGCGGGTCAGTTCCCAGGATTTCATACAAAATCAGATCGGCAATTTCTGACAACCTATTTTTTTGGCTCCCTCTGTGGAGCGGTAAACGTCCCCGTTTACCGACGGATGGTCCTGACTCAGGCAAACCAGTCGTTTGCCACTCCGCTTGGGTTAACCAGGCTATCGCCATCAGATATCCGCTCATAAAATCGTTTCCGGAGGGAGTGCTGCCAAAGCCGCAGCCTTTCAGCAACCGCGTGGCCTGGAGAAACTCCCTGCTTTCCAGAAGGTCGATCCCCTCCTCAAAGACCCTGCCAAGGGCAGCGTCAAAGCTGCCGGGCCGGTAAGCTTCATGCAGCAATCTGGGAATGCTGAGGGGTGGAGCTTGCGCGCGTAACCAGCTCTCCAGGGTTAAGATATGATCAAAGCTGGCCGGAAGAGGCAGGGGAGGCACTCTGTAAAGCTTGCAGGGATCCAGAGGGAACGCCACACCGTTCAGAACAACCCTATCTGTAAGGGTCTGAACGCTTTGCAGCCATTCCAGGTCATCCACGTTGAGCACCAGATGATCCACTCCTGAGGGTATAGAAGCGGCGCAAACGCTGAGCAGGCGGTCTTTGTGGATATAATTCACCACTCTGTCAAAGCGCTTGTAAACGCTCCAATCCACAGCGGGAAGGATGTCCTCCCCGTGGCTGAGTATGGCAAGTCCTGCTGGAATCCTCATAGATACAATCTATCCCTCCAGGGTCTTCCGGCAAGGACTGATCACCCTTCCGGCAAGTTTTTTGGCTGGATGCAACTATTTTCTTGCCCAAATATCGCCCCTTGCATTTTTTGGCATTATGGATAAGTTCACCGCCCAAAAGCAGATCGCCGGGCTGGCTTGGCTGCGGCGCGACATTATCGGCAGAAATATGCCGATCCCCACTCCCTATGGAGAGCGTCCTCTCGTTTACGCTGATTTCACTGCCAGCGGCAGAGGCCTGATCTCGATCGAGAACTACATTGGCAAGGTCCTGAGATTCTATGCCAACACCCACACTGAGGATGATTTTACCGGCAAGACCATGACCCGCCTGCTGCACGAAGCGGAGCATACTATCAAGGATGCCGTCAACGCTGGCCCCAAAGGCAAGATCATCTTCACGGAGTCCGGCACCACGGGTGGAATCGTCAAGCTCCTGCAAATCCTGGGGGTTTACTGGCCACCCGCCACCCGGGAAAGAGTGGGTCAGATCCTCAAAAGCTGCCTAATCCGCAATCCCAGGGGCATCGACTGCAACCAGGCCCTGCACGACTTTATGCATCACAACAAGCCCATCGTGTTTGTGGGCCCCTATGAGCACCACTCCAACGAAATCCTCTGGCGCCAGACCCTCTGCGAGATCGTGGAAGTGCCGATGAACAAGCACGCGGAGCTCGATCTGGAGAGGCTGGAAGAGCTGGTGAGCGATCCTGAATATGCCAATCGCCTCAAGATCGGATCATTTTCCGCGGCCTCGAACGTGAGCGGTCTCAAGACCCCCGTCTATGAGGTGGCCAGAATCCTGCACCGGCATGGAGGCCTGGCCTGCTTCGACTTCGCGGCCTGCGCTCCCTATGTGAAAATCGACATGAACCGTGACGCGGAGAGCTATTTCGACGCCATCTTCCTCTCCCCCCACAAGTTTTTGGGCGGACCAGGCACCAGCGGAGTGCTGATCTTCAATGCCGATATCTACCCCTCAGCCTTGCCGCCAACCGTGCCGGGAGGGGGAACGGTGGATTATGTGTCTCCCAGCAAGGAAGAATACGTCCACGACATCGAAACCCGCGAAAAACCAGGCACTCCAGGCATCCTGCAAGCCCTCAGGGTGGCGCTGGCCTTCCAGCTCAAAGACAAAGTGGGCCATGATGTGATCGAAGACCTGGAGCTCTATTATTATCAGAAGTTTATGAGCGCGTTTGAGGGTGACGCGCGGATCACTTTTCTGGGAGTGCTGGACGCGGATAAAAAGGTGCCGATCGTGCCCTTCAACATCCGCCACCAGGACCGCATCCTGCATCCCAAGTTCGTCACCCGCCTGCTCAATGACCTCTTTGGCATCCAAACCCGGGCGGGGTGTTCCTGCGCGGGACCCTATGGCCATTATCTGATGGGCATTCCGCAACAGGTGTCGGACTACTATCGCTGCCTGATCGTGAACGCGCGCTACAGCGGCATCAAGCCTGGCTGGGTGAGGCTGAATCTCCATTACGCCATGGAAGAATGCGAGGTGGATTACCTCATCGACGCCGTCAAGTTTGTGGTCGAGCACGGCTATAAGTTTCTGTCTGTCTATGAGTTTGACATCCACAGCGGAGAGTGGACCCATCATGCCAACCATATCCTCCCGGCCCTGGCTTTGGATATCGAGGCCGCCTTTGCCGGAGTTCAGGACCATCATCAGGGTCCGGAAGATGCCTGTGATCTATACCGGGCCGCTCTCCAGGCCGCCAGTGAAGAGGCGGCCAGACTGCCGCAAGCGTTTGATCTGCTGAGCTTCGAACCGGAACTGGAAGCGCTGATGTATTTCTATGTGAATAATATGCGGAAGAGGTGAGAGCTACGCTGTGAGAGCT
>ERZ795031.2203-NODE-2203-length-18960-cov-13.801957_pt1 | contig 18960 bp, 14 predicted proteins | sample MGYA00375123_ERZ795031 | MGnify/ENA primary metagenome ERZ795031 (study PRJEB30166, sample SAMN05720159) | activated sludge metagenome | isolation source: anaerobic digester from wastewater treatment plant | place: USA | collected 2015-04-21 ... | reverse complement strand
CGCTGGTGAAGTCTCCCCAGGCAAAAGAGGTGGTGCCGCCAGGGGTAAAGCCTTCGTTGCTGCTCTCAAATGAGTAGAAGTAATCGTAATCCGGCTTGTACCCGGGCGCGGCGCAGGCTTCAGCCTCCACGTCCAGCGCAATATCATGCGTGGTAAATGGGCCAGATGGCGTGACATCTCCTTCAATCAGTGTCACATAGCCAGGAGCCAGCGCGGTGGTTGTAAAGGTATGTACGGTATCCGCGACCAGTTCGATTTCATAGTATCCCGTGAAGGGATCCGAGTAAATGGTCTGGTCAAAACTGCCGGCTGTAATGTGAATCGAGGCATACAGCGGATAGCCGTGGTATCCCAGGCCCGCCACGCCTGCGTCGTAGACAATACCAGAAACCAGGGTGGTGCCCAGCGGGGCAAGGATAAAGTCCTGGGTGGTGGTCATGTCTTCTGTAACCACAACAGCAAGTTCGGTCACTGTATCATAGCCATATTTGCTGGCGGTCAGGGTATAAGTGCCATCCGGCAGCCCGGAACTGTAAGTGCCGTCCGCGGCGGTATAGATGTTCTTGGTATAACCCGCGCCGTTGTCCGCAAGGATCTTCGCGCCTTCAAGCGGCGTGGTGCCGTCGGTGGTCACGGTGCCTTGCAGCGTCCCCATCGAGCAAGTTCCGGCTGCCAAGTTGACTGCTGCCAGGGCGTCAATTTCGCCCCAGCCCGTCGCGTAGTTCGGGAAGTCTCCGGGGGTAGCGGAGGAACCGTCGTTATAGATAATAGGAACCGCGCTTTCCTCAATGATGTTTTCCGTGGTGGCGTAATCACCCACCAGGCAGGGCGCAACCTGCCAGATGAGCGCCACGAGGCCGGTAACATGCGGCGCGGACATCGAAGTGCCGGACCAACCGTCTTCGTAGGATGTGTCGCTGGTCGGAACGGAGGAACGGATGCTCACTCCAGGCGCCAATACCTGCGGTTTCATATAGATATAGCCGTCGGTCGGATTGACCGTATCCGGGTTGTCCGTGGGGCCCCAGTTGGAATGGGTCGCATACAGCCCGTTCTGTTCGCCGGAAGAGCCGACGCCAGTCACGTTGCCTGAACGGGCTGGGTTCCCAACGGTATTCAGTCCGGGAGGAGATGAATATCCGCAGTTGCTGGAGTTGCCGTTGGAGAAAATCGGGTAGACGCCCGCGGCAAGCCAGGCATTAATCGGGCCTGCATACCAGTTATCGTACGAAGTGCCGCAGTCTCCCCAGGAGTTATTAACCGCGTCGGGGCGCATATCCGGGTTAGGATTGGCGCCAGACACATCGGTTGGCGCGGCCATAAATTGTCCGCAAGCCAAGAGCGCAGCATCTGTACAGCTGGATGTGCTGCAGCCGCGGCAGGCCATCCACTCCGCCCCGGGGGCGATGCCAATCTGGTTCGCGCCGCCGTCATCTCCAACCATGGTGCCCATGGTGTGGGTGCCGTGGCCGTTGGCATCCGTTGGCGCAGTGTATTGGTTATAGGGATCGAACCAGTTGTAATTATGGTCAAATGAGCCGCCGTTGTTGCCCCTATATTGATTGACCAATGCCTGGTGCGAATAGCGCACGCCGGTGTCGATGTTTGCGACAACCATCCCCGCGCCGTCAATCCCCATCGCCCAGACGTCGTCCGCATTAATATGCGTCAGGTTGGGTTCAACAGCTTTCACGCCGTTATCCACCACTGCTTCGCTTGTATCCGGTTCGTAAAGGATAAAGGTTTGACGGGGGGTAATGGCCTCAATTTCGGAGAAACCAAGCAGGCCGTTCAACACGCTTAAATTGGAGCTTTTGACCAGGATGGTGTTCTTAATCCAGTAGGATTGATAATCCACCTTGGAATTCTCCAGATAAGCTGCGACGCGAGCCTGGGAAGTCTTGGCTGCCTGTGAGAGGGTTTCGTAAACGTACCAACCTCTTTCGGACCAGCCCATCTTGTATGCCGCCGAGAGATCCGTCTTCGCGACGAATTCGACCCAGTAGCTGGCCGTGCCATTGACTTCCATCTCCGTCAACACTTCCGGCGCCACAGTAACAGAAGCCTGCGGCTCCGCGTTGTCCGCCCTGACTGTGTTAGTGCCGAGCATGCTGAAGAGCATGCCAAGCGCCAGGAACAGGGCTAACACTCTGTAAGTTGACTTTTTGTGCATTTCTTGCTCCTTCCAGGTTTGAAAAAAAAGCGTAAAACGACGGGAAACATTTACAAAATTGGTAAGCAAAAAGACTAAGGATTATTGTTTGATAGCACCTCCAATTAAGCGAAAGTGAACCAGAATATGAAAGAGGTTAGGAACTTATGTGATTGGGAAGTTCGCTAAGGGCTGAGCTTCCCTTACAAACAACTGCAAGATTGTGAAAAAAAGAATATTCATTATGGATTTTATCACTCCCTTACAGGTGGGCAAGGGCAACTTTCATTTTTGACTGATAATTTCAAATTTTTCACAACCAAGGTAACATTTTTGGTGTCCGGTCATGGCTTCGCGCCCTCAGGAAAAAAACCGCGCTCCCGCAGAGAAATTCTACGGGAGCGCATATTACGACTTACAGGTGAAGTTTACTTAAACAGCATTGGAATATAGTGTTGGAACATGACTGGTGGGTAAGCCAGCGGGAAGAATTCAACGCCCTGGTAAGGCGGCGTATCCACGGCCGCGCGCCCGCCAAACACCCACAAGCCTGGCAAGCCATCCGCCATGCTGGCAGTATCAATCGGCACAAACACACCGCCGTGGTTGCGGCGCGCGTGCTGCAGGTCCGGGAAGCTGGTGTCGTAGGCGTTGGTGAGCGTATTGTAAGTCCACACGTCCGCGGACTCGCCGGGCCACTGCCCGCCGCCCGCGAAGACAATCTTTCCAGCCACGCTGGGGATGTCAAAGCCGCTGTCGAAGCCGTAGGCCTGGCCTTCATCGTACACATCAGGCAGGTCCGCTACCGCCGCATCGTTCCAGGTGCCAGCGCCTTCAGGCGCAGCCATCACTTCAGCGCGGTTTTGCGCGTTCAGGCTCGCGCCGTCAAATACTGTGCCGCCAAAGGCGTAAATTTTACCGTCCACTTCCGCGGCATACAAATAACTGCGCGCCAGGCTCAGATTGCCCAACTGCGTAAAGCTATTCGTAACCGGGTCAAAGCGGTCGGTGCGAGCGGTCTCATATGGTGGCGTAGTCGCGTTAAAGCCGCCAAAAATGTAGACCTTGTTGTTGTACACCACCTGCGCGCCGGGGGTGAAACCAGTCCAGGCTGTTGGCAGGGTAGCCACCGAAGTGGCGGTGTTGGTGAGCGGGTTGTAACACTGCACATTGAGGATGGTAGACCCCGCGCTGTTGCGTCCGCCAAAGGTACACAACACATCGGCTGACCCGTTATTCACCAGGTTTACGGTGTAGTTTGAAATCGGCACTGGCATGTTCGCGCCAGTATCCGCGCACGCGCCGGTAACGGGGTTATAGCTGTAGATATCGCCAATGGTGCTGGTATCGGAACGGCCGCCCAGGGCATAGATTAAACCAGTGGCGGGGTAGTATTCCACGTCGTAACGGGTCCAATCAAAACAAGGAGCAGTCCCGTCCACCCACTCGCCTTGGTATGTCAGGGTGAAGTCCTGCGTGGTGGTAGCGCCATCGGAGATAATCACGCTGGGAACTGTCTGAGACTGGTAGCCGTACTTGCTGGCGGTCACGGAGTACGTTCCCACCGGAACGCTCATGGAGTACGAGCCATCCGCGGCGGTCGTCGCGGAAGTTACAGCGGTAACCGTCGCGCCGCTAATGGCAGCCCCGTAGCTGTCATAGACATGCCCTTGCAGGGTGCCGTATTCCACGGTGCCGCAGGTGAGCGTGCCGGCCGCCAACACGTCAAGGTAGCCGTAGCCGTAGGTGTAGTTGCCCTGGCCGTCAGGTGGAGCGCCGCAAGCGCCCGCGTTAATCGGCGCGCCGGCGCTGTTTTGCAGCAATTGGAAGGTCTGGTCAATTTGCCCGACAAGCGCGCTGTTGCACGACCAGAGCAGCGCCACGGCACCCGCGCTGTGCGGGGCCGCCATAGATGTGCCGCTGTAGCCGCAGTTCCAGGCATTAGTGGGAACCGACGAACAAATATTGGTACCCGGAGCGGATATGTTGGGTTTGGTATAAGGCTCATGCCCATAGACCGAAGGGCCGCGGCCTGATGAAGAGTTAATGTTGCCGTCGCTCTGATGGTTTGCCGTCGCGAAGGATTCCTGATAATCACTGGGGGAGCCAATCGCGCCGCAGGTAGAGCCGGGATTGCCGGAGGAGAATACCGGGAAGATACCCGCAGCCCGCCAGGCTTGCACCTTGCTGAGGTACCAGGCGTCCCCACCGCCTCCGCCCCAGGAGTTGTTCACAATGTTCGGGCGGTTGGCCGGGCTGCCGCCGGGGGCAAGAATCCAGTCCGCGCAGGCGTTCAGAGACGCGTCAGAACAGCTGTTCGTCTCACAGCCTTTGCAGGCAATCCACTTCGCGTCTGGCGCCATGCCCACCTGGTAGGTCAGGGTCGGGTCGTCATCGCCAACCATGGTGCCCATGGTGTGGGTGCCGTGCCCGTTGTTATCGCAGGCCGAGCCGCCGCATTGGTTGGACGGGTCAGCCCAACAAGACGCGTCCGACGGAGAAGCGCACTTGAAAGCCTGATCCAACGCTGGGTGGTTCCACTGCACGCCGGTGTCGATATTGGCCACGAGGATGCCAGCACCCTGAACGCCAAAAGTGGACCAGAAGGCCGGAGCGTTGGTATCGGTTAAGCCCCAATCCAGCGCGTCAATGCTGAAATCAAACAGGTTCCGCGTCAGAACCGGGATTGGCTCTATGGTCGCTGTGCGCGGGTAGCGCACGTGGCTGACCGCGTCCAGAGCGGCAATCTGGCTGAGCACACTCGTGTCGCTGCCAGTCACGGCGATTTCATTTCCCGCGAAAAACGACTGGTATTTTACGCCGCTCTTTTCCAGAATAGCGATTACCGGCGCTTGCGTGCGGGCGGCGGTTTCTCTCAAAGTATCGTACACGAACCAGCCGCGCGCGTCCCAATCAGTCATCTCATACGCCGCGCTCAGGTCCGCATGCTCGGCCATTTCGATGACATAATCCGCGCTGCCCTTAGCGGAAAGCGCGTCCAGAACGGCAGTTTCAACTTTCTCTAATCCTTGTTCGGATGATGCGGCAGCTGTGCTTGTGGACTGAACCAAGCCAAAAACCAGACCCATCATCAATAGGATAGGCAGGAATACTCTTAATGTATGCTTATTCATCTTTCTCCTTCACAGAAAATTAAACAGCAACAAAACATGGACACAAGCAATGCACATTATTCGGGAATTCGACCTCCCTTTCAGACGACGGCGTCAAATCAGAGAGAATACGGCCAAAAGATTAAAGGACACTATTAGTTTTGAATGTGGATTCCAGCGCGGAAGGCTTGGAAAGTTGGGAGTCTAAGTGCTTCTATTATAGCATTTGAAAGCCTGCTTGTGCATTCATTTTTCCAGCTCTTTAAGTAAAATAGCGTCGGGTTTTTTCGGTCTCTCCGCGGATAATTGAAGATAGAAAATTATCTCGGGGGAGTAAGCCCGTGTGACTGCCATTCTTATCGTAGGCGTGGCATCTCCGCAGAACAATGGGACGCCCACCCGCGGCCAGATGCGCACGCGCCGGGATGGCGCACTTTCAACCTGATATAATCATAAGGTGGAATTATCCACAGCTTATTGTTTTTTGGAGGATTGATGGAAATCGTCTGGTATGGTCACTCCTGTTTTCGAATCAGCGAACGGGGCATGGGTTCTGTGGTCACGGACCCCTTTGACGCGTCTGTGGCGGGTTACAACCCACTCAAACTAAAATCGGAAATCGTAACGATCAGCTGCGATGATCCGGTGCACAATTACAGCAAAGCCGTCAAAGGGGATCCCTTGGTGATTGCCGGCCCCGGCGAATATGAAGTCGGCGGGGTATTCATCACCGGCATGCGCACCGTCTCGGAGAAGAAAGAAAGCGATGGACTGCGCAACACGCTGTACATCATGGATTTTGGCACGCTGACCGTTGCGCACCTCGGCCGCGTCTCACACTCCCCTACCCAATCGGATATTGAATCCATGGGCTCGGTGAATATTGCGCTCGTGCCGGTCGGGGACGGCGCCAGTCTGAACGCGTCCAAAGCCGCGGAAGTCATCAGCATGCTTGAACCAAACATCGTCATTCCGATGTATTATGAGACCCCACAATCCAAACTGAACCTGGACCCCCTGAGCAAGTTCCTGAAGGAAATGGGCATTACGCAGCTTGAGACCCTGGAATCCTATAAGATCAACAACGCCAACGCTTTCACGGAAGAAGAAACGCACGTCATCGCGCTTGATCCAAAAATTATGGCTTAAGCAATTATGAGCGTTAAGATCCTTCTCACCTGGAATATCAAAGCCAACATGGAACAGGATTATTATGGTTTCATGGTTGGCCAGTTTTTGCCATGGATGAATCATAAAGAACTGGCCTTGACAGACGCCTGGGTAACCATCTTTGGCAACGAACCGCAAATTATGGTGGGAGTAATCATGCCTGACCTGGCCGCCGCCCGCGATCTGCTGAAATCCGAAGAGTGGCTTGACCTGCGGGACCAATTGCAGGAGTTTGTTGAGAATTACACCTGTAAAATCATCAGCCAAAAAGGCGCGTTCCAACTCTGATGTCCGCTATTGCCGCGCCGCTGCTCGCTTGGTACGATAAAAACGCCAGGGAACTCCCCTGGCGTTCTGATACCAACCCATACCGCACCTGGGTGTCTGAAATTATGCTTCAACAGACCCAAGTGGAGACGGTAATCCCCTATTTCGAGCGTTTCATCCGCCGCTTTCCGGACCTGAAAAGCCTGGCGAGCGCTTCCCAGGCAGAAGTGCTGCAGGAGTGGGAAGGGTTAGGGTATTACACCCGCGCGCGCAACCTGCACAAGTGCGCGCAGCTGCTCTGTTCGGAATTCAACTGCCAGCTGCCCGCCGATTTGGAGGCCTTGCGGAAGCTGCCCGGCATCGGGCGCTATACTGCTGGCGCGATCGCGTCCATCGCGTTTGGCCTCCCCGCCCCTGCCTTGGACGCGAATATCCGCCGGGTGCTCGCGCGCCTGTTGGAGCTGCGCGAACCCGCCGGCTCCCGGACCGGAGAAAAAACTTTATGGGAGGCCGCCGAGCGATTTCTCCCCAGCACGCGGTTTGGCGATTATAACCAGGCATTGATGGAACTCGGCGCGCTGGTCTGCAAGCCGAGCGCGCCTGCGTGCGGGGATTGTCCTCTGCGGGGTCAGTGCCTGGCTTATGCCAACGGCAGTCAAACCGAGCTGCCTGTACGCGCGCTAAAGCCCACGGTTCCTCACTACACTGTCACTGCCGCGGTGATTCGCAAAGGCGAGGAAGTGCTCATCGCGCAGCGCCCGCAGCGCGGCCTGTTGGCGGGCTTATGGGAATTCCCGGGCGGGAAACTTGAGCCTGGGGATGCCGACCTGCCCGCCTGCCTTAGGCGCGAAATTCTGGAGGAATTGGGGGTGGAAATCCAGGTGGGCGCACTCTTGGGCGTCTACAAGCACGCCTATACGCATTTTCGCATCACCCTGCATGCCTTTGCCTGCGCCCTGCTCCCCGGCCAGCTAATCCCAGGCTCAGAAACGGTGCGTTGGGTGCAGCCCACGGAGCTGCCGGGCTTTGCCATGGGCAAAGTTGACCGCCTGATTGCGCGTAATCTGCAAACCTGAAAGGTTTTATTAACAGCCTATCACTAATTAAGCATGCATCTGTTCCGCGCCACCGCAAAATTATTTGCCTCACCAAACTACACTAATTATTAACAATATTTTTCGAGCTTGAATTAGCGCGCATTTCAGCGCCGAGATAACAAAAAGTTTACAAGCAATCTCGTAAACTTTTTTTCGCAGTATTCGGATTATCAATAGTAAAAATTAGGTCCCGAACTGCCTGTCCCCCGCGTCCCCCAGCCCAGGCAAAATATAGCCGTGTTCATTCAGGCGTTCATCGACAGCCGCGATATGAATCGGCACATCCGGATGAGCGCTGTGCAGCCGCTCTATCCCTTCTGGCGCCGCGATCAGGCCAACGAACTTTATCCTTCCCACGCCCCACTTCTTGAGGATATCCACTGTGGCGACTGCTGAACCTCCGGTTGCCAGCATAGGGTCCAAAATAAGGCATACTGAAACTGTTGGCTCCACCGGCAGGCGGTTGTAGTATGCCACTGGTTTCAGCGTCTTTTCGTCGCGGTAAAGGCCGATGTGCCACACTTCCGCGCCCGGCATCAGGTCCCACACGCCTTCCACCATTCCCAACCCTGCCCGCAATACCGGCACCAAGCCGATACGGTCGATCAGCGCTACCCCGTTCGTCATTGTGAGAGGAGTCTGCACCTCAATTGGCTGGACGGCCAAATCCAAAGTGGCTTCATACGCCAACATGGCAGCCAGTTCCCGCACTAACTCACGGAATTTTTTTGGTTCTGTGCGCACGTCGCGCAGACGGGTGAGTTTGGCCGCGATCAGGGGGTGGGTTGAGGGGTAGACATTATTCATCGCGAGACCTCCAGTAATTTTTCATCAGGATGTTTTATTTCTGAGCAATGCTAGCGACCAGAGCAGCGCCGCGCTGATCAACAGAAGCTCAAAGCGCTTCAGGTCAGCTTTCAGGCGGAAGTACATCATCACTGGAACCGCCGTCAGCGCGAGAGCCTGCGCCGCTTTTTGCCAGCCCGCGCGCGGCAGTTCCTTCACGCGTGTGGAACCCAAAGCCCGCAGCAGGATTAAAGTGACCTCCAGAACCCAGCCCATGCTGATAAGCCATAAGGAGGGCTCAGCAGCGCCTTGAGTCAGCCCCAAAACCGCGCCAATCATGAATAACACGTACGCGCACAAATACCAGAACATCGCGCTCCTCTGCAGCAGCTTCGTTACCGGGTAATTATACTTCTGAGAAAGGCGCCTGGGGTGTTTGCTCGTGCTCATAACCAGGCAAGAAGCGGGGGCCCCAAGGCGTCCTTTCTAACAAAGCGGCCCGGGCACCCGCCAATGGCACCACACTCCAGCAATTATGCTATCCATCCTTTCGTTTTGTAGTAAAGCAAACCTTCTATGCCCATTATTTCCGCGCGCGCGCAGGTCTGTCAGGCGGTAAAATTACGCCAATGCAGTGGATCATAGACGGACACAACCTGATTCCGCACCTGCGCGGATTCTCCCTGGCGGACCTGGACGACGAGCAGGCCTTGATTGACCTGCTTGGGCGCTTTTGCCGGGCGAAGCGAGACCGCGTGCTGGTGTTTTTTGACCGCGCCCAAAGCGGACGCGCGGGAGAGCAGAAACATGGGGCGGTGCGGGCGGTATTTGTTCCACAGTCCAGCAGCGCGGACGCGGCCATCTCGGCCTACCTGCACAAGCAAGGAGCCCGGGCTAAAAATGATACCCTGGTTAGTTCTGACCGGACGGTACAGGCATCGGCCCGCGCGCATCATCTTCAGGTCATATCATCTCCGGATTTTGCCAGCAAAATTACAGCCGCGCTAAGCTCTCCGTCCGTGCCCGCCGAGCCAGAGACAACACTCAGCGCGGACGAACTGCGGATGTGGGAACAAATGTTTAAATCCGGCAAAGTTGACGACGAATGAGAGCCATGAGGAATCTCAAACCTATGCGAAACACGAAACTTGCAGCCCCAATCAAAATTCTCGCGGTCCTGGCACATCCGGATGACGAAGCCTTTGGAATGGGAGGCACCCTTGCCCATTATGCCAAACAAGGCGCGCAGGTAACCCTGATTTGCGCGACCCTTGGAGAAGCCGGAGAAGTGGACCCCGCCCTTCTTTTGAACGGGCAGACCATTGCCGGGCTGCGGGAGCAGGAACTGCGCTGCTCCGCGGACGCGCTCGGGCTGAAAGAAGTCATTTTGCTCGGATATCGTGATTCCGGGATGCAGGGGTCACCCGATAACGCCCACCCAAACGCGCTGGCTGCTCAAGCGCTGGAGGAAGTTGTCCAAAAAATCGCGGTACGCATGCGCGCGCTGCAGCCGGATATTGTTCTCACCTTTGACCCCTACGGCGGATACGGCCATCCCGACCATATCCGGGTTCATGAAGCCGCAAAGCTTGCATTCCAACAACTACGAGACGAACTGCCAGCAGACACCCAACGCCCTTTTTCACGGCTTTATTATCACGTAATGCCGCTCGGTTTTCTGCGCGCCGCGATTTTTATGATGCGGCTAAAAGGACAAGACCCTCGCAAAGCCGGCGCCAATGGGGATATCGACCTGGTGGCGATTTCCTCAAACCGTTATGCCACGCACGCGCGCGTCAATTACAAGGACAGCGCCGACGCGCAAGCTCGGGCGTTCGCTTGCCATGCCAGCCAGGGCGGCGCGCGGCGCGCGAAAGGCCTTGCAGCGCTGGTGGAACGCTTGTTCATGCCCCGGGTGGACCACTTTATCCAGGCTTACCCGACACCAGAGCCCGGCGCGAGACGTCAGCGCGACCTGCTGTGGGGCTTGTGAGCATTTTCTGCGGTAACAGCACGCAGGGCGCTGGCAACTTCAGTATTTTCTAATAGATTTCATATCAAAAAAACTTGTCGCATTTCCTCTCTTCTTGTACAATTGGTGTACAAAGAAATGAGCGGAAAATGACATCCATTGGCACTTATTCGGATGAGCCCACCTACACAATAAAAGTGGTGCAAGCGCGCACCGGCATCAAACCCGTTACCCTGCGCGCGTGGGAACGTCGCTACACCCTGCTTACCCCTATGCGCATGCCCAACGGCTATCGCCTTTATTCCGAACGGGATATTCAACTGCTTCTTTGGGTCCAACGGAAATTGGATACAGGCATCACAATCAGCCAGGTTGTGGAACAATTTCGCGGAGCCCGGGCGCGCGGTTTCTGGCCGGAAACAATTCAAACTGTTGTGCCGGAAGCCCCCAAACTTAAACCACCGCGGCCCGCGCGCGACTACGCTGAAATGCTCTTTGGCGCGCTGATTGCCCACAACGAATCCCGCGCCAACGCTATTTTGGAAGAGGTGAAAAAATACTTTGACCTCATTACAGTCTTCCAGGAAGTCATCGCGCCCAGCCTGGAACTGGTCGGGGAAGCCTGGTATAACGGCGAAATTCGAATTGCGACCGAACATATGGCGTCCAGCTACATTAAAGGCAAGTTGTTAAACATCATGCAAAACCTTCCGGTAGTCAAAGAAGGCGCGCTTATCCTGGTGGGCTGCGGCCCGGAAGAAAACCACGAGCTAGCCGCGCTGATGTTCGCTGTGCTTCTGCGTCAGGAAGGCTACTTTGTGGAGTATCTGGGGCCGGACTTGCCCACCGACGATCTGCTGGATTACTCCGCGATTGTGCGCCCGAAACTGATTGTGCTCTCGGTAAACCAGGAAAACACCGCCGACCTGATGAAAGGCTTTGCCGCTGACCTTGCTAATGTGCGCGGTAAACCCAGGCTGGCATACGCGGGGCGCTACTTTGAAAACAATGAACAAGCCCGCAAAGATCTGGGGGGCATTTACCTCGGCAAAAGCCTGGCTGAAGCCATGGAAAAAATAAAGCAGCTGATCATGCTTGTCTGACCAGCTGCCGAAATCGTCGCCAGCGCCCTCGCGGGCGTTTTTGTTTAAAAGCCTTCCAAGGCGGAGAGATCTGCCAGGGGGCGCAGGAGAGCCACAATTGACTGCAGCAGCCCCAACCGGCTTTTTCGCAGAGTCTCATCCTCTGCCATCACCAGCACCTTGTCAAAAAAGGCATTAATTTCCGGCACAAGCTTGCGTACTTCTTCCAGCGCCGCCTCTAACTCAGTATTGCGCTCGAGACGCGCTTGCGCGGCGCGGACTGAAGCGAGCAGCTGGCGCTCTTCGACTTCCACCTGGGCGCTTTCAGCGACCGGATAGATTTCATTGATGTCGCGCGTGATGCGCGCGCAGCGGCTGAAGGCTGGCAGGATGATGCTCCAATCTTCACGAGCCGTCCACGCGCCCAAGCTGCGCGCAAAGCGTTCGGCTTTGGCGGGATTAGCGGCCTGGGTCTGTAGCACGGCGTCCACGATGTCGTACCGATAACCGCGCTCCAATAACAGCCCGCGCAGGCGTCCGGCAACGAAATCAAGCGCGGATTTAAGCATTGCCGCGTCAAACGCCACCGGCAGAGCTTCTCCGGCCAGCCGCAAACCCCACTCCAGGTCAAAGTCCAGGTTCTTTCCGGTCAGCAGCTGCGCCAGGCCTAATGCGGTGCGGCGCAGCGCGAAGGGGTCTTTGTTGCCTGTCGGCGCTAGCCCAACGGCGAACAAACCCGCGAGCGAATCAAGGCGGTCGGCAATGCCAACCAGCAGACCGGCCTCGCCTTCCGGCAAGCGGTCCTCTGCGTTGCGTGGCAGGTAGTGCTCAAAAATGCCCTGCGCTACGGCTTCAGTCTCACCCGAGAGCCGCGCGTAGAATTTACCCATCACGCCCTGCAGCTCGGTCATTTCAATCACCATGGCGGTGGCAAGGTCAGCCTTACATAATTCCGCGGTTCGGTCCACAACAGCCCGCGTTTCGGCTGAAACTTCCATTGCAGCGCTTATTCGGGTTGTTAGCGTCTGCACCCGCCGCGTTTTTTCCAACATTGAGCCCAGGTCTTTCTGGAAAGTCAGCTGCGCGAGTTTGGGAATGAAGTCCGCCAGCGCTTTCTCCTTATCCTCGCGGATAAAGAACTCGGCGTCGGCAAAGCGGGCGTGGATAACCTGCAGGTTGCCGTCCACAACCACCTCTTCGAAGCGTTTGTCGCCGTTGCGCATGATGATGAAGTATTGGGTCAGTTTGCCCGCCTGATCCAGCACCGGGAAGTAGCGTTGGTGTTTTCGCATCACGCCAATCAGAACTTCCGCCGGCAGGTTTTCGAGGTAACGCGGCTCAAAAGCCCCCAGCATGCCGGTCGGGCGCTCCACCAGGTTTGTCACTTCCTCCAGCAGGTCCGGGTCATCCGCCAGTTTTCCACCAACGCTTTCCGCGAGTTGGCAGGCTTGCTCCCACACCAGGGCCTTACGCCTTTCGGGCGCCAGAACGATGCCCTGTGCCTCTACATAATCTGCATACTCTTTCAGGCTGCTCAGGGAGCATTCAGGTTTTTCCGCAAAACGCAGCCCGCGCGTAACCCGACCGGAGCGCAAGCCCGCGAATTCAAAAGGTACCACTTCCTCTCCCAGCAGGGCAAGCAGCCAGCGCACCGGCCTGGAAAAACTTTTTCCAGTCTGGTTCCAACGCATGCCTTTGGTAAACCTGATGCTCTCACATAATTGTGGGAGCGCGAGGCTTAAGAGGGCCATTGCAGACTGCCCTTTTTCGTGAATCTGCGCGACTACATAACTGCCGCCTTCCGATTCTGAAACCGTGAGCTGGCTGACGTCCAAACCACGGCTGCGCGCGAAGCCTTCCGCGGCTTTGGTAGGTTTGCCCTCCGCGTCAAAAGCACGCGCGGCAGGCGGCCCTTTCACCTCCAAAACGCGGTCTGCTTGCAGAGTCTGAAGCGCCTTGACCATTAATACCAGCCTGCGCGGGGTGCCCTCAATGCGGACGTCCCCGTGTTCCAGGCGTGCTTCCGCCAGGAGCGCTTCCGCGCCTTCCTTTAGCTGCACGAGGGCATTGGCCAGGTCGGCGGTAGGCAGTTCTTCTGTACCAATTTCGAGCAGCAGGTCCGCGCGCTCCGCCGTTACCAACGGAGGTTCGCTTAAAGCGGCTTCGGTTGGGGATGACTCGGACGAGAGCCAGGGGAAGCCCATTTCCGTGCGCTGGGCGAGGTAAGCCTCGGCAACGCGGCGGGAAAGGTCGCGCATTTTGCCAAAGAGAGCCTGCCGTTCGGTGAAGCCAACCGCGCCGCGCGAATCCAGCACGTTAAAGGTGTGTGAACATTTGATGATGTAATCATAGGCCGGCAGCACCAGCTTTTGCGCCAGCGCCAGGTTGGCTTCCGCTTCAAAGAGATTAAACATCTCACGCAGCCGCGGCACATCCGCTGTTTCAAAATAATACGTGGAGTGCTCGCGTTCTGCCACCTGGTTCACATCCCCGCATGTGCGTTCATTATTCCAGCGAATATCCTTGAAGTGGCGCACCCGCTGCAGCGCCATGGCGATGCGTTCCAATCCATAGGTAATTTCCACCGCGGGCACATCCAGCACCACCCCACCGGACTGCTGGAAGTAGGTGAACTGGGTGATTTCCTGCCCGTCCAGCCACACTTCCCATCCCAGACCCCAGGCGCTCAGCGCGGGGGATTCCCAATTGTCTTCCACGAAACGGATGTCGTGCTGGTGCGGGTCGATGCCGATGGCGCGCAGGGAATCCAGGTAAAGTTCCTGGGGGTTGCCCGGGTCTGGCTTGAGGATGACCTGAAACTGATAGTGCATCTGCAGGCGGTTGGGGTTGATGCCGTAGCGCCCGTCGTCAGGGCGGACAGACGGCTCCACATAAGCAACCTTCCAGGGCTCGGGGCCCAAAACGCGCAGAAAAGTGGCCGGGTTCATGGTGCCAGCCCCAACCTGCGCGTAATACGGCTGCCAGATCAGGCAGCCCTGGCGCGCCCAGTAATTTTGCAGCGCGAACATAATCGATTGAAAATCGAGCGGTTTTTCAGTTACGGGTGATTGACTCATAATAAATCCCTTGTCTTTAGTTTTAAACATTACGATTATACAGCAAAGCGGGGGCGCCCTCACTGCTTGCAGTCTGCCGCCGCAAGGGCTTTGGGGTTTAGCAGCATGTCAAACCCAGGCCAGATGTTCTCCTGACGCGGCCTGGCAATAGAATAAATCGGGGAAGCGTACAAGATGTAAACCGCATCTGCGCGGCCGCATATCGCCACTTTACACGCGCTGCCTGCGCCATTGCAAGCGGGCAGGCTTGAAATGACTGAAAAAATATAAAAGGAAACTCTTTATGAAATCGCGTTCAAGAAACCGGGCGTGCGCAATCCATACTCCAGCAGGTAAGTGAAGTAGCGCTCCATCAGCGCGCGCAGTTCAGTTTCAGTCGCGGCGAGGATTACCCGCCCGCGCACGGCAGCATAGGGTGACCGTTGAAAGAAGCGCAGGTATTTCAGAACAGGCATGGAAATTCGCCAGGCGGATTGGTCAGACGCGCTGCAGCGCGGGCACAGCGCGCCGCCAAGCCTGGCGGAAAAGAACTGGTCCTCAGGGATGATCGCGCGGCGGCAAACCACGCAATGGGTCAGTTCCGGTCGGAAGCCAAGCAAATCCAGCAGCTGAACCTCATAATAGCGAATTACTGTTTCGGGTTGAGGGTCCTGATTCAGGCGGTTTAGCGTGTCCACCAGCAGGTGGAAAAGCTGACGGTTTTCGCCCTCCTCCTGGGTAAAGCGGTCCAGCAGTTCAATCGCGTATGCGGCAAGCCCGGTGCGCTGCAAATCCGCGCGAATACCCTGGTAGCTTTCCAGCGCTTCTGCCTGGGTAACCACTGCCAGGTTGCGCCCTTTGGCGAGGAACAAACTTACCCGGGTAAACGGTTCCAGGTGCCCCGCCTTGCGCGAGCGGATCTTGCGCACGCCTTTGGCGATTGCCTGGATTTTACCTCTTTCAAGCGTGAACAGCGTCAGAATGCGGTCAGCTTCGCCGTACTCAACGTGCCGCAATACCACGGCTGTCGCCCGAAATGTTCGGTTTTCTTGATCGGGCATCACGCTCCTAAGTGCGCTGCTCTTACCAGATTTTAGAGGACAAGCTCATCCGGGCCAAACGAACGCGGAAGCAGCTCGTCCAGGGTGAATTCCTCCAGCATCGCGCCGCTTTCATCCGCGATCAGGACCAGCAGCTCTGTCCCCCCAAACTCGCGCATCACCTGCCGGCAGCCGCCGCAGGGTGAGCCGCCGTTCTTGGTGACCACAGCAATGGCGTCTATTCTGCGGTGTCCTTCCGAAACCGCTTTGAATATCGCCACCCGCTCCGCGCACAACGAAGAAGGATAAGCAGCGTTTTCGACATTGCTTCCGCTGTATACCTGTCCATCCGCCGTAAGTACTGCCGCGCCTACCCGGTAGTGGGAATAAGGCGCGTAAGCCAATTCGCGAGCTTCTCGGGCTTGCTGGATGAGAGTCTCTTTATCCTGGGTTGTTAACATCGTTTTCCTCTGGTTCTTGCGGCGATAATCCTGTCTTTTGCATGCGCGCTTTTACCTTCAGGATACGGCGCGCGATAACTTCTTCCACAGTGAATTCCACGCCCTCATCGTTGACCGCTTCGCCGGGCTGTGGCACCCGCCCCAGCTCGCTGTAAATTAAACCACCCAAGGTATCGGCATGCTCATTGGAGAGGCGCAGTCCGGTTATTTCATTAAATTCTTCAATGGTGGCGCGGCCCAAAAACATAAATTCGCCTTCGCCAACCACTTCGTACAATTGTTCTTCCGCCTGGTCATATTCATCACGGATTTCTCCGACGATTTCCTCCATGATGTCTTCCAGGGTGACAACGCCAGCCACGCCGCCGTATTCATCCACGACTACTGCCATGTGCACCCCGCGGGATTGCAGTTCTGTCAGCAGTTCATCAACTTTTTTCGCTTCTGGAACAAAATATGCCGGGCGAAGCAATTTGCGCTGGGAGGAAATGGTGTCGCTTCCATCTACAACGCCCAGCAAGTCTTTGGCGTAGAGCAAACCCACCACGTTGTCAATCGTATCCTCATAGACCGGAACGCGCGAATGCCCGGCAGAGATAAATTCCTTGCGCGCGTCGCTGATGGTGGTGTTCACGTCCAACGCGAGGACGTCAATGCGCGGCACCATAATCTCCCGGGTCAGGGTCTCGCTGAAATGAAATATGGAATATATCATTTCGCGTTCGCCCTTTTCGAGCGTGCTCTCCGGTTGGCCTACCCTCACCCAATCGCGCAGGGCTTCATCCGTGACCGCTAAAGAAACTTTTTCCGCGTGCGCCCCAAGCAGCGCTGTCATCAGTTTCGTGGCTGGCAAAAAGAAAAAGTCCAGCAGGCCAGCGAGCCCTGTGATTGCCATGGCAGATTTTTCCGGCGCGTCCAACACCTTGCGTTCAATCAGGTACTCAAAGACCGTGACCAGAAGCATCAATGCGGTAAGGATGCCCAACACAGCCCAGAAAGATTGAATGTTCAGGATTTGGAGCAAAACCACAGCGGCGGCGCCCGCAACCAAAAAATGGGCCAGCGCCAGCCCCAGCCGCAAAGAAGTGCGCAAGCCCACTTTTTCAATTAACGCGATGGTCCGGTCAACCTTCCCGGGCTCCTTCTCGCGCAGGCTGATAAGGTAAGGCAGCCGCACATGCGTAAAAGCGGCCTTGGCCGACGAGATCAGCAGGTCAAGCGCCAGAGCCAGCCCCAGGGCTGCCCAAACAACAGTATTACTGACCACTTTGTTCCTTTCGCTCCCGAGCAGGTACGCCGTAAACCAGGGCGTCATCCGGAACATCCCGGGTCACAACGGAGCCAGCGCCTGTCCTGGCGTTTTTGCCAATTTTCAGCGGCGCGACCAGCATGGTATCGCTGCCGATGAAGCTGTTCTCGCCAATTTCGGTAACGTTCTTGTGAACTCCGTCAAAGTTGCAGGTAATCGTGCCCGCGCCAATATTCACATTCGCGCCGATAACCGCGTCGCCGATATACGAGAAATGCCCCATCTTGACATTCTCGCCCAGCCGCGAAGATTTCACCTCCCCAAAGTTCCCCATGTGCACGCGGTCTGCCAGCACAGCGCCCTTGCGCAGATGACAGAAGGGCCCTATGCTGACCTGCGAACCCACACTGGCGTACTCTGCCACCGAGTCGCAGATGGTCGTTTCATTGCCAACCTGCGTGTGCAGCAAGCTGGTATTAGGACCAATCCGGCAGTCCTCACCGATGAGGGTGTTACCGCGCAGGGCGGTATTGGGAAAAATTACGGTATCCTGTCCGATGCGCACATCGGTTTCAATAGTGGTCGTAGCGGGATCCAACAAGGTCACGCCGGCAAGCATCCATTGTTCGTTCACGCGCCGGCGCATGGCGCTTTCAGCGTCTGCCAGGTCCACGCGGGTATTAATTCCGAGTGTTTCCAGCCTGTCCTGCAGCACCAGCGCTTCGATGCGTCGGCCTTCAGCCGCCGCCATAGCCACCAGGTCCGTCAGGTAATATTCTTTCTTGGCTGAGAGTTGAATTTTCTCCAGGTGCCCCCACAGCCAGTTTGCATCAAAGCAGTAAGCCGAGACGTTATACTCCTGCAGCGCCAGCTGCTCTGGCGTGGCATCCGCTTCTTCGATAATGGCCCGCACGCTGCCATCCGCGCCCCGCACAATCCTGCCAAAACCGCGCGGGACCTCACCAACCACGCTGGTCATCGTGATGACGCCTCCGGATTGCTGATGCGCCGACACCAACTGTCTGAGGGTTTCAGCCCGCAGCAGCGGCATATCGCCGCAGGTAACCAACACCAGGTCGGCCTCGGCTGGCACCGCCGCGCGCGCGGACATGACCGCGTGGCCGGTGCCCAGCTGCTGCTCCTGCAAGGCAAAGAGCGCGCTCCCATCCGCCGCCTCCACCGCACTCCGGACGACTTCCGCCGCGTGCCCGACCACGAGAACTGGCGCGTAATCAGAGACTGCCCGCGCGGCTTCCAGCGCGTAAAGCACCATTGGCTTGCTGAGAATAGGGTGAAGAACTTTGGGCAGGCGCGAACGCATGCGCGTGCCTTGACCGGCGGCGAGTATGATGGAAGCCGTTTTCATGATGTACTCCAATGCGGAAACCGGCAGGCAGCGTTTATGAACGCGCCGCGCGCCGGATTTGCTGAATGATCAGGGTCGTTATCGTTGTTCACAGTAATTCAGGCTGGGGCACCAGGATTCGAACCTAGATCCACGGATTCAAAGTCCGG
>ERZ795031.2188-NODE-2188-length-19019-cov-7.359418_pt1 | contig 19019 bp, 16 predicted proteins | sample MGYA00375123_ERZ795031 | MGnify/ENA primary metagenome ERZ795031 (study PRJEB30166, sample SAMN05720159) | activated sludge metagenome | isolation source: anaerobic digester from wastewater treatment plant | place: USA | collected 2015-04-21 ... | reverse complement strand
AATCATAGTATGTTTGTCCAATAAAACCTGTAACGCTTATTTAGGACTTGATATACAGTGCTCTGAAATTCACAGATAGTATAGCATCGTTTTCACAAGGCGTCTTTTCTTGATTTTCGTTGACGTAAAATAATTTGTGCTAATTTGTGGCCAAATCCTCTTGAACTTTTTTAATGAACCTGTTATAATCAAAAAGGCCAAACCAATCTGTGTTGGCTCAGCCTTTTTATCTGTATCTCTGATGGTTGTTAGTATTCCTTTTCTATCGTCGCATTATTGTAGTAATGCTTCAAAATCTCCTGATAGTTATATCCTTTGCTAGCCATTACTGCGGCACCTATCTGACAAAGACCAACGCCGTGACCCCAACCTGCACCTGTTAGGACAAATTTTATTGGACGACCCTCTTTGTCCATCTCTTTTTCTACGATAAAGGCCGAACTATAAAGATGGCTTTCTGATAAAGCCTTTCTTATTTCCAACTCTTTGCCGATAATCAAGGTTTTCTTGCTTCCTGCGATTTTGAGCTTGATGATCCTTCCTGACTGACCTCTTTCGATAGCAATCAAGTCTTGTATATCACCGAAGTCGATGCCTGTTTTTTTCTTTAAAAGTTTAGACAACTCAGAAGTGTTGAATTCAACTTTCCATCTGAAGAAATCTTTCGTCTTTTGGTCGTATGAAACGAGAACTTGAGAGAGAATCTTATCGTCTGTTGTGTTGCAGAATGATTCTGGATTGCTGAGAATCCATAGTCTTGCGTTCTTCTCAACAGTCAAATCTTTTGCGTTGATGTCGAGTTCGTCTCTGTTGTCGATTACCTTTTTGAGGTAAGGGTGGGGTGTCTCTTCCCAACAGTTTTCGAATGTCTCGGAAACGCCTCCACATGATTTAGAAAAACGTGCATCACAAATCTGACCCTCATGTTTCAGTACTTCGCCGCGAGTTTTTCTCAAAGCCTCTTTCACCGTATCTGTGCTTTCGCGGGTAATGCCCTGATATCTCTGGCAATGGTCGTCAGCACACACATCGAAGTTGATGTGGTCTTCTTTGTCGTACCATTTGATATGTTCAGTTTCGCTGTCTAGTGCGCAGGAGTCTTTTGTGCTTTTGTTTTCTTTGTTGATCTGAGCTAAAACCCAGCTTCTTGAAATAATGGCATGTGCCTTAAGTAGTTCGATGGCTGAAGTTGCGCTCATTTCCGAAGAGATGACGCTTGCCAAATGCTCTTCAACAGCAACTCTGTTGATGGCAGTCAACTTGTTGTTTTCAGTGATGATGATTAAATCGCCTCTGAATTTCAAATTCTCTTTCTGCTCCCAGTGAAAGCTCTTGCCGATGGTGACGCCGATTAATTCAAAATCACAATTCTCTGTTTGAGGAATGAAGGATAGTTTTGAAAATTGCTTTCCTTTAAATGAAATAACACCATCGTGAATCTTTGCTTTATGTTTTCCTGTAAGCTTTTCTGAATCATCTTCCTCAAGAATAAATTCGCCATTAAAGACGAATGTGATTTCATCTTCAGACATGATTCCGACCGTTATTTTGGGCTCTTCCATAATTTTTTTGAGTTTTTATGAATAGGGTAAGTAAATAAATGAAAGCCATCTTGTAATTTGAAATGCAAAGCGTATGGTATATATTTACTTTTCTTATTCTACATCAAAAATACAGATTTTAAGCAAAACAAATGCAATTTAAAGTGCTTTATATTTTGAATAATGTCTATTTTTGTAAAAAATTGGTTGAAGAGAATTCTTCATTAATTTGAGATTGTTTATTACAAAAGATTTATAATATGACAAGAGAAGAGTTGTTTGAAAATATCAAACGCAAGAAATCGTTCCTTTGTGTTGGTTTGGATACGGATGTTAATAACATCCCCGAGTTTATGTTCGATAAAAAGGACGATCTTGATCCAATATTTGATTTCAATAAATCTATTATAGATTCAACTGCAGATTTGTGTGTTGCTTACAAACCCAATTTGGCATTCTATGAGAGCTTAGGTTCTGAAGGATTGGATGTTTTGGAACGTACTGTTGATTATATCAGAACAAATTACCCTGATCAGTTCATCATCGCTGATGCAAAACGTGGTGATATAGGAAACACTTCTGCAATGTATGCCCGAACTTTTTTCGGTGCAATGGATTTCGATTCTGTAACAGTAGCTCCATATATGGGAGAAGACTCTGTATCTCCATTCCTTACATACGAGAATAAATGGGTTACACTTCTTGCTCTGACTTCTAATAAGGGTGCTTATGATTTCCAGTTCATGAAAGATGCGGAGACTGGCGAAACTCTTTATGAGAAGGTTTTGAAAACATCTCTAAAGTGGGGTAATGCTGATAACATGATGTATGTTGTTGGAGCTACTAAAGCTGAGATGTTGGCAGACATCAGAAAGATTGTTCCTGATCATTTCCTTTTGGTTCCAGGAATCGGAGCGCAAGGCGGAAGCTTGTCTGATGTGGTGAAATACGGAATGAATTCGCAATGCGGACTTCTTGTCAACTCTTCACGTGCCATCATTTATGCTTCTGACGGAGAGGATTTTGCTGAGGCAGCAAGAATTTCAGCTCAGAAAGTTCAGCAGGAGATGGCCGGATACTTAGAGAGCCTCTGATTAAGAGGTTTGCTTTGTCAAGATGGCGGATAAGAAACAACAAATAGAAGTTGTTAAATGTTACTATTGGATTGTTTTAGTTGATTTTTCGAGTAAGATAGCGACTAACAAAAAGAATGGTCAAAATGGTAATCTCAGAATCAACGAAAAACGCATAGGGTTTTAATACAAAATAGTTTGTAGAAAAGTTAAACAGCTTCATAGGGAAACCTATAAGAATTGAATGTCGTATAATAAAAGAAAGATAATAAACGACCCGGTTCATGGATTCATATCCATACCGTCAGAGCTTCAATATGATCTTATTCAACATCCTTATTTTCAAAGGTTGGGGCGAATAAAACAGTTGGGTCTGAGTTATATGGTATATCCGGGTGCGCAGCATACTAGATTCCAGCACTCCTTGGGTGCCATGCATTTGATGCAGGAGGCAATAGCTCAATTGAGATCCAAAGGAAATGACATTACGGATGAAGAGTCAGATGCTGTTCTTTCGACCATTTTGCTTCATGATGTAGGTCATGCTCCTTTCTCCCATGTGTTGGAAGATGCGGTTGTCGACGGTATCTCTCACGAAGAGATTTCGTTGATGATGATGGAACGCATCAACGAAGAGATGGGAGGACGTTTGGATATGGCTTTGGATATCTTTCAAAATCGTTATCATAAGCATTTCCTTCATCAGTTGGTCTCCAGTCAGTTGGATATGGATCGTTTGGATTATTTAATACGCGACAGTTTTTTTACAGGAGTGGTTGAAGGTTCTGTCGGAACGGCTAGAATCATAAAAATGTTGAATGTTGATGAAGACCATTTGGTGGTTGAGTCGAAGGGACTCTATTCCATTGAAAAATTCTTGATCGCAAGGCGTATGATGTATTGGCAGGTTTATCTGCATAAGACATCTATCGCTGCAGAACAATTGATGTTGAATATACTAAGAAGGGCAAAAGAATTGGCTTTGCAAGGCACTGAATTTTTTGCTTCTCCATCTTTCTCTTACTTTTTATGCAATAAAATGGATAAGAGTAAGTTTATTAAAGAAAGCGATGCTTTATACAATTATGCCATGCTTGATGATACCGATGTTCTCTCTGCTGTGAAAGCGTGGAGTAACCATCCAGATAAAGTGTTGTCTATGCTTAGCAAAGATTTGATGAATAGACGTCTTTTTAAAACAGAAATAAAAGAGAATCCAGTTTCTGAGGTAGAATATGAGCAGAAATTGTCCGAAATTTCGGAAAAACTTGGTTTGAATAGACATGAAGCATCTTTTTTCTTGTCACAAGATATTGTATCAGCAAGTACGTATACTCCTTATAATGAGGATAGTAATATAAAGATATTGTATTCTGATGGCTCTTTAAAGGATATTTCAGAAGCATCCGATCTATTGAGTATTTCTCTCATATCTAAGAAAGTACGTAAATATTTCTTCTGTTATTACAAAGAATAAATAAGTACTTGCATTTTTACGATATAAATTTTCATTTGTTATCGAATTGTAATATTTTTGCAAAAAAAATAAAATGGAGTTTTCTGCACAACAAATTGCCGAGTATCTGAAAGGAACGGTTGTTGGTGATCCAAACATAAAAGTTTCCAACTTCGCTAAGATAGAAGAGGGAAAGCCAGGAACATTGACATTTCTTTCTAATCTTAAATATACAGAGTACATCTATACAACCCAAGCGAGTGTTGTTTTAGTTAACAAGGACTTTGTACCCGAGAAAGAGATTTCAGCTACTTTGATTAAAGTTGAGAATTCATATGCTGCATTGGCTAGCCTATTGACTTTGGCTGACAGTATGAATCCCAAGAAGACAGGTGTTTCTCCAAAAGCTGATATATCTGAAAAAGCTCAGTTAGGCGAGAATGCTTATGTAGGTGCATTTGCAGTTGTTGAAGATGGCGCAAAGATTGGTAAAAACGTAAGTATTTACCCTCAGGTTTATGTGGGTGATAATGTTGTTTTAGGTGATAATGTCACTTTGTATCCTGGTGTAAAGATTTATAAGGATTGTGTGATTGGTAACAATTGTACAATTCACGCAGGTACAATTATCGGAGCTGATGGTTTTGGTTTTGCACCTCAAACTGATGGATCTTATGGAAAGATTCCTCAAATAGGTAATGTGGTTTTGGAAGATGATGTGGAGATTGGTGCCAATACAACAATAGATAGAGCTACGATGGGTTGTACGAGAATAAAGAAGGGTGTTAAGATAGATAATTTGGTTCAGATAGCTCACAATGTTGAAGTTGGAGAGAATACTGTGATGGCTGCTATGACAGGTATTGCTGGTTCTACAAAGATTGGAAAGCATTGTATGTTTGGAGGTCAGTCTGGCGCTATTGGTCATATCACTATTGCTGATGGATCAATGTTTGCTGCACAATCAGGTGTGATGAGTTCTGTTAAGGTTCCGAATCAAGGTTATCAAGGCTCTCCGCATTTTCTTGCTTCAGATTTTAATCGATCATACGCTTGTTACAAGAGATTGCCAGATATGCGCAGACAGGTAATCGAGATGCAGAAACAGATTGAAGAATTGAAACAATTATTGAATAAATAAAAATAAAATTTATTGGCTTCATTTGTGAGAAATCATAGATGGGGCTATTCTAATATAAACGAATAGATATGTCTAAGCAAAAGACTCTTACAAACGCATTTACATTAGAAGGAAAGGGATTACACACAGGATTGCCAATCACAATCACATTTAATCCTGCTCCAGTAAACACAGGTTATCGTATACAGAGGGTTGATTTAGAAGATCAGCCTATTGTTGATGCTGTAGCTGAAAACGTAGTTGAGACTTCTAGAGGTACCGTTGTTGAAAAGAACGGTGTAAGAATTGGCACTATAGAGCATGCATTGTCAGCCTTGTTCGCATCTGAAATTGACAACTGCTTAATTCAGGTTAACCAACCAGAATTTCCAATTCTAGACGGAAGTGCATCCTACTATATTAAGGCTATTGAGGAGTCTGGTGTAGAAGAACAAACTGCAGACAAAGACTATTACATTGTTCGCAAAAAAATCGAATATGTAAACGAGGAGACTGGTACAAAGATTATCATCATGCCTGATGATGCTTTCAGTGCAAACGTTTTGGTTTCTTATAAATCGCCAGTATTGAACAATCAGTATGCATCACTTGATTCATTGGCTGATTATTCTAAAGAAATTGCTTCTTGCCGTACATTCGTGTTTGTTAGAGAATTGGAGCTTCTTTTGAAGAACAATCTTATAAAGGGAGGTGATTTGGATAACGCAATCGTTATTTACGATCAAATCATTTCTCAATCTGAATTAGACAGTTTGTCTGACGTATTAGGTCAGGAGCATGTGCATGTAGACAGCATGGGTTATTTGAACAAGAGACCTTTGCAGTTCGAGAATGAGCCTGCTCGTCATAAACTTTTGGATATCATGGGTGATTTAGCTTTGATTGGTAAGCCAATTAAGGGTAGAGTAATCGCTACTTGTCCAGGACATAAGGCTAATACGGAATTTGCAAAGAAGATCAGAAAGGAAATCAGACACCAAGAGGTTACAATTCCTATTTACGATCCATGCAAACCACCAGTAATGGATGTGAATCGTATTAAAAAATTATTGCCTCACCGTTGGCCATTCCTATTGGTTGATAAGGTGATTGAGATTACTGATAAATATGTCGTAGGTATAAAGAATATGACAGTTAACGAAACATTGTTCTGCGGTCACTTCCCACAAGAGCCTGTAATGCCAGGTGTTTTGCAGTTGGAGGCTATGGCTCAGACAGGTGGTTTGCTCGTGTTAAGTACTGTTGAAGACCCTGAACGTTATTCTACATACTTCATGAAAATAGATAATGTGAAATTTAGACACAAAGTAGTACCAGGAGATACCTTGATCTTTAAACTTGAACTGATGTCGGAAATCCGTAGAGGATGCGCAAATATGAAAGGTTATGCTATTGTTGGCGACAAAGTGGTTTCAGAAGCCGAATTTGTGGCTCAAATAGTAAAGAACAAATAATTAAACACATGGAACAGCAATTATCATATATCCATCCAGATGCGAAAATTGGAGCAAATGTGGAGATCGCCCCATTTGTATATATCGACAAGAATGTAGTTATTGGCGATGGTACAAAGATAATGTCTCACGTTGCAATTCTTGAAGGTGCGAGAATTGGAAAAAATGTAGTGATTTTCCCAAATGCAGTTATATCTGCAATTCCTCAGGATTTGAAGTTCAGAGGAGAGGAGACAACTGCTGAGGTTGGTGATAACACAAAAATCAGAGAGTGTGTTACCATAAATAGAGGCACAGCATCAAAAGGTAAGACAGTGGTTGGTAGAGACTGCTTGATTATGGCATACTCTCATATAGCTCACGATTGTGTTATTGGTAACAGTGTTATCCTAGGAAATACAACGCAGCTGGCTGGTGAAGTAATTGTTGATGATTATGCAATCCTTTCTGGAGGTACATTAACCCATCAATTCACTCATATCGGATGCCACGTCATGGTACAAGGTGGTACTAGATTTGGTAAGGATGTTCCTCCTTACATAACTATTGGCCGTGACCCTGCTGTTTATGCTGGTTTGAACTCAATTGGTTTGCGTCGTCGTGGTTTCACTGATGAGCAGATCCATGATATTCAAGAAATGTATCGTTTGATTTACCAGTCAGGATTGAACGTATCTCAGGCTTTGGCTCGTATCGAAGAAGAGATCAATCCTTCTGAAGTGAAAGATGTCATTGTGAATTTCATTAAAACATCTCAAAGAGGTCTTATTAAAGGCGGTGCTGATTGATTTGTTTTGATTAAGATAAAAGAGGAGGATTTCTGAGAATGAGATTCTCCTCTTTCTTTGTTTACCTGTTTTTTCCCTTGTCTTGAGCCGAAATGAAATGTATCTAAGGCTGTCATTTTGTAGATGAAGGTTGCGCTAAGAAATTTCTTCAAAATGCATGTCTGTACCATTCATATTGAGAACTCTTATTTCTGAATTTGGTTGATAAAAAAATAATTACTATTAACCAGTTGTTTGCAATTTTACATAATTTATTCCTCTTAATCCATTTTTGCCTGTTGTTTACTTATGTCAATGTTTATGACAGAAAGAAATAAAATGATTTCTATTTTGTTCAATTTGTTATGAAAAAATGGCAGAATCAATTACTTTTTATTAAACAAGATAAATATCGATAAATTATTGTGTTTTATCTCTTAAAATTGTAATTTTGTTGAGAAATTTCAAATAAAATTTATAATTCATTATGGCTGAGGTAATTAGGATTAAACGAGGCTTGGACATAAAATTGAAAGGTAAGTCGGAGGAGGTTTTCGGCAAATCTGAACCTGCTACTTTATTTTCTGTTCGACCTGACGATTTTCAAGGAATTAAGCCAAAAGTTATTGTCAAAGATGGCGATGCCGTGAAAGCTGGTAGTGTCTTATTTTATGACAAGGCAAATCCTGAAATGAAATTCGTGTCTCCTGTCAGCGGTACAATACTTGCCGTAAATAGGGGTGATAAGCGAAAAGTTTTGGATATCCGTATCCAATCTGACGGTAAGTTTGAGTCAGAATCATTTCAAAAGGTAAATCCTTCTAGTATGACAAGTGAAAAGGTCAAAGAGCTATTATTGTCTTCTGGTTTTTGGCCATTCATTAAACAACGTCCATACGACATTGTAGCAAATCCTAATGAGAAACCCAAAGCAATCTTCATTTCTGGTTTTGATACAGCTCCTCTAGCTCCAGATTACGATTTCGTTATCCAGGGCAAGAAGGAAGAGTTCCAGTTGGGTGTTGATGCTTTGGCTAAGCTTACAAATGGAAAAATTCATATAGGTGTTAACGTTGAGAGCGCATCAAAAATCTACAAGAGCCTAACTGGTGTTGAGATTCATGAGTTCGATGGTCCTCATCCAACAGGTAATGTTGGTGTTCAGATCCATCATATAGATCCAATAAACAAGGGTGAGTCTGTATGGACCATCAATCCACAGGATGTTGTGACAATTGGAACCGCCATGAAAAAGGGCAGTTATGATTTCTCAAAGGTCATTGTTTTGGACGGTAGCTCTGTTAAGCACCCAGCTTATTATAGAACTGTTTACGGAGCACAGATTTCAAATATCGTAAAAGGAAATGTTGTTGAGACTACTCCTTTAAGATATATCAGCGGTAATCCGCTTTCTGGTCGTCATATTTCAGCAGACGGATTCCTTGGTGCATACGATACTCAGATCTGTGTTATTCCAGAAGGAAATACTTCAGAATTCTTGGGTTGGATCATGCCACGCTTCAAGAAGTTCAGTGTTAACCATACTTACTTCTCATGGTTGATGGGTAGCAACAAAGAATATGCTTTGGATACTAACTTGAACGGAGGCGAAAGAGCATTTATCATGTCTAATGAATATCACAAGGTATTCCCGATGGATATTTTACCTGAGTTTCTGATAAAGGCAATTCTTGCTAAAGATATCGATAAAATGGAGCAGTTAGGTATCTACGAGGTTGCTCCTGAAGATTTTGCTCTTTGCGAATTTGTTTGCACCTCTAAAATTGAGACACAGCGCATAGTTCGCGAGGGTCTGGATTATATTCGCAAGGAGTTGGCATAACCATCTTGTTTTAAAAAGAAATAATAACAAAAAAAATAAATAAATAAATTGAAAGCGTTAAGGAATTTTCTCGACAAAGTGAAGCCATCTTTTGAGGAGGGTGGCAAGCTGGCGATGTTCCGCTCCGTTTTTGAAGGATTCGAATCTTTTCTGTTCGTTCCTGATACTACGGCAAAGAGGGGAGCACACATCCACGACTGTATAGATTCAAAGCGTGTGATGTCGATGGTCGTTATAGCTTTGATGCCGGCTTTATTGTTCGGTATTTACAATGTTGGTTACCAACACTTTTTGGTAACTGGTCAAGAGATGGAATTTGGTAGCATCGTTGCCTATGGTTTGGCTTGTGTATTACCTAAAATCGTTGTCTCTTACGTAGTAGGTTTAGGAATTGAGTTTATTGTTGCTCAATGGAAAAAAGAAGAAATTCAGGAAGGATTCTTGGTTTCAGGTCTTTTAATTCCGTTGATCGTTCCAGCCAACTGTCCTTTGTGGATGCTTGCAGTTGCTACTGCATTTGCAGTGATATTTGCAAAAGAGGTGTTTGGTGGTACGGGAATGAACATATTTAATGTTGCTTTGATTACTCGTGCTTTCTTGTTCTTCGCTTATCCAACAGCAATGTCAGGAGAGAGCGTATGGATCGGAACTGAAGGGATTTTCGGTATAGGTGGTGCATCTAATGTGATTGATTCATTCACAGGTGCAACTCCTCTGGGTCAGGTTGGTGTTGCACAAGGGGTTGTTACTCCAATCATCACTAATGCAGTAGGTGCTGAGATTTCAACAATGGATATGTTTATCGGATTGATTCCTGGTTCTATCGGTGAAACAAGTAAGATTGCCATCTTAATTGGTGCTGTTATATTGCTTTTCACTGGCATTGCAAGTTGGAAGACAATGATATCTGTTTTTGTTGGTGGTGCTTTGACTGCTCTTCTCTTCAATCAGATCGGTACAACTCCAATCATGAACTTGCCTTGGTATGACCACATTCTGCTAGGAGGATTTTCCTTCGGTGCTGTGTTCATGGCAACAGATCCTGTTACTTCAGCTCGTACAGAGTGTGGTAAATACGTGTTCGGTTTCTTGATCGGAATGTTTGCAATCATTATCCGAGTTCTCAATCCAGGTTATCCTGAGGGTATGATGTTATCCATCTTGTTGATGAACTTGTTTGCTCCATTGATCGATCACTTCTTTGTTCAGGCTAACATCAACCGTAGATTGAAACGAGTTAAGAAATAATAACAATTAATATCGAAAGATCATGAATACAAATAGTAATAGTTATACTATCATATATGCTTCGATAATGGTTGTTGTCGTTGCATTCTTGCTGGCATTTGTATCTTCTTCTTTGAAAGAAAAACAAGATAAGAATGTTGAGTTGGATAAGATGAAACAGATATTGAACGCATTGAACATTAGAGACGTTCAAAATCCAGAGGCTGAATATCAAAAATATGTAAAGGCAGACCAAATCCTGAATGCTCAGGGTGCTGTTGTTTCTGAGAATGGCGGTTTTAAGATTGCATCAAAGGATATCAAAGCAGACAATCTTCCTCTTTATGTATGTGATGTAGATGGAGCTCGCAAATATGTTTTTCCTGTATACGGAGCCGGACTTTGGGGCCCAATTTGGGGATATGTTTGTTTGAACGAAGATAAAAACACTGTTTACGGCGTTTATTTCTCTCATGAGTCTGAAACTCCTGGTTTGGGTGCAGAAATCGATTCTGAAAAGTTCCAAAGACAATTCTCGAACAAACACGTTGTGAATGATGGTGAGGTTGAGTTGGGTGTTGTTAAGAACGGAAAAGTAGAGAATCCTGAATTCCAAGTTGATGGAATCTCTGGTGGTACAATTACTTCAAAAGGTGTAGATGCCATGTTGAAGAATTGCCTTTCTGAGTATAATGCGTTTTTAAATCAAAAATAGGAGGAGATAGAATATGTTGTTTTCAAAGAAAAATAAAGAGGTATTCGTAAATCCGTTGAGCATCAGTAATCCTATTATGGTTCAGGTGCTGGGCATCTGTTCGGCATTGGCAGTTACATCTCAAATGAAACCTGCTATCGTGATGGGTCTTTCCGTTACGGTGATTCTTGCGATTTCTAATGTTGTTATGTCATTGTTGAGAAAAACGGTTCCAAACAGAATACGTATCATTGTTCAATTGGTTGTTGTTGCAGCTTTGGTAACAATTGTAAGTAATATTCTGAAGGCATATCTTTACGATGTGAGCGTGGCTTTGTCTGTTTACGTCGGTTTGATTATTACCAATTGTATCCTTATGGGTCGTATAGAGGCATTCTCTTTGCAGAATGGTCCTTGGGAGTCATTTCTTGATGGAGTAGGTAACGGTTTGGGTTACGCCATCATTCTCGTTATCGTTGCATTCTTCAGAGAGTTGTTGGGTTCTGGTTGTCTGTTTGGTTTCCAAATCATCCCTCAGTCATTCTACGATGCAGGTTATGTAAATAACGGTTTGATGTTGATGCCTCCAATGGCTTTGATTCTTTTGGCATGTATCATTTGGGTACATCGTTCATATAATAAAGATTTGCAGGAATAATAACATACCAATAAATAGAAAAGAATATGGAACATTTTTTTAGTTTATTAGTCCGCTCCATTTTTGTGGACAATATGATTTTTGCTTTTTTTCTTGGTATGTGCTCTTATTTGGCTGTATCTAAGAATGTAAAGACCGCATTTGGTTTAGGTATTGCGGTAACGTTTGTTTTGTTGATCACATTGCCTGTCAACTATCTGTTGCAGACCAAAGTCCTTGGTCCGGATTGTTTGATTGAAGGTGTTGATTTAAGCTTCTTGAGCTTCATACTTTTCATTGCGGTCATTGCAGGTATTACGCAATTGGTTGAGATGGTTGTAGAGAGGTTCACTCCTGCATTGTATGCTTCACTCGGTATTTTCTTGCCTTTGATCGCTGTAAACTGTGCCATCATGGGTGCTTCTTTATTTATGTTGCAACGTATCACAAAAGACCCGTCAGATACGCAGGCTATTGCTAATATAGGTGATGCTTTCGCTTACGCTTTGGGTTCTGGTATTGGATGGCTTTTAGCTATCGTAGGTTTGGCTGCTATCCGTGAAAAAATGTCTTACAGTAATGTGCCTGCTCCTTTGAGAGGTTTAGGTATAACATTTATCACTGTAGGCTTGATGTCTATGGCATTCATGTGTTTCTCAGGTTTGAACATCTAAAAGGAAAGGAATAAACAATGGATATAAATTTAATATTGGCGAGTATTGGGGTGTTCCTTCTGATTATCCTTTTTCTCGTAGTTATATTGTTGGTAGCCAAAAATTATTTGGTGCCATCCGGAAAGGTGAAAATCACCATGAACGGAGAAAAACAATTGGAGGTTGAGGCCGGCTCTACTTTGTTGAGCACACTTGCAGAAAATCAAGTTTTCTTGTCTTCTGCATGTGGTGGTAAAGGTTCTTGCGGACAATGTAAATGTCAGGTTCTGGAAGGTGGAGGAGAAATCCTTCCTTCAGAACAGGTTCACTTCTCTCGTAAACAGCAGATGGACCATTGGCGTTTGGGTTGTCAGGTTAAGGTTAAGAACGATATGTCTACCAAAATTCCTGAGTCTGTTCTTGGTGTTAAAGAGTGGGAATGCGAGGTTATTGAAAACCGTAACGTTGCTTCTTTCATCAAAGTGTTCAAGGTTAAGTTACCTGCAGGTGAGCACATGAACTTCATTCCGGGATCTTATGCGCAGATCAAGATTCCTGCATACGATATTGATTATGATAAGGATATAGACAAGAGTTTGATTGGTGATTTATATATGCCATCTTGGAAAAATTTCGGTTTGTTCACTTTAAAGTGCAAAAACACCGAACCTACTGTTCGTGCTTATTCAATGGCCAACTATCCTGATGAGGGAGATGTCATTACATTGACAGTACGTATCGCAACTCCTCCATTCTTGCCAAAGCCTCAGGTTGGATTCCAGCCTGTACCTCCAGGTATCGCTTCTACATTCATATTTAGTTTGAAGCCAGGAGATAAGGTAATGATGTCCGGTCCTTACGGAGACTTCCATCCTGTATTCGACTCTAAGCGTGAGATGATCTGGATTGGTGGTGGTGCCGGCATGGCTCCTCTTCGTGCTCAGATCATGCACATGTTGAAGACTTTGAAAACTCGTGATCGTGAGATGCATTACTTCTACGGAGCACGTGCTATCGATGAGGTATTTTTCTTGGAAGATTTCTTAGAATTGGAGAAGGAGTTTCCTAACTTCCACTTCCATTTGGCTCTTGACCGTCCGGATCCTAAGGCAGACAAGTTGGGTATCAAGTATACAGCAGGATTCATTGCTCCTGTGCTTGGTGATACATATTTGAAACAACATGAAGCTCCAGAGGATATCGAATACTATTTGTGTGGACCTCCAATGATGGCAACAACTGCTATTGATTTGCTTCATAGCCTTGGTGTTGAAGACGACATGATTCGTTTTGATAACTTCGGATAAGTTTAAATTAAGTTATATAAAAAGAGGATTTTCTGTGAAAAATTGGAAAATCCTTTTTTTAATTTTAGATAATGAACACTTTGGTTTTGCAATTATTTGTAAATTTGCTCATTATTAGATAAAGGTATGTAAGAAACAAGATGTTTATATGAGTATGTTGTCTATAATAGTGCCTGCTTATAATGAGGCTTCTACTATTTTTTCTTTGTTTTACAAGATATCTAATGTCCATTTAGTTGATTCTATGACGAAAGAGATTGTTGTTGTTGATGATTACTCGTCTGATGATACCAAAAAGGAAATAGATAGATTTGTTAGCATTTATCCTGATGTTAATGTTAAATATTACCGTCATTCTGAAAATAGAGGAAAAGGTGCGGCTATTCGTACGGCCATTTCTCACGTGTCGGGTGATGTTATTATTATTCAAGATGCCGATTTAGAATATGATCCTGAGGATTATAATGTTCTATTGTCTTATCGTAAAAAGAATAATTCGAAAGTCGTCTATGGTTCTCGTTTCTTGAATAAGCAAAATACACATTCCTATCTTAGCTTTTATTTGGGAGGACGTTTGGTCTCTTTTGTGACTAATATCCTTTATTGCCAGAACCTGACTGATGAACCTACATGTTATAAGATGTTTTCTTCAGATCTGTTGGAAAATATCAAATTGGAATGCAATAAATTCGAATTTTGTCCTGAGGTGACAGCTAAGGTTGCAAAATTAGGTTATAAAATACCAGAAGTGCCAATTCATTATTATCCACGTACGATAAAAGATGGAAAGAAAATTAATTGGAAAGATGGATTAATGGCAATTTATACTTTGATAAAATATCGTTTTAAGAAATGAATAAGAAGAAACAGTTTACAGGTCAGAATTTTAATCCTAAAAAGCAAGTCGTAACTAAGAATGATGAGAAAGTTTCATTTTGGCAAACTTTAGCATCTAATCAATACGTTCAAATTGCTTTGTTAATCTTTGTTGGCGTTATTTTCTTTATAAATTATGAAGCCAATTATGATAAAAAATTAGATTTGAATGGTGATAATATCTATTATTATTCTTTAGCTCAGTCTTTACATGCAGGTAAGGGTTATACAGATATTGTAAGCTTTGAAGAGAAGCCTCATACGCATTTCCCGCCTGGTTATTCAGCATTCATTTCAGTTGGTATGTATTCCTTTGGAGATACTAATTATGTGCCTGTTAAACGAATGAACGGATTGCTTCTTTCTTTTTCTATCTTGATGTTCTTTTTGATATTGCGTAAAATCACAAAAAATAATGTTGTTCTTGTATTTACAACGCTATTGTTGATTTGTATTCATAAGGATTTGCTGCGGTGGTCAACAATTATGATGAGTGAGATGCTGTATCTTTTCTTGACCACGGTAATTACATATACAGCTATGATTTTGTATGAGAAGAAGTCTTTTCGTGAATTTAATTGGAAAACATATTCATGTTTGGCTGTATTGGTCCTTTCTGTTTGTTATGTTTATTTTGTAAGAACAATGGGAATTTCCATGATTTTGGGTGTTGCCGGTTTCTTTTTCGCAATGGCTGTTTATTCTTTTTATCTGTATAAGAAAAAGAAAGAGGATTCAGAGATGGTGGATGGCAATAAAAAAAGATCGTTTTATTATTTGGCATTAGCAGGTTTGATTGTTCTATCTTTCTCTGTAGGAAAAACAGCTTGGACAATTCGTAATAACCAGATTGGTCATGCTAAGTCTGATTATGTTTCAGACTTCCAAAAGAAAAAAAATGGACAAAAGATGACTTCCGTTGAGGATTGGTTAGTTCGAATTAAGACAAATACAAAAACATATGTCGCAAAACTGCTTCCTGAGACAACAATAGCAAAGTTTTCTGAATTGGAGACACCAAATACAAGTGGAGATTACCTTGTTGGTATCATCGTTTGTTTGCTTCTGATTATAGGATTTGCTAAAACAGGAGTAGGAGGATTCTTGATCTTTTCTTATTTGGCAGTTACCTTCGGAGTCCTTTTGGTATGGCCAGAGCAATATACCAGTGTGCGTTATTATGTAGCGACAGTTCCGTTTCTGTTGTTCTTGTTCTTAAATGGAATATACAATGTCTTTGTGTTTGTCGTTGATAAGTTGAGAATTTATTATCACAAGAAAGCTCTCAATCCAAACATTATTTCTCTGTTGGTGTTAGGCCTGTTCTTAGTTTGGCTGATGCCAACACATTCTGCGTCTCAGGAAGGTTATCGTGTGTATGCAAAACAGCCGTTGAAAAAGGTTTTCCCTAACGTGAATGGTATAAATTATCTAGAGGCAATAGATTGGTGTAAGAAGAATATACCAGATACGGCACGTATGTTTTGTCGTAAGCCGGAATTGTATTATATGTATTCTGGATACCATAAGGCAGCAATGTTCAAACATTATATGGATGTGGATTCTGTAATACCATATTTTGTCAATAATAAGGCTACTCATATCATTATGGACAGTTGGTTTAAACATGCATTTACTACTATTTTGCCTGCGGTTAAGAAATATCCTGAAAAATTTAAAATTCTCCATGTTGTTGGTAAAATAGATACAGTGACCAAGGAAAATCCTACATATATCATAGAATTCAATAACAAATGGGGTTATTATGGTGACCGAGTTGATGGAAAAAAAGAAGGTCAAGGTTATGAGTTGTTCCAAAACGGGAAAAAATATGTAGGTGAATTTCATAATAATGCACCAAACGGTAAAGGAGAATTGTATGATTCTACAGGCGTTTTACAAATGAAAGGTAGCTGGAGTAATGGTAGATTGATGATTGGTGAAGGTACAGAGTATTATGGAGACAGAAAATATAAAGGCTCTTTTGTGAATGGAAAACCTGATGGTTTTGGAATCATATATGCTGCAGATGGGAAAGAGTTGGCCAGAGGAATTTGGAAACAGGGTACATTAGTGAAATCACAGCCTAAATAATTATAACATATTCTTTGAATAAAAACTTTTTTGACACAGAATTAGAAAAAAAAATAATAGTGATAGGTGCATCCTGCAGGATTGACTTTTGGATACGAGATGTTGTCAAAATCAAATGATTTTGAGGTCATTTTCTAGAAGAGTCTGATACTATTGGTGGTATATCAAGAACGGTATGCCTTAATGGTAACCGAAAGGACATTGGCGGCCATCGTTTCTTTTTCAAAAGACAAGCGTGTTAATGAGTGGTGGGCTAAAATGATGCCTCTGCAAGGTGCTCCATCGTTTGATGATAAGGTGCTGCATCGTAAAATAGATCTGATACCCAATAATGATCTTGATCCAAAAAAAATAGACCGTGTTATGCTGAAACGTAACCGTGTGTCGAGAATTTATTATCAAAATATAAAAACTGGTTTCTGTAGCAATATCAATAAGGAATTTATCTGTTTTTTTGAGAAGACGTTCGAAATGACGTTGGGGAAGAAAAGATACAATCTGAGTATATGCATATTGTCCAATATCCATTTTTATTCCGTTTTTAATGAATCACAAGTGATGAAATACAATAAATCCGGTTTGTGAGATAAGAACGACCCTCAGATGGGTCTGAAAAAAAGTTTTATAAAATTTATGTTTAAATATGTCGTTGTGTGATTTTTTGATATATTTGTTTTACGCTTTATGTACAGTTTATTATAGGGCTGTTTTCTTTTGTTTTAATTTAAAAATTTAATCCGAATTATTGTAAAATTGTATAAATATGAGATGTAAAAAATGTTTGAATGACAGCAAATATTTAGGTGCTGCAGTTAATGATTCAGGTATTTGCGATTTGTGTGAGGATAACTATCCATATTATAAACCATTGGGTGAAGCTGCTTTAGTTGAATTCCTTAATGCGCATAAAAGACCAGGAACAGAGGCCGATTGTTTGGTTGGAATATCAGGTGGAAAGGATTCAACTTATTGTTTAGTGAAACTAGCTGAATTGGGTATCAAGACAGAAGCTTTCACCTATGTACATTCTGGAAGTTCAGAAATACCTCTTGAAAATGCTAAGCATGTATGTGAGAAATTAGGTATTAAGCATCATATTGTATCATTGGATGGTGATTTGCATAGAAAACTATATAGGGAATTTGTTGATGCTTGGTTTTATAAAAACAGTCCAGTAATGGCTAATATGGCTTGCGTAGCATGTAAGTATACAAATGTTATGGCTTTCCAGTTAGCAAAGAAACGTAATATACCAATGATTGCTATGGCTTCTAATCCATATGAAACACCTCCTTTCTTAGGTGCCAAACGTGTTGTAAAGGATGGTAAGTTGGAGGTTGATCAAAAGTCTGGTGCAATTGCTCTTGCCAAAACATTGATTCAAAATCCTATAGGAATGAAGACCGTTTTAAGTAATTTGAAGACATGTTATGTTGGCTGTCGTTCTCTTACTCATAGAGCTCCTTACCTTTTGAATCAATATAAAGATATTGCTACTTTCAGTATATTTGATTATATAGATTGGGAACCTGAATATATAAAATCTTATATCAGAGAGAAGGTTGACTGGTATTTTGATGAGAAAAAAGAGGATTGGCATGCTGACTGTATGTTCCATTCTTTGAAAGACTATATGTTTATGAAGACTACTAATGGATCTTCTTATTATTTGAGCTATTTGAGCAATCAAATTAGACATGGCTTGATGACAAGAGAAGAGGGAATAGAAAAATACAATGCAGTTATGCGTAACAGCAAAGAAGAATTGCTCTATTCTTTGGAAGTGTTAGGTTGGGAAGATCTTAAAGATAAGATTGATCTTTCAGTCTATGATAATGTATGTATCGAGGAATAGATTCGATAAATTTAAATTCTATTACATACACAAAGGCCATTTCCGAAAGGATATGGCTTTTTTAATATATCCTCATGTGATGGTTGTATACTGTTGAATTCGATCAATTCTCAGAAAGTCACAACGCAACTAATGATGCTTGTGATATATATGGATAAAGAGAAAAAGTTCGTGGACAGTTTTAAACCACGAATTCTTTTATTTTAGGTCAACCAAAAATAAGAAAGGACGTGTCAAAGGGTTTTGCACCTGATCTAAAAAAGTGCGTGTAAAGTTTGTAACTTGACACTTTTTTTGCAAATAAAAAGGCCGTCTCCGAAAGGAAACGGCCTCTTTACTTTTTTACTTTGTCACGTCCTGAAATAGCGTTACAACAAAAAAGTAACGAATATGAAAGGGAA
>ERZ795031.2185-NODE-2185-length-19033-cov-6.659869_pt1 | contig 19033 bp, 16 predicted proteins | sample MGYA00375123_ERZ795031 | MGnify/ENA primary metagenome ERZ795031 (study PRJEB30166, sample SAMN05720159) | activated sludge metagenome | isolation source: anaerobic digester from wastewater treatment plant | place: USA | collected 2015-04-21 ... | reverse complement strand
CATGGAACCACCTCAACATGGTCCGCTCAATTCAGCCTTTTGCCACGGGCTGCTATACGGAAGGGCTGGATCAGGGGTGTTTTGTCGCCAGCGGGTTGAACTACGATGCGACGCTGCGCAATCTGGAGCTTATTGGGGAGGCGGCCGCCCATATTCCGGAATCGGTGCGGGCCGCTCATCCAGAGGTGCCTTGGCGGCTTGTGGTTGCCACCCGAAATCGTCTGATTCACGGCTACTTGGGAGTGGACGACGACACCCTGTGGAGCATCATTCGAGATGATGTGCCCTCGTTGTTGGACCACCTAAATCGGCTGAACGAAAGGCATCAAGGCTGAGGCGTTCCGTGGCCGCCGGCCTTTCTGGCCTTTAGGATGAGTTCGGCGCGGCAGATGGTGTCCTCGTCGAGGAGGGCGCATCCGCGCTCTTTGAGGGCCTCGCGGAGGCGCTCGCGGGTGTAGCGGGTGACGTGCTCGTGGGCGTAGGCGCCGGGGGCGGCCTTTCCGTAGAACCACTCGATGAGGGGCCACTGCCATCCGCCGTAGTCGGGGGTGCCGAGGACGAGGATGCCGCCGGGCCGGAGCACGCGCAGAAGCTCGTCAATGTGGCGTCCGCCCTCGTCGGGGATGTGCTCGATGATCTCGGAGGAGATGACGCCGTCGAGGGAGGCGTCGGCGAAGGGGAGGCGCATGCCGTCGCCCTGGACGAGGGGGCCGTGGACGCGGCGCATGAAGCGGAGCTTGTCGCGGCGGAGGTCCACGCCTATGGCGTGGGGGAGGTCGGCGAGGATGCGGCTGCTGCCGCAGCCGATGTCGGCGACGCGCCCCGCCCCCGGCGCGAAGCGCAGGATGATCCCGTGGCGTTTGCGCTGCCAGTAGCGCTGGAACCAGATGCGGCTGTCGTGGGCGCGCCAGTCGTAGTCGGGGAAATCAATGCTGTTGCGGAGCCGCCACATGCGGCGGAAGAGGCGCAGGTACTCCAGGCCGAAGGCGAGGACGCGGGCGTGGGACCGCCCCTGCACGCGGGGCTCGTAATGGAAGGGGATCTCGGCCACGCCTCCGCCGCGCGCGAGGACTTTGAGCAGGATCTCCATGAGCACGGCGAAGTTGGCGTGATCCACGGCCAGGCCGCGCAGGACGGCCCGGCGGTAAATGCGGAAGCCGCTGGAGAGGTCGCGGGCGGGCAGGGAGAGGCCCTTCCCGAAAAAGGCGTTGATCACGCGGCTGAGGAAGAGGCGGAACGCGGGCTGGTCTGCCCCGCCGCCGGGGACATAGCGCGACGCGATGACGAGGTCGGCGGCGTCGCGGGCGGCCCAGAGGTCCGAGATGAACCGCGCGGGGTGCGACAGGTCCGCGTCCATGGTGAGCACATGGCGGCCGCCGGCCTCGCAGAAGCCGCGCGTGATGGCCGCGCCGTAGCCTTTGGCCGCCTCGCGGACATACCGGACGCCCTCCGCGCGGGCGACATCGGGCGTTCCGTCGGCGGAGTCGCCGTCCACCACGATGACCTCCCAGGACACGCCGAGGCCGTCGAGCGCGCGGCGCAGGTCGGGCAGGAGTACGCGCAGGTTTTCGGCCTCGTTGAGGCAGGGGAGGACCACGCTCAGGTCCAGCGTTTCGGGGGCGAGGGAGACGATCATGTCCAGAACCGCTTTCGGTGCAGCCGGGCGGGTGAGGTTGTGCCGGTTCACAGATTCTGGCATAATGGCCGCTCCCGCGCAAGTCCGGCGCGGCGGGACGCCCATTTCCGGCCTTTTTTGCAGGGAGAGACGGATGCAATTTGTACACCTCCACTGGATAGACTTTTCCATCATCGCCGTGTACATGGTGGGCTGCTTCGTCATCGGCCTGTACACCACGAAGTACATTGACAACGCCGGGGACTTCTTCCTGGCGGGCAAGGCGCTGCCCTTCTGGGCCATCGGCTTCTCCATCGTGGTGAGCGACATCGGGGCGACGGACTTCGTGGGGGTGGCGGGCAACGCGTACACCTACGGCATTTCCGCGGCCAATTTCGACTGGCTGGGCTCCATGCCCGCGATGGTCTTCGCCGCGTTCATCTTCGTCCCCTACTTCTGGCGCTCCGGCGTGTTCACGATTCCGGAGTTCCTGGGGCGGCGCTACAACGCCGGGGTGCAGCTCATCAACGCGGGCATCTGGATCATGGTCATGCTGATCTCGCTGGTCATGATGCTGTGGACCACGGCGGACGACCTGGTGCGGACGGTGCTCGGCTACGACCCCATGGTGACCGTGTGGGCCATGGCGCTCATCACGGGCTTCTACACCTTCTCCGGCGGCCTGTCGGCGGTGGTGATGACCGACGTGGTGCAGCTGGTGGTCATGTATGTGGGCGGCCTGTCGCTGCTGGCCCTGAGCCTATGGGAGGTCGGCGGCTGGGGCAACCTGCGCGAGGGCATCGCCGCCATGGGCGACCAGTTCGCCAACCACTTCACCATCCTGCTGCCCAATGACCACTCGGCCTTCCCCTGGTCCGGCATCGTGTTTGGGCTGGGCGTGGTGATGGCCGTCGCCTACATGAGCGGCAACCAGGCCATCGTCCACCGCACGCTGGGCGCGCGCACCGAGTGGGACGCCAAGGCGGGCATGCTGCTGGGCGGCTTCCTGAAGTCCTTCATCCCCCTGATGGTGGCGCTGCCGGGGCTGTGCGCCCTGATTTACCTGCCCAACGTGATCAAGGCCGACCCGTCGGTGGTGCCCGCCGAGATGGTGGAGTACGTGAAGACGGCCGCGGGCGACATGCCCATGCTCAAGGAGCAGGACAAGGTGGTGCCGACGATGATGCGGCTCATGCTGCCGCCGGGCCTGCAGGGCCTCATGTTCGCGGGACTCTTCGCCGCGCTCATGTCCAGCATCTCGGGCACCCTGAGCTCCGCGTCCACCATCTTTGTGACGGACATCTTCAACCGGTCCAAGGTGCTGCTCGGCGGGAAACCGTTGAACGAGCGCCAGGCGCTCAACTGGGGCCGCGGCTTCACCGCGTTCCTCATCATCGCCAGCGCGGTGCTCGCCCCGCAGTTCGCCCGTGTGGGCGGCCTCTACAACTTCATCCAGACCATCCTGTCGCTGTTCCAGGGGCCGACGCTGGCCATCCTGCTGCTCGGCATCCTGTGGAAGCGGGCCAACCGCTGGGGGGCGCTCACGGGCCTCATCACCGGGGTGTTCTTCTGCTTCATTCTCTGGTGCGTGCCGGGGCTTTTCCCCTCGGACGACCCGTTCCTGTATGTCGCCATGTTCTCCTTCGTTTTTGCCATGGTGGTCACGGTGGTGGTCAGCCTGCTGACGCCGCCGGAGCCCGAGGACAAGATACGCGGGCTGGTGTGGGGTTCCGTTCTGAAGGACACGGAAACCCAGGCCGCGCTGGAAGAAAGGGTGTCGCAATGACCACACTGGACGTGACAGCGGTCCTCTCATCGGTGGTGGCCCAGGCCAAGGGCGACACGTCGGTGCTGACCGAGGCGGCGGAAAAGGGCGGATTCTTCGGGACGGTGGTGGCCGTGTCCAACGCCATCGTGGAGGGCTGGCTGGCCTTTCTGGACTGGTTCGGGGGCGTGTTCGAGCCCGTGGCCAAGCCGGTGTTCCTGCCGGTCAACCGGTTCCTGGCCACGGTCTACCAGCCCTGGGCGCAGATTTTCGCCCTGGCGCTGTTTGTAGGCACCATGGTGTGGGTCTGCTTCTTCATCAAGCCGGAGATGCTCAACAGCGGCCGCGAGAACAGGGCCCTCTGGACCGACCTGCGGCTGTGGACCATCGTCTCCATGGTGCCCCACCTGTTCGTGTACATTTACTTCATGTGAAACCGTCCTGACCGGGCCTGGCGCGCCCCGCGGACGCCTTCGGGAGTTTTCGAGACATGAGCGACGAAAAACACGGTGACATGCACCGGATTGACAGCACCAAGAACACGGGCGACAACCTCAAGCGCCGCGACGCGGAGCTGTACGTCCTGCTGGGGGGATTCCTGGTGTTGCTCGGCCTGCCGGTCGTTTTCGGCACCTGGTACGCCGTTCAGGCGGGGCTCATGCGCGCCGCGCTGGTGAACGTCATCGCGGGCCTGAGCCTGGTCGGCATGGGGGCGGGCTCCATCTTCTACGGGCTCGCCATCCAGAAGGGGCTGCTGAAACGCCCGTGACCGCCCTTCACCTGCCGCCGCGGTATTTCCGGGAGGACGCCGTCCGCTATTTCACCCGGCCCCGGTGGTACCGTCTGTTCGGCCTGCTGGGCCGCGCCAAGCCCCCCGTGGCCTCGCCCGTTCCGGGCACCAGAACCCTTCCCCGCCTCGAATGCCTGTGGATGCCGTGCTGGCTGGTGGAGTTCGTCACCGAGCTGCGCGGCGAGGTGGGCGTGGTGTGCGTGTGCGTGGACGCCTGGACCGGATTCATTGTGCTGAGCGAGCGCAGGGAGGCCCTGCGGGCGGAGCCCCCCCCGGGCGACAGTTTCCCCCCCCTGATTCCGGCGGAGCGGGCGGAAGAGCTTGCCCGCAAGGGGCTTTTCCAGATGATCATGCGCCGCCGCGGCCAGCTGGCCAAGCCGCACATCCGCGAAATCTCGCAGGTGCTGCTCTTCCACGCCCCCTACTGGGTGTACTACCACCGGGCGTCCGGGGGGCGGGTGGGTGTCAAACTGATGGACGCCTACACGGGAAACCCCTGCGGGGGGCAGGTGCGGCAGTCGGTGCTGAACGCGCTGGTGGACCGCCGCCGCCGGTCGCTGGAGGAGGGGGCTTCGGGCGCGTAAGGGGGAAAAGGGGAGGGAAAACTGGCGGAGAGGGTGGGATTTGAACCCACGGTACCCTTTTGGGGTACAACGCCTTAGCAGGGCGCCACCTTCGGCCACTCGGTCACCTCTCCGCGGTGCGCTGGGCGCGTCAGCATAGTAGCACGCCCGCCCGGCGGCGCGCAAGCGCAACGCGCCGGCCCGCCGATTTTCACCGGGGCGGCGGCGTGTGCTACAGTCTCTCCGAGTTTTCAGGAAACAGCGAAGGAGCCCTTTCATGAAGAACCTCTGGATTTTCGCCCTCGCCGCGGCGCTCTCCCTGTCCGCCGCCGCCGACCTCAACGGAAAAGCCCTCGTGGTGAAGGCCGGCGCCACGGCGCGCGCGGCGGCCCCGGTGTCGCTGGACTGCCCGGAGGCCGCCTCCGGACCGGTGACAGTGCTCGACAGCGACAGCGGCGCATCGCTGCCCGCGACCCTGGCGGACGGCAGGCTGACCTTTGTCGTGGACCGGATGGCGGCGGGGGAGGAGAAGGTGTTCACCGTGAAGACCGGCGGCGCGGCCGCCGCGCCGCGCGTGTCGGTGGAGAAGGCCGGGGCGGAGGAGATTGTGGAGGTGGTTGTTGACGGCAAACTGCTCACGCGCTACCACTACGGCGCCCAGTGGAAGAAGCCGTTCCTGTGGCCGGTCAACATCGGGGACGGCGTCACGGTGACGCGCGACTACCCGATGAACCCCGAGGGCACGCCGAAACTCGCCCAGGACCACCCGCACCACAAGTCCCTGTGGTCGGCCTACGGCGAGGTGCGGCTGGTGGACGGCCCCCCCGAGACGACGCATGACCTCTGGGCCGAGGGCGACAACTCGGGCAACCAGCGCGCGAAGGACGTCACCTGGGGCTCCGGCGACGCCTACGGCTGGATCAAGTCCGACAACGTGTGGGAGACCGGCGCGGGCGAGCCGCTCATCCGCGAGACCCGCGAATACCGCTTCTACGCGGCCCCCGAGAACGGCCGCCTCATCGACGTGAAGGTCACCTTCACCGCCGAGTTCGGCGACGCCGAGTTCAAGGACACGAAGGAGGGCGGCATCGTCGCCGTGCGGATGCGCCCGGACATCTGCAACGCGAAGGCGGTCATCACCAACGCCCTGGGCGACGAGGGGGAGAAGACCGCGTGGGGCAAGCCCGCGGCCTGGTGCGACTTCTCGGGCGACAGCCCCGCGGCGGGCTGGCTGGGCCTGGCGGTCTTCGACCATCCGGGCAACCCGCGCCACCCGTCGAGCTGGCACGTGCGCAACTACGGGCTCATGGGCGCCAACGCCTTCGGCTACAGTTACTTCGTCAAGGAGGCCTACAACAAGGGGCTGATCCCCGAGAACGGCGACCTGGTCATCAAGAAGGACGCCCCGGTCACGTTCAACTACCGCGTCTACGCGCACAAGGGGAACGTCAAGGAGGCGGCGGTCGCCGACCGCTACGCCGACTACGCCACCCCGCCCGAGGCCTCGTGGAAGTGACCGCCCCCGGCCGGAGCAGCGCATGAAGAACTTTCCATGAAAAAGCACGGCTTTACCCTCATCGAGCTAGTGACCGCCCCCGGCCGGAGCAGCGCATGAAGAACCGCATTTCCCGGGTGCTCACCGTCGCCGGCAGCGACAGCGGCGGCGGCGCGGGCATTGAGGCCGACATCAAGACCGTCACCGTGCTCGGCGGCTACGCCGCGGCGGCGGTCACCTCCGTCACGGCCCAGAACACCCTCGGTGTCACCGGCATCTACGACATGGCGCCCGGGGCCGTCACGGCCCAGATGGAGGCCGTCCTCGGCGACATCGGCGCCGACGCCGTCAAGACCGGCATGCTCTCCAGCGCGGAAATCGTCGGGGCCGTGGCCGGCGTCCTGGAGCGTTTCGGCCCGCCGCCGCTGGTGGTGGACCCGGTGATGGTGGCCAAGAGCGGCGACGCGCTCCTGCGGGAGGACGCCCGCCGGGCGCTGATGGAGCGGCTGCTGCCCCTGGCGCTGGTGGTCACGCCGAACATTCCCGAGGCCGAGGCGCTGACGGGGCTGACGGCGGACCCCGCCGACCCCCTGCCCCTGCTGCGCGCGCTGCGCGCGCTCGGACCGCGCTGGGTGCTGCTGAAGGGGGGGCACCTGCCGGGCGACGAGGCCCGCGACTGCCTCTACGACGGCGAGCGCGTCCACCACTACGTCACCCGGCGCATCCCGACGCGGAACACCCACGGCACCGGCTGCACTTATTCCGCGGCCGTGGCCGCCTTTCTCGCGCGGGGGCTCTCCGTGCCCGAGGCGGTCCGCCTCGCCAAGGACTACCTCACCGGCGCGATTCTCCACGCCGACGCGCTGGGCGTGGGCGGGGGCTGCGGGCCCCTTCACCACGGCTGGCCGCTGGACGAGCGCGTCCAGTGGCACGGCGCGCCCAAATAATGTAAACTGGCTGCGCTGCGGGCGCCGCGGCGGACTGTTGTACGGGGACTTCCATGTACGACGAAAGCAGACTGGAGGCCTTTCGGGGCGACTCGGGACTGGAACGCTACCGGATGCCGGTGCGTTTCCCCCCGCTCTCCAAGTTCCGCGTGATCACCAGCGACATGCCCCTCTTTGTGGTGCACAAGGCCGCGATCCAGGCGGTGCAGTGGGCCCAGATGTGGGAGCGCCGCTGCGAGATCAAGAAGCGCCGCCTGGGGCTTGAGATGAACGCCAAGCGCAAGGACCTCACCCCCAAGCAGAAGCGCAAGATCGCCGAGGGGCGCACCCAGCTCGCCCAGGAGGAGATGGCCGGCGTCACCGGCGTCTTCCAGCAGGCCGTGGAGAACCCCCTCCGCATCGACTGGGAGGCCCTCAAGAGCTATCCTGACTACATCCTGCCGGCGCCCGAGGCGCCCCAGTGGCCCGAGCGCCCCGCCATGCCCGCCCTGCCCCGCGAGCCCCAGCTCAGCGACGAGGCCTTCTCCCCCGCGCTGGAGCCCATGGACAAGCTGGTCAAGGCCCGCCGCGAGGAGAAGGAGCAGTCCGCGCGCGCGCGCTACACCTTCGCCCACACGAAATGGCGCGAAATCTGCGACCGCATCGCCGGGGTCCACCGCGAGCAGCTCCGCCAGTGGTCCTTCGCGGTCCAGCAGATGAAGACCACCTACGAGGCCGCCTTCGCCCAGTGGGAGGAGGCCCGCGACCGCTACCGGGCCGAGCGCCAGCAGTGCCTGCCCCTCATCGACGCCAAATACCAGGCCTACCTCATCGGGGAGCCCTACGCCGTCCTCGACTACTGCGAGCACGCCCTGTCCGTCTCCCCCTACCCCGACTTCTTCCCCCAGGCCTTCGACATCGACTACTACCCCCAGGCGCGGGGGCTCGCGGTGGACTACCTCCTGCCGCCCCTGCGCGTCCTGCCGTGGCTCAAGGCCGTCAGCTACGACGAGAGAAGCGACACCTTCCACGACACCCTCTACACCGAGGAGGAGCGCGCCGCCATCTACGCCGCGCTGCTCTACGCGCTCCCCCTGCGCACCCTCCACGAGCTCTTCGCCACCGACATCGCCGGCGCCCTCGACGTGGTCCGCTTTGTCGGATACGTGTTTCTGGACGAGCACCCCGCGCCCGGCGTGCCGCCGGTGTGCCTGCTTTCCATCGAGACGACCAAACAGGCCTTCCAGGCCTTCTCCCTGGAAAATCTCAACCTGGTGGAGTGCTTTGAGAGCCTCGGGGGCACCTTCCACGGGGCATAGCGCCCCGCGGCCGGGCCGCCTTCCCGCGGCGGGACCAACAGACGAATCGCGCCCGAGGCGCCGCCCGTGGCCGGGGGGTGCCGCGGGGGCGGGTGTGCCTTTTCCGGGCGCGGCGGATTTTTTGGCGGCGGCGGGGAAATCAGTTGACAAAAAGAACGCTAAATCCAAGTGTAACATTATCGGTTCGCACTATTTACATTGACAATTCGCGTGCTCTCTGGTAAAGTAGTGGTATCCTTGGACACGAAGGCGAAGTTGGATGCAGACCACCTATAATTTCTTCGGTCAGCGGCTGGTGGAGCGGGGCATCATCACCCAGGAACAACTGGATGAGGCCATCCGCCGGCAGCAGACGACCATGGGCACCCGCAAGCTCGGGGAGATCCTGGTGCGGCTCGGCTACATCAGCAAGAGCCACATCACGGAGGGGCTTGCGGACCAGCTCGGCATCCCGATCATCAAGCTGTCCGAGCGCGACATTTCCCAGAAGGTGCGGTCGACGGTGCCCGGCGAAATCGCCACGGTGTACCGCGTGGTGCCCATCGAGGAGCGGGGCACCGTGCTGGTGGTGGCGACGGCGGACCCGACGAACATCAACGCGCTGGACAACCTGGCGCGCCTGCTGGACCGTCCGGTGGAGCCCGCGCTGAGCACCCCCGAGGAGATCACCGAGGCGCTCAACCGCTACTACGGCCACCGCCAGGAGTCGGTGGAGAGCATGCTGTCCTCGGCCAGCAGCGCCAGCAGCATGAGCACCCTGAGCACCATGTCCAACCTCAGCGGCGGGTCGCTGGCGAGCCTGGGGTCCCTCAGCGGCGACTCCATGAACATGGAAAGCATCAGCATGGACGCCGCCGCGGCGGCGCGCGAGGCGGGGGGCGCGGCGGCGGCGTCGGGCGGCGGCGACGAGGAGGCCGACGAGAACAGCCCGGTGGTGAAATACGTCCACCAGATGATCATGGAGGCGTTCCGCCTGCGGGCCAGCGACATCCACGTGGAGCCCGCCAAGACGTCCATCCTGATCCGCTACCGGATTGACGGCGAGATGCGCGAGATGCCGCCGCCGCCCAAGCGGGCGCAGGCGGCCATCATTTCCCGTCTGAAGATCATGTCCGGCATGGACATCACGGAGCGGCGGGTGCCGCAGGACGGGCGCATCAAGATCACCCTGGGCGGCAAGATGGTGGACCTGCGCGTGAGCGCGCTGCCGGCGGTGTACGGCGAGAGCGTGGTCATGCGCATCCTGGACAAGAGCGGGCTCATGCTCGGCCTGGGCCAGCTCGGGTTCTGCGCCCAGCACCAGAAGGACTGGGAGACCCTGCTGCACAACGCCACCGGCGTCGTGCTCGTGACGGGCCCCACGGGCTCCGGCAAGACGACGACGCTCTACGCGTCGCTGCACAACCTGAACACGGTGGAGCGCAAGATCATCACGGTGGAGGACCCGGTGGAGTACCAGCTCGCCGGGATCAACCAGGTGCAGATCAACCACGACATCGGGTGGAACTTCGCGCGGGCGCTGCGCGCCATCTTCCGCCAGGACCCGGACATCGTGATGGTGGGCGAGATCCGCGACCAGGAGACCGCCGAGATCGCGATCAAGGCGGCGCTCACGGGCCACCTGGTCTTCTCCACGCTGCACACAAACGACACGTCGAGCTCCTTCACGCGCCTCATCGACATCGGGATCAAGCCCTTCCTGGTGGCGTCGGGCGTGCGCGCGATCCTGGCCCAGCGCCTCGTGCGCACCATCTGCTCCTCCTGCAAGGCGCCCTACGACCCGCCTGAGGACGAGAAGGAGCGCCTGGGCCTCCACGTGGACTGGTCGCAGGTCCACCTCGTGCACGGGGCCGGCTGCGACAACTGCAACAAGACGGGGTACCAGGGGCGCCTCGGGGCCTACGAGCTGCTGCTGAACAACGACGAAATCCGCCGCATCGTCATGGCCGGCGGCAGCGCGACGTCCATCCGCCGCGCCGCCCGCCGCGCCGGCATGATCACGATGCGCGACGACGCCTGGCAGAAAGCCCTCAAGGGCGTCACCACGATCGAGGAAGTGAACCGCCGGACCCGGGTGGACGAGCCGCTGCGCGCGGACGAGCCCGCGGACGCGGAGAAATAGCGGACAAGGAGCGTTTTCATGGCGTATGAGATGGTGAGCCTGCTGCGGATGCTGATCGACCGCGACGGGTCCGACCTCCACCTCACGGTGGACAACCCGCCCGTCGGCCGCGTCCACGGCCACCTGCAGTATTTCGGCGACAACCCGCTCACCTCGGAGGACACCGAGCGGCTCATGAAGAGCATCGCGTCGGTGGACAACCAGCAGGAGCTCCAGGAGGTGGGCGGGGCGGACTTCGGGTTCGCCTTCGAGGACGTGGCCCGGTTCCGCGTGTCCATCTTCAAGCAGCGCGGCTACGTGGGGCTGGTGCTCCGCCTGATCCCGCGCAAGATCTACTCCTTCGACGAGCTGGGCCTGCCCCCGGTGGTGAAGAAGGTGATCCAGCAGCCCCGCGGGCTGGTGCTGGTGACGGGGCCCACCGGCTCGGGCAAGTCCACCTCGCTGGCCACGATGATCGACTGGATCAACGACAACATCGACCACCACATCATCACCATCGAGGACCCCATCGAGTACTACCACAACCACAAGAAGAGCCTGATCATGCAGCGCGAGGTGGGCGTGGACGTGCCGACCTTCGCCGAGGCCCTGCGCCGCGCCCTGCGGCAGGACCCCGACGTGATCCTCGTCGGCGAGATGCGCGACCTCGAGACCATCGAGGCCGCCGTGACGGCCGCCGAGACGGGCCACCTCGTGTTCGGCACCCTGCACACGACGGGCGCGGTGCGCACGATCGACCGCATCGTGGACGCCTTCCCCACGAACCAGCAGGAGCAGATCCGCACGCAGCTCGCCGGCAACCTCAAGAGCGTGATCTCCCAGGCCCTTGTGCCGCGCAAGAGCGGGTTCGGCCGCATCGCGGCCTACGAGATCATGATCTGCACCTCGGCCATCCAGAACCTCATCCGCGAGAACAAGTCCTACCGCATCACCTCGGCCATCCAGACCGGGCACAAGTACGGCATGAACCTGCTGGACGAGCACCTGCTGGCGCTCTACCGCAAGGGCATCTGCGCCTTCAAGGACTGCCTGTCCCGCGCCCAGGTCGGCGACGAGTTCATCGCGGCGGCGAAGGCGCTGGGCATCGAGGAGATATCGGAGACCAGCGCGGGCGACTTCTAGGCGCGCACACGGGAATTCCGTCATGCCATTGGCGACGCAAAGAAAAAGGCGGCTCGGCGACATCCTGGTGGAGCAGGGTGTCATCACGCCGATCCAGCTCGACGAGGCGCTCCAGCGGCAGCGCCTCACGGGCGACATGCTCGGCCGCACCCTGGTCTCCCTGGGCTACGGCGAGGAGCAGGACGTCATCGACGCCCTCGGCCTGCAGCTCGGCATGGAGAAGGTGGACCTGGCCAAGGTGGCCGTGGCCGACGACATCCTGCGCCTGGTCACCGGCGACGTGGCCCGCTTCTACAACGTGATCCCCCTGCGCGTGGCCGACGGCGCGCTGATCGTCGCCATGGCCGACCCGCTCAATCTCCAGACCCTCGACGACCTCCAGCAGATCACGGGCATGGAGGTGCGCGGCGCCATCAGCAACCCCGAGGCCGTGGCCGCCGCGTGGAAGAAGAACTACGCCTTCGAGGCCGAGTCCATCCACAAGATGCTGGAGGACATCAAGGACCGCGTCGGCGAGCTCGAGCTGTCGCTGGAGGAGCTGGGGGTCCAGGAGGTCGTCGCCGACCCCGACAACCTCATCGAGCTGGCGCAGCAGCCCGAGGTCATCAAGATCGTCAACCTGATCTTCCTCACGGCCGTGCAGCGCCGCGCGTCCGACATCCACTTCGAGGTCTACGAGGACGACTTCCGCGTGCGCATCCGCGTGGACGGCGTGCTCCACGAGATCGTGCAGCCGCCCAAGGCGGCGTGCATCGCCGTCACATCGCGCATCAAGGTCATCTGCAACATGGACATCGGCGAGCGCCGGCTCCCGCAGGACGCGCGCATCGAGCTGAAGATCGGCGACAGCATCATCGACATCCGCGTGGCCACCCTGCCCACGCTCTACGGCGAGTGCATCGTGATGCGCATCCTCGACCGCACCGCGGTCCGCATCGACCTCAACGTGCTCGGGCTCAGCCCGGCCGTGCTCAAGCAGGTCCACAACGTCATCAAGAAGCCCAACGGCATCATCCTGGTCACCGGGCCCACCGGCTCCGGCAAGACCACCACGCTCTACGCCTGCCTCAACGTGCTCAACAGCCCCGAGTCCAAGATCATCACCACCGAGGACCCGGTCGAGCTCCAGATCCCCGGGCTCATCCAGTGCCAGGTGCAGGAGGACATCGGGCTCACCTTCGCGGCCTGCCTGCGCGCCATCCTGCGCCAGGACCCCGACATCGTGATGGTCGGCGAGATCCGCGACCTCGAGACCGCCCAGATCGCCATCGAGGCGTCGCTCACGGGCCACCTGGTGCTCAGCACCCTGCACACCAACAGCGCCCCCGAGACCATCACCCGCCTGCTCGACATGGACGTCGAGCCCTTCCTCATCACCGCCGCCCTCGAGGCCGTGCTGGCCCAGCGCCTCGTGCGCACCCTGTGCCGCCACTGCCGCGAGCGCTACCGGCCCGACGAGGAGGAGATGGAGATGCTCGGGCTGCCGGCCCACTGGCGGTCCGACCCCAAGCTCGGCTTTTTCCGGGCCAAGGGCTGCGCCGCCTGCGACTACGTCGGCTACATGGGCCGCATCGGCCTCTACGAGTTCATGCAGGTGGACGAGACCGTGCGCGAGCTGGTGCTCGACCGCGCGATGGCGATAGACCTGCGCCGCCACGCCCGGAAGAACCAGGGCATGATGACGCTGCGCGAGGACGGCATCCTCAAGTGCGCCAAGGGGATCACCGGGGTGCCCGAGGTGGCCGACCACACCGACAAGTACGACGACTAGGGAAAGGAGCCGGGAAACACCATGGCCAAGTTCGCCTACTACGCCCTGAACAAGGAGGGCAAGCAGGTTTTCGGCGTCATCGCCGCCGACAACCAGGCCCTCGCCATCAACGACATCCGGTCGCTCGGGCTCTTCCCCACCAACGTGCGCGAGGCCACCAAGGGCGACGAGCGCCGGGCCGCCCGCAAGAAGAAGGGCATCGACGAGTTCTACTTCGGCGGCGTCAAGACCAAGGAGCTGGTCGTCATGACCCGCCAGCTCTCCACCCTGATCGACGCGGGCCTGCCGCTGCTGCGCAGCATCAACGTGCTCGTGGCCCAGCTCAAGCCCTGCCTCCTGCGCGACATCCTGCGCGAGATCGCCAGCGACATCCAGTCCGGCTCCACCTTCGCCGAGTCCCTCGCCAAGCACCCCAAGCAGTTCGACCGCCTCTACGTCAACATGGTCCGCGCCGGCGAGGTCGGCGGCCTCCTCGAGACCGTGCTCCAGCGCCTGGCCATCTTCATGGAGCGCCGCGAGGCCCTCAAGCGCCGCGTCAAGGGCGCCCTCATCTACCCCATCGCCGTCATCCTCATCGCCGGCGGCATTGTGAGCTTCCTTCTCCTCAAGGTCGTCCCCGTCTTCGCCGACATCTTCACCGAGTTCGGCGGCGACCTCCCCGCGCCCACCAAGGTGCTCATCGCCGCCGGGGACTTCATGATCTACAAGTGGTGGATCCTCCTCACCGCGCTCTCCTGGACCATCATCGGCATCAAGCTCGCCATGAAGTCCAAGCAGATCAAGCGCGTCTTCGACCGCGTCATCCTCAAGGTCCCCCTCGTCGGCGACCTCGTCACCAAGGTCGCCGTCGCCCGCTTCGCCCGCACCCTCGGCACCCTCATCACCTCCGGCGTGCCCATCCTCCAGGCCCTCAAGATCACCCGCGAGACCATCGGCAACGAGGTCGTCCAGAACGCCGTCGACGCCGTCCACGAGAGCGTCAAGGAGGGCGACACCATCGCCGCCCCCCTCGACAAGAGCAAGGTCTTCCCCGCCATGGTCGTCAACATGATCGACGTCGGCGAGGAGACCGGCTCCCTCGACGCCATGCTCGTCAAGGTCGCCGACATCTACGACGCCGAGGTGGAGAACGCCGTCGAGGCCATGCTCTCCCTCCTCGAGCCCATGATCATCATCGTGCTGGGCGGCATCATCGGCTTCATCGTCGTCGCCCTCTACCTCCCCATCTTCACCCTGGGCGACCAGATCAACAACCAGTGACCCCGCAAAAATACAAGGAAACAGGTATCATGAAGACAGGAACCCACTTCCCCGAAGTCAAGGAATACAACCGCCCCGCAGGGGCGCAAGGAGGACCCGCAATGAAAAGAAAACAAGGCTTCACCCTCGTCGAGCTCCTCGTGGTCATGGCCATCATCGCCATCCTCGCGGCCATCGTCGTCCCCAACGTCCAGCGCTACATCGTCCGCGCCCGCGTCACCCGCGCCATCGCCGAAATCAACGGCGTCGAGCTCGCCATGACCGCCATGCTCACCGACAGCGGAAAGGGAAACCTCAACCAGCTTTTTAACGGCAACGCGGTCAGGGCCCTGGCGGGCGCGATGGCGATCGACCCCACGAACGAGCAGTTCATGCGCATGACCGATCTCTACACGGCGGTCATCTATGACCTGCTGCGCTACGGGCGCAACGTCCTGCGCGGCGACGGTGACGCCGACGAGCGCTTTGGGTTCATCTACGGGCAGGATCTTGACCCCGGCAACGGGGTTCCCGCGCTGATCAGCAAGGACATCCTCGCCAAGCTCGGCACGAACTACATGGACCTCGGCGCCGACCCCTGGGGCAACGAGTACAAGATATTCGCCGGCCCCTGGAAGACCGCGGCCAATCCGGGCTTCGTCTCGCCCGACAAGAAGGCCCGCGCGCCGATCCCCTTCCGCAAGTTCACCGCCGAGGGCGGCCGCGGCGCCCGCGACGACGGCTGGCTGGTCAACATCGAGAGCGGCACCTTCCAGGACATCCTCGACGACGCGGCGACCTGGCCGACCATCGTCGGTTATCCCGCCGACACCGGCAAGGCCTTCTACGTCTGGTCCTTCGGCGAGAACGGACGCAGCAGCCAGCTCATTTACCAGCCCCAGTACGTTGACGATCCGTACAGCTGGTACAACACCGAGACCGGCGAGGACATCGCGGGCGGCGACGACATCAACAACTGGGATCCGGCGGCCACCTGGCAGCGGTTCTACAACTGATCCTGAGTGATTTCCGGGGCGGGGGCGTTTTGCCCCCGTCCCGGCGGCGGAATTTCCGGGGGGCGGGACGGCGGCGTGCCGGCCCGCCCCTGCGGGGAAACGGGGCGCGCAGCCCCTTTCCAGGAGCGGCCATGCGGCGGGAAGCGCGACATAGCGGCGGCGGCGCGGCGGGGTTCAGCCTCGTCGAGCTGATCGTCGTGCTGGCGGTCATCGGCATTCTCGCGGGGATTTCGATCCCCGTGGTGCGGATGTTCTCGCAGAACGACCTCCAGCGCGGCGTGCGCCCCCTCACCTCCATGCTGCGCGCGGCGCGGGTCTACGCCGCCACGTTCAACGTGAACACGGCGGTGGTCTACGAGATCGCCCCCTTCCCGGTGGACGACACCATCCTCGGCCAGACCGTGCGGGTCCTCTCCGGGGCCATGGTCGTCTACCAGCTTCCCAACCCAATTCCCAGCACGATCCAGTATCCGGACAATCTTCGAGCCAGATACTATGTGCCCACACCCCAGTACGGCGGCGAGTTCCAGCCCTTCGAACCGGGGTTCTGCGTTCTGCTTCAAGAACCACCGTCGCCATATGACGCTTTTCCCAAGAACCTTGCCCATGACATGACTGGCGATCCCTTGGAAGACTTCAAGAAGGTTACGATTCTTGGAATGCAGACGGGCATAGCCGTATACAGGGGTTACTACAGGCCCGATCCGCGTCCCGATGACGGCATTCCCGAGGAGGAGTTCGATCCGGCGGGGGTGGAGTATTTTGTCGGTCATATCTTTGACGGCAAGGGGGCGTTGCTTGCGGAGGGCAAACAGCGTTTTAGCATCCTGTTTGCCCCCATGCCCGACGAGCCGCGCGAGGAGCGCATGTGGACCACCAGGACCTTTGAAGACCTGGACCTGAACGCCTGGAAGGAGGGCCTTCCGCAGGCGCAGGGCACGATGGGATACCAGGGGCAGGAGGTGACCATTTACCGGTCCACGGGCCGCATCAAGACCGGGAGCCTGCAGCCATGAGACACGCCGCGTCCGAATCCGGGTTCACGCTCCTCGAGGTGGTGATCGCGCTGACGATCCTCGCCGTGGGGATCATGGCGGTCATGTCGCTGTTTCCGGCGTCGCTGGCGCAGCAGCGGGTGGCGGCGGAGCGGACGGTGATCGCGGCGCTGGCGCGCACCCAGCTGAGCGAGGTGCGGTCGGGCGGCGCGGGCGCCTCCCTGTCCGACTGGGTCAACAGCAACACGTACCACGTCGTCGAGGCGTCGGCCCGCGCCTACACCCTCTACGACTCCTGGCGCGCCACGGCCACCCGCATCGGCGGCCCCGGCGCCGACCTCTACCGCGTCGTCTTCTCGGTGCGGCTCAACAGCGGCAGGGAGGAGGAGTTTGTCACCTATGTCACCGAGCGCTGACAGGCGCGTTCCGGCGCGGTCCGGCGCCGCGGGCTTCACGCTCGTGGAGATGCTGGTGTCCATGGCGATCTTCCTGGTCATCATGGGCAGCATCGGGCTGCTGATCACGGGCACCACGCGGACCGTGCGCCAGGGCTACGCCATGCTCAACAACATGGAGCGGGCGCGCAACGCCCTGGCGGTGCTCGAGCAGGACATCAAGGTGGCGTTCACGACGGAGGACTCCCGGGGACTCACCCGCTTCTACGGCGAGCCCAACGGCTTCATGTACCTCGGCGCGCTCAAGGGCGGCGCCTTCGGCCGCGTGGCCTACGTCATCCGCCCCGGCGCCGACACCTTCCTCGTCGAGATGCCCCTCAAGTGGAGCGAGGTCCGCGAGCTGTTCCTGCGCCAGGCCCCCACCGAGGCCGCCCTGTTTGAAAGCGTCTATCCGCCCGTGCTCGGCTCCGACAGCTTCTACGACTTCAACGTGCAGATACGCCTCGGCTCCCTGCTCCGCTACGAGGACCGCACCGGCGCCACCAGCCTCAACGCCTTCGAACAGTCCCTGGAAATAGACGAGGATGGCAATTATGAATCCGGCTTCGCCAAGCTCGTCGCCCCCCTGCGCAACGCGACCTTCTTCCTCGAGGCCCTCAACAACCGCGACATGATGCGCGGTATGACCACGATCTGGACAGACTATCCCCCCTTGGAGCCCTACTTTTCCATGCCCCTCTATGGGTTTCCGCGTATCGCAGGACACGTGGTGAAGGATTCCTCCAGATTGACTTTCTGGAAGGAGGATTGTCCAGGCTCGTGCAGAGGGGACGTTGTCTGTATTGAAGACTGCCGCCAGGCCCGCGAAAAGAAGAGCTGGCGCGACTACGAGGTGGTGGAGAACCTGATCATCGAGGCCGTGCTGTGCGACGGGAGCAGTCCCATTTCCCGGCCCGACCCGGTCTCGGGCCAGCTCCGGCCGGTGAACGCCCTCGACCTGTCCGCCTTCTTCTTCTACGGGCTGGAGGACGGCACGAGCCTGCCCATGTTCAACACGCTTTACAACAACCCGGCGTCGCGGGAGTATCTGCTCGGCATGGCGGCGAACCCGGGCCCCGACGGGGAGATGGACCTGGCGGACGCGTTTCTCTCGGCGGGCGACACGGCGGAGCCCGAGCAGACGGCGGGCGACCCGGTCGGGTCGCGGCTGCCGGCCTGGGTGGCGCCGGGCTTCTGGCTCTTCGCGGCGGCGCCCAGTTCGGGCCTGCCGCCCATGACCCAGTGGTACCAGCAGAAAGTGGACCTCCCCGCGGCCTACATGCGCGGCTCCGGGTGAGCGGCCCACAGGACAGGATGTAACGCATGCGCAGACTGCACCGGAACTCGGGCGCGGCCCTGATCGTCGCCCTCTCGATCATGGCCGTCCTGCTGGCCATCGGCCTCACCTTTTTCGCCGTCACCCGCCTCGAGTCCACCACCGCCGTCAACGTCGTCCACACCGTCCGCGCCCAGTACCTCGTGGACGCCGGCTTCGCCGTCGCCCAGTACACCCTCAACCGCGACCTCGACGTGAACCCCAACGCCACCTCCACCGACCACGCCTGGCGCACCCTGTTCAACGGCGCCGCCTTCGCGGGCAAGGAGTGGACCTGGGTGGACGGCATTCCCCCCTGGGCCGGCGGCCGCACCGCCTTCACCCTCGAGCCCGTCGAGCGCGCCCTGCGCGGCGCCGGCCTCCTCTCCGGCGGCATCCTCTACGCCCAGTTCTACCGGGGCGACGGCGACCAGGCCGTCCCCACCCCCGACGGCCCCCGCGAGCCCCTCTTCCGCGGCCCGCGCACCGCCGCCTGGCTCGCCGTGCCCCGCTGGAGCGGCCAGACCATCCTCCTCTACGCCTCCG
>ERZ795031.2181-NODE-2181-length-19051-cov-7.983628_pt1 | contig 19051 bp, 19 predicted proteins | sample MGYA00375123_ERZ795031 | MGnify/ENA primary metagenome ERZ795031 (study PRJEB30166, sample SAMN05720159) | activated sludge metagenome | isolation source: anaerobic digester from wastewater treatment plant | place: USA | collected 2015-04-21 ... | reverse complement strand
CCGTCCCCTTGTCAGATATGTTGCCGGAGAAATTACTCTCCGGCAACATTTATTTTTATCATTATAGGTGGACAATTGAATATATTATAACATGAAGAGATATATATATGACAAGGGGACGGGGGTATTGTCATTAAAATTGCATTACAGTTTCATGTTATAATAACAAAGAAATAAAGGGGGAAACTATGTATATTCATGTTGTTCAAAAGGGAGATGTATTGTGGAAAATTGCAGACCGTTATAATGTCAGCATACAAGATATTGTAGATCTTAACAAATTGAGTAATCCAAATATTTTACTGCCCGGCCATGCACTTCTTATACCAACAAAAAATACCTATACAGTTAGACGAGGAGATACGATTTGGAAAATAGCGCAAAAGTTTGGGGTTAATATCCAAGACTTACTGGCGGAAAACAGAAATATTAATCAGGATTTGATATATCCCGGTAATGTACTTACAATACCTCAAAGGCCTAAGCCTGAAATAGATGTAAATGCATTTACATATTTTCTTGGAAGCGAAGCTGTTCCGATAGTAAGAGGAGCAGGACCCTATTTAACTTATTTGAGCCCTTTTGCATACCTGATTAATGAAGACGGAACCTTGGTGAATATTGCCGATGAGCCGGCAATAGCTGAAGCTTATTCACAAGGGGTGGTGCCCATGATGGCAATAGTAAATTTTACAGTCAATGTGGAAGGAGAAAATCTTGCAAACATAGTATTGAATAATCCTGATACGATTGATACATTACAGGAAAATATTATAAATATTATGAGAGAAAAAGGATATCAGGGACTAAACATTGATTTTGAATACGTTCTTCCGGAAGACAGGGAAGCCTACAACAGTTTTTTGGAAAGCACCGTTAACAGATTGCATAATGAAGGATTTTTTGTTTCCACATCATTAGCTCCTAAAATAAGCGGAGAGCAAGTAGGGCTTTTATATGAAGCGCACGACTATCCGGCTCATGGAAGATTGGCAGATTTTGTCGTTCTCATGACCTACGAATGGGGCTGGAGGGGAGGAGAACCAAGAGCCATTTCTCCGATAAATGAAATAAGAAGGGTGTTGGATTACGCAGTAACTGTCATTCCGAGAGATAAAATATTGATGGGATTTCAAATATATGCAAGAGACTGGAGAATTCCTTTTCAAGAAGGCGATGAAGCTGAAACAATCAGCGTTCAGGATGCATATAATTTAGCATATGAGCATATGTCTGAAATTCATTATGATTATGTAAGTCAGTCACCGTATTTTTATTATACGGATGCTGAAGGAAATTCTCATGTAGTTTGGTTTGAAGATGCAAGAAGTGCACAGGCAAAGTTTGATACTGTGAAACAATACGGTTTAAGAGGAATAAGCTACTGGGGGTTAGGATATGAATTCCCTCAAAACTTCCCCTTGCTTGCTGATAATTTCCAAATCAAAAAACTATAGGGGCACCGGGGACGGGATAATTTTAATTGTATATCAATTTCCGTCCCCAAGGTTGTAAACCTTGGATTTGGGTATCAATGGAGCCATTAAGGGAACAAAGAACAGATATACTGCATAGAATATTGCTTTAGCGCCAACGTCCATGGTTGCAAGCGGTACAGCTACCGCAACGCTCCACGGGAAAATCGCAGCAATAAGAATTGCGGTATTTTCAATATCAATAGCTAAATTATCTTTTGTAAGGTTATTTTCTTTATAAATATTATTCATTAAGTCGTGGGTAAGCAATACGGAAAGTGTTTGATTACAGCAGCAAGCACAAGTGACGAGGCTTGTAAAGACTGTTGTTAAGTAAACACCTATTTTATTGCTCATCTTTATTAAAGCTCCCTGAATATCTTTTAGCATGCCGGTTCCTTCAAATATGCCGGAATATGATGATGCTATCAATACGACAAATGTAACGTTGAGCATTGATATTAATCCGCCTCCCGAAATAATTTCGGAAAGCGCAGGGTCAGTGTTGACAAAACCAAAAATCATATATTTTAAAATTTCCTGCAAGGTCAAATTTTGAATATACAGGCATATAAAGACAGCAGTTATTATACTAAAAAGCATTGCTACCCGAACGTCATTTTTGGATATTGCCAACAAGAGAATTATGACGGCAGGAAGAACTGTTGATATATGCAGATTGAAATTAACGGAAAATTTCTCTATCAATTCATTATTTGTGACATTTATGGGATTATTTTTTGATAATAACAAATAGACAACTATAGTTGCGAGAAATGGCAGAGCGCCTGTAATAAACATCTTTTTTATATTATCATACAAATCTGTTTCCGTAATAATCGCTACTAAATTTGCACTGGAGGATAAGGGCGAGCTTCTGTCTCCAAAAAAAGCTCCCGATAAAATGGCGCCTGCTGCAACATAGATGTTTACTCCGCCGCTTCTGGCCAATATTATCAATACAACTCCCACTGTTCCGGCAGTTCCTATGCATGTACCAAGAGCAAATGCAACGAAACATGTAAGTAAAAATGCAAATAATATAAAATAATCCGGATTCATAATTTTTATGCCGTAATAAACAAAAAACGGAATTGTTCCGCCGGCACGCCACAGAGCTGTAATCATTCCTATTAAAGCAAAAATAGACAATATATACAGTGACTTTTTCATGCCCTTCATTAACATTACAACAATGTTTCTAAGCTTAAATCCCCTGTAAAAGGCAACGGAAGAAAAAGCAAGCATACCAATCAGTAAAGGAATAATTAAGGAATATTGTTTCGAAATGTTATATATAAGAGAAAAGATAAAAATTATGACTGCTATTATAAAGTCCATTAAAATCTCCATTAAATATATTTAATATAATTATATAATCATTCCTTAAAAAATCAAGCAAAATCCAATTAGGCAACATTAAATTATATCCTGCAGCCCCTTATAATAATTTGCTGTCCACTTATTACCTCTTGGTGTTTGATGAATTTAAGTAAAATACCTTATAAAACCGCTTTTCCGGGGGCAAAATTTTTTTATATGATGCACTTTGTTATTTAAATGAGTGGACGGTACCATTTAAATGAATGGACAACTTTTTGATAAATATGGATTGATTTATATTTAAAAGTAGTATACAATTTATATATAGAAACGTTTACTTATCGTCATTTTTTATAAGGAGGAAATATGGATAAGGACAAGTTAAGTAGAATGCATTTTTCTACAAGGGCGGTACACGCCGGTTACAGACCAAACGAGTATGGAGCTCTAGCAACACCAATATATCAAACTTCTACATTTATATTTGATTCAGCAGAACAAGGCGGAAGAAGATTTGCATTGGAAGAAGAAGGTTATATTTATACCAGACTTGGAAATCCAACATGCTCTCAGGTTGAAGATAAATTAGCTTCACTTGAAAATGCTGAAGCTGCAGTTGCAATGGCTTCAGGTATGGGAGCCATTACATCCGTTATATGGTCTATAGTAAGTGCTGGAGACCATATTGTTGCGGCTAAGACATTATATGGATGCACGTTTGCTTTCATGAGCCATGGGTTGACAAAATTCGGTGTTGAAGTAGATTTTGTTGATACTTCAGATCCTGAAAATGTTAGGAAGGCTATGAAGCCTAACACTAAAATTGTATACTTGGAAAGTCCGGCAAACCCGAATATGCTTTTGTCCGATATTTCGGTAATTTCTAAAATCGCTCACGAGACAGAAGGCTGTATGGTTGTGGTGGATAATACTTATTGCACACCTTATATACAAAGACCAATTGATCTTGGTGCAGATGTGGTTGTTCATTCTGCAACAAAGTATTTAAATGGCCACGGCGATGTTATCGCCGGTTTTGCAGCCGGTAAAAAAGAATTTATTGACAAGGTAAGACTATTTGGAATAAAAGATATGACAGGCTCGGTTATGAGTCCTTTTGATGCATACTTGATTAACAGGGGAATGAAAACATTAGAAGTCAGAATGGAAAAACACTGCTCCAATGCCCAAAAGGTAGCTGAATTCCTTGAGTCTCATCCTGCAATAGAGTGGATAGGTTATCCGGGATTAAAAAGTTTTCCGCAATATGAACTTGCCAAAAAACAAATGTCTTTGCCGGGAGCAATGATTGCATTTGAACTTAAGGGAGGTCTTGAATCAGGAAGGAAATTAATGAATACCGTTGAGCTTTGCTCATTAGCAGTAAGCTTAGGCGATACCGAAACATTGATTCAGCATCCTGCTTCCATGACCCATTCACCTTATACTCCCGAAGAAAGGGCTTTAAGCGGAATATCTGAAGGTCTTGTGAGACTATCGGTTGGTTTGGAGCATGCAGACGATATAATTGATGATTTAAAACAAGCTTTGGATAAACTGCTGTAAATCTAAGCTTATAGAATGTATCATTATTGAAAATTTCAATAATGAATAAATATATTAATTTTTAGAACAATATTAGAGTATCGCTAACGGTTCTTTAAATATAAGGCAGCTACAAGGAAATATAAGCATTAGATAATATTTAATGCGACACCAAAAGAATTAAAATGAATTAATAATAAAATATTATTTGCTTAAAAGGAGGAAATTATGAGAGCTAATGTTGACCGAGATGCTTGCATAAGCTGCGGGCTGTGTGAATCAATTTGCCCGGATGTTTTCGAACTGGACGATGAAGGTATCTCTGTAGTAAAGGTTGACCCCGTACCTTCAGAATTCGAGGATTGTGCAAAAGAAGCTGAAGAAGAGTGCCCTACAGATGCAATTCATGTGGAATAAATGTATGCAAGACTGCTCCCCTAGATTAGAGGAGCAGTTTTATTATTTCATATAATCTTTATTGATGAGTTGTTTTAACTATAAATAATTAATAATATTTATAATTTATATGGAAAAATAAAGTAGTTTTTGCTATACTAATATCGGGTGGTGAGAGTATGAAATATTTAATTGGAATTGATTCGGGCGGAACAAAGTCAGAGCTTACGGCTTATGACCTTAATAATGCTCAGGTTTTCAACTTAATAGGAGAATTTGGTAATCCTGCGGTAAACTTGGACAAGACTGTCAACAACTTAATTTCATTAATTTATGACTGCGTTAATGAATTAGGAAGAGAAGAATGTCAGCTTATAGCTGTCGGAATGGCAGGTGTTGAAACAGGAAACTATGCTGAGCTGATTAAAAAATATGTCGAAGGTGCTTTTGTAATTAAGACTATAGTATTGAATGATGCCGAAATGGCTTGCAAAGCATATTTTGGAGATAAGGACGGAATTCTGGCAATTTCCGGAACAGGGTCTTCTTGCTTTGCTCAAAAAGACGGAGCAGGTGAAATGGTTGGAGGATGGGGACATATTTTGGGCGATGAAGGAAGCGGTTATCATACGGTTATAAATGTTATTAAAAATATAGTTTATAAATATGACAGGGCTCTTCCCTTTGATGACTTAAGCAAGGCTGTTATGGAAGAAATAGGCGGCTCTACACGCTCGGATATAATGAATTTTATATATAATAATGAAAAAAATAAAATAGCATCGCTTTTTCCCATAATTTCAGATTATGCTGAGAAAGGAGATGCTTATGCAACCATGCTCTTAGAGAATGCAGGCAAATATCTTGCTGAGCTTACATCAGTGGCGTATAAAAAGAAAAATTTTAAGGGAACTGCTAATATAGGTCTAAAAGGAGGAGTTTTCCACAACAGCTCTATCATGCTTTCAGCATATAAGGATGAAATAAAAAAAAGGCTGGACTCTTATGAAATAATAGAAGAAGATATTTCAACAACCAAGGCAGTTTGTAATATATTTAAGAATGAAAAAGAAGGTGCTCGCTGAGCACCTTCAGAAAAAATGTGTATCCCCATACCTCTAACAAATAGGGTTAGGGCATCTTTAATCACCACCGAATAAGTTACCTATTCCAATATTTCCAAGTAAACTTGCTTCTCCTTTTGAGCCGCCTCCGCCGCTTTTTCTGCTTGCCGAATAAATTCTGTCAGCTATTCTGCTGAATGGCAATGACTGCATCCATACAGTTCCGGGACCTCTTAATGTAGCCAGGAATAAACCTTCACCTCCAAACAAGGCACTTTTTACATTGCTTGCAAATTGAACATCATAGTCTACTCCTTCAGTAAATGCCACCAAACATCCTGTATCTAATTTAAGCATTTCTCCTGAAGCTAATTCCTTTTTAACAATTGTGCCGCCTGCGTGAAGGAATGCAAAACCATCTCCAACCAATTTCTGCATTATAAATCCTTCACCGCCGAAAAGTCCTGCACCGATTTTTTTCTGGAATGCAATGGTTATTTCAATCCCTTTTGCAGAACATAAATAGGCATCTCGTTGACAAATAAGCCGTCCGCCGTAATCAGGCAAATTAACAGGTATTATTTTTCCGGGATAGGGTGCTGCAAAAGCAACTACCTTTTTATCAATACTCGTGTTAGTAAATGTTGCAGTAAATAAATTTTCTCCGGTAAGAACCCTTTTGCCTGCTGTTGCCAACATTCCCTTAAAGCCCTTGCTTTTTTCACTTCCATCTCCAAACATAGTATCCATTTCAATGCTTGAATCCATGTACATCATTGCTCCGGGCTCTGCAACGATAGTTTCTCCGTAATCGAGACCGATTTCTACAAACTGAATATCGTCTCCGTAAATCTTATAATCCACCTCGTGAGCTATTCCCATAAATCCTCCTTGTTTAAAAAGTATTTAACCCCTAAATCCAATATTAGGATAGCAAACATTTTCATGAAATGCAATATAAAAATATCTTGTTTTATGTAGATTATGTTAATATAATAGAGTATAACTATTATTATTACTATCATATTATTAAGCAGGACAAAATGGATAAATATGAGGAAATTGAAAGAAGTATCACAAAAAGGTTTAGAAAATTAATATGGGCAAAATTTATATCAGCAATAAAAGAATATAAATTAATCCAAGACAATGACAAAATTGCAGTGTGCATATCAGGCGGCAAGGATTCAATGCTTATGGCTAAATGCATGCAGCAACTTCAAAAATACAGTGAAATTCAGTTTGAAACAGAATATTTGGTAATGGACCCGGGATACAATGATGCTAACAAAAAACGTATCATTGAAAATGCAGAAATATTAAATATCCCAATAAAAATTTTTAACACACCAATATTTGAAATAGTTGACAGAGTTGAAGAAACCCCGTGTTATTTATGCGCAAGAATGAGAAGAGGTTATTTGTACAGAAATGCAAGAGAATTAGGCTGCAATAAAATAGCCTTAGGTCACCATTTTGACGATGTAATTGAAACAGTTCTAATGAGCTTATTTTATGCTGCAGAAATAAAAACAATGATGCCCAAACTTCACAGTACAAATCATGAGGGTATGGAGCTGATAAGACCTATGTATAAAGTCCGGGAAGATGATATAATTGCTTGGAAAAGATACAATAATTTGCAGTTTATTCAATGTGCCTGCCGCATTACGGAAAGAATTAAGGCTGAGGGTACAGGTTCTAAAAGGCAGGAAATGAAAATATTAATAAATAAGTTAAGACAAATCAATCCGAATATCGATACAAATATATTTAAGAGCATTCACAATGTGAATTTAGATACAATTATCGGCTATCGAAAAGGGAATGTGTACCGTAATTTTCTTGATGATTATGATAAAAATTAATACAGTATCTTTGATATAATTGGAGGAGATTTCATTGGCTAGAGGCGGAGGTTCATTCGGCGGCGGCGGCCGTGGAGGCGGCTCATTTGGCGGTAGTCGCGGGGGAGGTTCATTTGGCGGTAGCCGTGGCGGCGGGTCTTTTGGCGGACGCAGCGGCGGCTCATTTGGTGGACGCAGCGGCGGCTCATTCAGAGGCTCAAGCAGCGGAGGAATATTTGGCAGCAGTAAAAGTACCGGTACCGGATTTGGTCCGGTATTTGGTCCCAGAATCCCCATGGGCGGAGGATTCGGCGGCGGTAGACCGCAGAGGTCAAGCGGTGGCGGAGGCTGCGGATGCGTTACATTAATTGTTGTTTTAATTGTGATTGCGGTTATTTTTATTGTAATTTTTTCATTATGGGGCTCCATGAACTCAAGCGGCGGCGGCGACATTACTTTTTCATCTGTTAAAAGAGATCCGCTCCCAAAGGGGTCTGTAAATGAAACGGAGTACTATACGGATCGCCTGGGTTGGATTAATAATGAAACAAAACTTATCAGCGGCTTAAAACATTTTTATGAGAAAACGGGAGTTCAGCCATATTTATATTTGACGGATACGATTAACGGTTCTCATTTTCCGACCGAGCAAGATTTAGAGGCTTTTGCGACTGATTTATATGATGAGTTGTTTACTGATGAAGCACATTTACTTATAGTATTTTTTGAATATGAAGGTCAGTACAAAGGCTGGTACATCGTCGGAACACAGGCAAAAAGTGTAATTGATGCTGAAGCCGGTAATATTTTGGCTGATTATATAGACAGATATTATTATGATAGCAGTTTGAGCAATGAAGAATTTTTCAGCAAAGCTTTCACTGATGCAGCTGACAGAATAATGACGGTAACCAGGTCGCCATGGATTACGGTGTTTATTGTATTAGGTGTAGTTGTTTTAGTTATTGTACTTTTCATATGGTGGAAAAAGCATAAAGAGCAAAAAAATTTGGAAGCAAAAAGAAGGGAAGAAATGCTAAATACCCCTCTTGAAAGGTTTGGTACAACAGAAGCGGAAGACCTGATGAAAAAATATCAGGATGATAATGAACAATAATCTGCCAAAAGGCAGGGTTAAATTAAAAGGAGGAAGAAATGGCTATATTAGAAAGATTTGGAGATATTATCAAGGCAAACATAAATGTATTGCTGGAAAAAATGGAAGACCCGGAAAAAATGATTGACCAGTACTTGGAAGATATGATGAAAGATCTTGCAGAGGTAAAACAAAGCACAGCAGAAGTTATAGCAGAAGAAACACGTACAAAGAGATTAGTTGAGCAAAATGAGGCAGAAGTTGCAAAATATAACGAATTTGCCAAGAAAGCATTAGTTGCAGGCAATGAGGATGATGCAAGAACATTTATTAACAAAAAACAAGAACTGGAAAATGCGGGAGCAGGACTAATGACTGCTTATGCGGCTGCTCATGAAAATGCAATTAAAATGCGACAGATGCATGATAAGTTAACTGCAGACATTGAAACATTAAGAGCAAGGCGACAAGTTATCAAATCAAAAGTTAAAGTAGCTAAAACACAGGAAACACTAAATGAAGCCACTCAGGCAACAAAGAAAATAGCCGGTGCAAAAAGTGCTTTTGAGCGTATGGAAGACAAAGCAAACAGGATGTTAGACGAAGCAAATGCAATGGCAGAGCTGAATATGGAGCCCATAGATGAGGCAAAAGCTCTAGAAGAAAAATATGCAAAAATGGGCAATGCTTCAGTAGACGATGAAATAAGTAAGTTAAAAGAAGAGTTAGGATTGTAATAACCAAAAGCTGCCGAAAAGGCAGCTTTTTAGTAATTTCAAATATAAGACAACAAATAATTATGTATTTCTCTCTTGTAAAGAAAAATGACAATTAAACGTTGAATCTGAATAATACTATATCTCCGTCTTCCATTACATAATCTTTACCTTCAAGACGCATCAATCCTTTTTCCTTTGCCGCATGCATTGAGCCTAATTTTACAACATCATCGTATTTTGTGACTTCTGCACGTATGAAACCTCTTTCCATGTCCGAGTGTATTTTGCCTGCAGCTTGTGGAGCTTTGGTACCTTTTACAATTGTCCAAGCCTTTGATTCCATTGGTCCTGTCGTAAAAAAGCTTATAAGTCCAAGTAAGCGGTAGCTTGCTCTAATAAGTTTATCAAGCCCTGACTCTTTTAGTCCCATTTCCTCTAAAAATTCTTTCTTTTCATCCTCATCTAAAACCGATATTTCTTCTTCTATTTTTCCGCAAATAACAATTACCTCCGAATTATCCCGAGAAGCATACTCCTTTACTATATCCACGTATTTATTGCCTGAAGGGTCTGAAAGATAGCTTTCATCAACATTAGCTACGTACAAAACCGGTTTTGAGGTTATCAAATTAAAAGTTTTTAAAAGCTTTTGTTCCTCGTCAGTATAGCTTAGGTAACGTGCCTGTTTTTCATTTTCAAGCCCTTGAACAATTTTTTGAACCAATTCAAATTCTGCCTGCAGGGACTTATCATTTTTAACCATCTTTGAAAGCTTATCAAGTCGTTTTGACATTACTTCCAAATCGGCTAAAACCAATTCTAATTCTATTATTTCTATATCTCTTTTAGGGTCGACCGTAGTTTCAACATGTATTACATTTTCGTCTTCAAAACATCTCACTACATGAACAACAGCTTCGACCTCTCTTATATGCGAAAGAAATTTATTTCCTAATCCTTCTCCTTTGCTTGCCCCTTTTACCAAGCCTGCAATATCAAAGAATTCTATAACTGCAGGAACTGTCTTCCCTGAATTGCTCATTTTAGTTAAAAAATTTAATCTTTTATCGGGAACTTCAACTACTCCGATATTAGGCTCTATCGTGCAAAAGGGATAATTAGCCGAATCTGCACCTGCTGAAGTAATTGCATTAAACAAGGTGCTTTTGCCTACATTAGGAAGTCCTACTATACCTAATTTCATGATGGTGTGACCATCCTTTCTTCAAATTTACACGTTAGTACTTACAATAAATGAATATGTTCTTATTTGTTATCCTGTTACGCAAACTGATTTTTAATAATATTCATTATATAATATTAAATTTTAAAGTTCAACATTAAATAAATTTGCATTAGGAATACTAAAAAATAGACAACTTTTTGGCTTTTAAAGCATATATTTTATTGCAATGAATATTAATAAAATATATAAGACAAATTATAGGGGGAAAAAATTATATGAATGATAAACAGATGCAGTCCAATTATATAAAAATAGTCGGGAGCATATTCAGCAATTTGGAGTACAGTCATGAAGTATTTGGTGAAAAATTTTACGAATTTTTTATAGAAGTTCCAAGATTAAGTGAAACCAAGGATATACTGCCTGTTATTATATCCGAAAGGATAATTAATGATATAAATATGGACATTGGAAATCACATAGTAATTGAAGGTCAGTTCAGGTCATACAACCGATATGAGGATGATTCAAACAGGCTTTTGTTAAGAATATTTGTAAGAGATATATATGTACCTGATGAAACTGAACTTGAAGAAATGAAAAGGCATCCAAACGAAGTTTTTTTAAACGGATATCTTTGCAAAGAAACTAAATTCAGGACTACTCCATTCGGCAGAGAAATTACTGATATGCTGATTGCAGTCAATCGTTCATATAACAAGTCCGATTACATACCTTGCATTGCATGGGGGAGGAATGCAAGGTATTGTGAAAAGTTGGAGGTTGGAGATCATATTAAACTTTGGGGAAGAATACAAAGCAGGAAATACCAGAAGAAAAATGAGCATGATATCTATGAAACAAAGACAGCCTATGAAGTTTCGATAACAAAGCTTGAACATATAAAGGAAGAAAATAACAGGAAAAAAGACTTTGAAGAATCGTAATTATAATATAGAGTAATACAAGAAACCGAAAGGTTTCTTTTTTAGTAAATTATATAGACATTGAAATGTACCCCCAAGTTTCTATATATTATGAAAATTCAATGTATTATTATATTTTTATAATCTCATAATTATCATAATTTATCAGCATAGCGTTGTCAGAAATGTTGTCAATGTTGTTAAAGTGTTTTTAAATACCTTTCACTATTGCTTGTCAAGAGAGCCAATAAATTAGGAAAATGCTAATACGGTGAATATTAGCAGTATAAAGTTAGAAAAAATTAAAATTGCTATGCAAAACACAATATCATTTAGATGGACCCTTAAATGAATAAGAGGATATTACTATATTAGATTTATACTCTGTAAGTACAGCAACAGAAAATGAAAATTTTATATTAATTAAAAAAGCAAGACCTAAATAAGATTGTCAATAAGGCTTTAGAAGGATTGTCAATTAGGAATATAATTTAATCAATGAAAGGTTTTATAAAAAGTGAACAATAGAAGAATGTTGCCATACTATTAAAAATTTCATACGAACAAGCTAAATACATTTGAAAGTAAATCAATAAAAAAACTTTGAAATGATTTTATTTATTCAGAAAAAGGTTACGGATTACAAATAATTGAATAAATTAGAAGATTATTTAATATAGCCAATTGCATAATTTTACCAATTGGGTTATACTAAAATAAAAAATGGAGGAAGTCTAATGAAAAAGAATCTCAGACCTTTTCTAATTGGTTTATTAGTTGGTTGCTTACTAATGGTAACAACTCCAGTTTTTGCTGATAATATATAATTATGAAAATTCAATTTTACCATTGATTAAATAAATTAAAACGAGGTAGAGTGAAAATGAAGTGGGATTATAAAATGATAGTATCTGAACCATTGTATTCTTCACCGATGAAAGGACCTAACATAACAAAACTAATAGAAGGCTCGAAGTTTTTTGCTGGAAAACACGAACCAATATGGAATCAGATTCTTGAAATTGGAGATGAAGGATGGGAACTTATTAATGTTGTTCCTACTATATGGGATGGTAATACGTACAATATTGCATTTTTTTTTAAGAGACCTATAGAATAAGAATTTGAGGAAAGGCTGTCTCTATTGAGATAGCCTCTTTATTATAAAATTATTTATAATTTATATTTCTTATCACTGATAGGATATGCTAAAGGGACTCCACTTGGAGTAAATAAATCACAGAAAATGTGAATCACACTTCCTATCATTAATCCTGTAGTATATATGTTTATTCCAAAAGCAATATTACAAGAATAATACAAAACTGTTATGAAAAATAGACTATGTGTTAATGTTCTATGCCCGACCATGCTATGAATCCATTTAGAAATTAGTTTTATCCGTTTTCCATATGTTGTATTAGGCAAGTCAATATCAGGTAAAAGCAATCCTATAGTCATAAATATAAAATAAAGAACCTTTTTAGGTGTGGTAAAGTTTAAAGGTATAGATATCAACCATCCCATGTATATACCATAAAGCAAATGCCCTTGTCCATGTTAAATATAATTATTCTTGAAAAGGTTTCTATTTAATTTTGTAAAATATCCACAGCTTCAGCATATATATACTGAAATGTTAGACGACCATATTAAAACAGTAGACATTGAAGATAAAGAAAATTATTCTACATAGTTGCCTTTTTAAGGTTAGAATATAAAAAAAGACATGCAAACATATAAAAAATAACCTTGAAATTTCAATGTATAATTTAAGTTTAATGAAACCGCAAGGTTTCTTTTTAGTTAGTTTTATATGTGATTAATTGTACTCAATATTTCGATAATATGTTCAAAACTAAATAAAATATATATTTTCTATACTCTGCACCTGTTCAGATTAGGATAATAAAGTTTATAGTTTATTTTCGTTGTAAAAATAGCATACATCATGATATAATTGTTTTTATAGAAGTATCTGGAGTAATTAGAAATATAAGTAAAAACGTATAGAATAATTAGGCTAATATGTTTTAAAATCATTGGAAAATCTATGTGTAAGTATAAAATTTATATTATGGGGGGTAAAAATTATGGATTTAAATATTAATGATTTTTTAGACTTACATAAAGATTTAAGAGGGGATTTTGATGCGGTTTATTTTGGGATTAATAATATTAAAAAAAAGCTTCAAAGGTACTCAGATGGAAAGAATTTAAAAGGAGATGAAATTGTAGGATGGTACGGTGAAATATGTTGTCGTATGCTTACAGGAGGTAAACTAGTTTCAGATAATCTTGAATATGACGTACTTACTTCTTCAGGAGATAGGATCTCTGTGAAAACAAGAAAAGGAAATGGGAGCGGCTGGAATACAACAAGTGCAATTCCTAAGATTGATATGGATGATGAATCACCCACCCATTTAATGTTTATTCACTTAGCTGATAATTATAGTGTTAAAGAGATATGGCTATTCAGCTGGGAAGAACTCCACCGCAATAACAGGTTTATAGAGCACAAGGTAAGAGGTAATCGAAGGTCATATCTTGTAAGAATAAATAAAGCTACTGATGATAAGTATCTAATTTATAAAGCAGAATAAACTGACATTATCAAAAAAAATATTAATAGGATAAATTTACTGGAAGCTGTATATGTAAAAAAAATATTAAAATTAACGACCTGATGAATTAGTAGATACTGGAGACAAAGATAAATAATTTGTTATGAGGAATTAATTGTATGAGTACAAATCAAGATTTTGAAAAAATTAATCAAGAGTTACTTAATATTGCGTTTAATTGTTACTGGATAGAATCTTACTTAGTTATAAATGATAAAATAGATAGTTGTATGAAATTCGAGCATCTGAGTGACTGCAAGGAGCTATTTATCACGATAGAAAAAGCACTTACTGAAGCTTCAATAATAGCATTGGCAAGGATATATGATATAAATAGCAAAGGAACAAATCTTGATAAAATACTTAAAAATGCATGCAACGAAATACCTATGGATGAGGACAAGTATAATGAGATTAAAATTTACTGTAGGGACAAAAGAAGAGAATTAAATAATTCAGAATATAGCGAACTCTTATATAATTTAAGAAAGTGGCGTATAAAGTATTATGCACATACTGATATTGAGTTTTTAAATAATGAAATAAACTTGCGAAATTCCTATAAAATTAACCTAGAAGAGTTTAAAAAATTAATAAATTTTGCTAAACGCACGTCTGAACATTTATATTTTTTAATTAATGATGTAAGTATAATCAATTCGATAACAATAAAATGTGAAAAGGGATCTGACTTATTAATAAAAATACTTGAAGAACATAAACAGCTATATGATAATGCTTATAATGAATAAGCAATCTTTATTGAAATAAAAAAATTTTTCTTTGGATTAATAGCATAAAAGATATATTAGAAACCGCAAGGTTTCTTTTTATAATAAAACAATTTATTAATCTGACATATTATGATACAATTAATATTAAAGTTTCCATGAAAGTTATGATTCTATATGCTTGATGGAAATTGGGGGACAGGCCCAAAGCTATAATGATAAAAGACAGAAATTAAGGTGTTAATGATGAATATTATACAAAAAGACAACAAAATTACTATACATGATATAAGAGATTTTAATATAACTCATATTTTTGAATGCGGACAATGCTTTAGATGGAATAGAGAAGATGACGGCTCTTATACCGGGGTTGTTAAGAATAAAGTGATAAATGTTTTGCAGCAAGAAAATACTGTTGAGTTTAATAATATAAATACTGATGATTATGACATTATAAAAAATTATTTTGATTTTGATACCGATTACGAAACGATTAAGAATACATTGAATACGGATGAAATAATGGCGGAAGCTATAAAATTCGGTGAAGGTATAAGAATTTTAAACCAAGAAGAATGGGAAACAATGGTTTCCTTTATGATTTCAGCAAACAACAGAATTCCAATGATAAAAAAAGTAATTGAAAATTTAAGTGTCAGCTTTGGGGATTATATAGGTAATTATAGAGGGAAGGACTATTTCAGTTTCCCGACTGCAGAAAGATTATCGGCTGCACCTGTTGAAAGAATTCTTGAATGTAAGGCAGGCTTCAGAGCTCCGAGAATTAAGGAAGCAGCAACAAGGTTTTTGTATGAAAAAGATAAAATTTATAATATTAAAAATATGAGCTATAATGAAGGACTGGCTTATCTTAAAACTTATAAAGGAATAGGGGACAAGGTGGCTAACTGCATATTATTATTTTCGATGAAACATTTTGACACATTTCCTGTTGATGTTTGGGTAAGAAGAGTAATGCAGACACTATATGTAAGTAAAGAAACTAAGGATGCAGATATAAGAAAGTTTGCAGAAAATAAATTCGGCAAATATTCAGGATTTGCTCAGCAATATCTTTTTTTCTACGCTCGCGAAAACGGGATTGGCAAGTAGTATGTCTTCAGTATTTAATGCAGCTTTTGCTGCATTTTTTGAATTATTAAAATAACCTATATTTTGTAAATTTGCAAATAAAAATACAGGTTAAACAGAAGTCTTCACGTATATAATAGATAAAAAGATAATATAGGAGACAAAATGACAAATACAAGGATAAAAACAAGCTGGAATTTAGAAAACAGTTATGCCGAGCTGCCGGAATTTTTTTATTCCAAAATAAATTTAAGCAAAGTCAGCTCACCAAAATTAGTTGTTTTAAATAATGAATTAGCTGAATATTTAGGTTTGGATATAAATGAGCTTCAGAGTGAGGAAGGAGTATCTTATTTTGCGGGAAACTCTGTGCCAAAAGGCTCCATACCAATTGCGCAAGCCTATGCAGGACACCAATTCGGTTACTTTACTATGCTTGGAGACGGAAGAGCCATGCTCTTGGGAGAACAAATTACACCGAATGGGAAATATGATATTCAGTTAAAAGGCTCCGGCAGGACTCCATATTCGCGGGGAGGAGACGGAAGAGCTGCGCTTGGTCCCATGCTTCGTGAATACATTGTAAGCGAAGCAATGCATGCTCTGGATATTCCTACAAGCAGAAGTTTAGCGGTTGTGACAACCGGTGAGCCTGTAATAAGAGAAAAAATACTTAAAGGCGCAATTTTAACCCGCGTAGCAAGCAGTCATATTCGTGTCGGTACATTTGAATATGCAGCAAATTTCGGAACCGAAGAAAATGTAAGGCAACTGGCTAATTATACCATTGATAGACACTATAAGGAAATTGAAAAGGATGATTTTCCATATCTTAGTTTTTTGAAAGAGGTTGTAAAAAGGCAGGCATCATTAATTGCAAAATGGCAGCTGGTTGGATTTATACACGGTGTTATGAACACGGATAATATGGCATTAAGCGGTGAAACAATCGATTATGGTCCCTGCGCCTTCATGGATGCTTATAACCCCAATACTGTTTTTTCTTCTATTGATACCTATGGTCGATATGTTTACAAAAATCAGCCGAAAATAGCTGTTTGGAATTTATCTAGATTTGCAGAAACTCTTCTGCCGCTTTTGCATGAGAAAAATGATAAGGCAATTAAGCTTGCCCAGGATGCAGTTGCCGAGTTTTATGAATTATATCATAACAATTGGATTTCAGGCATGAGAAAAAAATTGGGAATTTTCAATGAAGAAGCAGAAGATGAAGCTCTTATTGAGGAACTTCTTAATATAATGCATAAAAATAATGAAGACTATACAAATACTTTTATTAAGTTAACTTTTGGCAATACACTGAATGATAGTGCAGAATATAAAGAATGGCATAATAAGTGGCAGGCACGCCTCCAAAGGCAAAATAAAACAAAAGATAAATTATTTGAATTAATGAAAAATTCCAACCCTGCTGTCATACCCCGCAATCACAGGGTAGAAGAAGCTCTAAGGACAGCTGACGAGAATGAGGATTACAGTGTTATGGATAAATTAATAAGCGTGTTAAAAAATCCTTTTGCTCATTCAGCTGACCAAAAAGAATATGCAGAGCTTCCGCCGCCGTCATTTTGCAATTATAAGACATTTTGCGGCACATAGAAAGAATGACACCAGATTTAAAATATTTCGGGCCCTGTATTTCGGCCCGGTATTTGCGGCTGCAAAATAAAATGATAGTCCATATCAGTATCACCGTTCATAGAATAATGGTGCATATACACATCATATGTGGTTGTTACACCCGGATATATCGGAATATCAATTATATAAGCAGGGCAGTAATCCAGATAATTAACAGATACATTATACATTTCATTTTCATTCGTTAATACGGGAAGTTCAAAAATTGGAACCGAACCATTTTCATCTGAAGAATTTGCAGCCAAAAAAACGCCTGTTCCTATTTCTCTATAATAACCGCTTATGGTAAGTTTTGATACTCTGACAAATGCATTGGAAATAGGACTTCTTGTGTCATGGCGATAAGTATTGAGCTTTAAATACCCTATTTGCGGGGATTCGAGGCTTTTTAGTTTCTTGTAAGTAAGGTCAAGCATTTTATTATTTGCCAAATATGGCATATATCTGTCATACATTGGTAACCTCCAAAAAATTTAGAATAATACAAAATAAAAAGTACATATAATTTATTATTATAATATGTCAAAAGTTTAAATGTGTTTTAAATATTGATGGTTAATCTCATGTGCAGATTTAACGAACCGAATGTGGACAACAAGAAAATTCCATTGACAAAAATTTTCATAGAGCTTATAATGTTAGTGTTGTCGGGGTGTAGCGAAGCTTGGTATCGCGCATGGTTCGGGACCATGAGGCCGAAGGTTCAAATCCTTTCACTCCGATTTTTCAACAAGGTGCCGGCAAAATATTTGCCGGCATTTGTATATGACTAAATTGGTAATCCCTGCGTAAAGGAGGCTTACTATGACTTCAGAGGAAAGAAGAGCACGAATTGAAGAAATATTAAAAAATAGCACAGAGCCTGTAACTGCTTCATATTTTGCCAAAAAGTTTTCCGTAAGCCGTCAGGTTATAGTAGGAGATATTGCTCTCATGCGGGCAGGCGGTCTCAAAATAACTGCAACACCAAGAGGTTATGTTTTTGACAAAGAAGAAGAAAGCAAATGCGTATTTACAGTCGCATGCTGCCATGATGAAAAGAATCTGGGGGATGAACTGTTTGCTATTGTTGATAACGGAGGAACAGTGCAAGATGTTATTGTAGAGCACCCTATCTATGGAGAAATTATCGGAGAACTGCACATTAGGTCAAGATATGACGTAGAATTATTCTTAAAAAAAATTGCAGAAAAGAAAGTTCAGCCTCTCTTGAGACTTACAGACGGTATACACCTCCACACTATTAAATGCAAAGATATAGAAACAAAAAACAGAATAATAAATGTATTGAAATTAAAAAATATTATGTTAGAGCAGAAATAGCAATCATAAGAAGTTATCTTGATAATATTATGCTTA
>ERZ795031.2174-NODE-2174-length-19098-cov-9.758704_pt1 | contig 19098 bp, 6 predicted proteins | sample MGYA00375123_ERZ795031 | MGnify/ENA primary metagenome ERZ795031 (study PRJEB30166, sample SAMN05720159) | activated sludge metagenome | isolation source: anaerobic digester from wastewater treatment plant | place: USA | collected 2015-04-21 ... | reverse complement strand
GTGGGCAATATCTGGCTGAGAGTCAGCAACTACGGCTTTTTTGGCTCCGGCACAGATGCCAATCCCAAATACCCCTCCCTCGAGTATCCAGGTGGCAGCGGAATTGACTACCTTTTCAGAGGCGCGCTGTGGTTTGGTGCCAAAAAATACCGGCGCGACGGCGCGGGCCGCAAGCTCTACTGGCGTGCCATAAACCCTTCCGCGGACAGCACTGGGACCGTAGCGGAAGGGACCTCCGAATGGCAGCCCTGGATGAAACCGGTGATCGACACCCTGGTGACCCTGGGTTTTGATGGCGAATGGGGAGTCTATGAGATGCTGCCTGCCTACAATCCTCTCGTGGCCGGCAATCCCGATGCCGCGGACCTCTATGAAAGCTGGAACACCGTGGACGCCATTGCCACCGCCAGCACCAGAAAACAAAAGCGGGCTGAAGACGACGACGGGGACGGCACCATCGACGAGGACTTTTTGGGCTACACCTTCCCGCTGCGCCATGGCACTGAGCTTCCTGCCCAGTTCTCGCTGTTTGGGTCTCATTATATCCATGAAACCAACAACTATGCCATCATCACCGAGGGCAGCAACTCCGAAATCTGGTTTCCACTGGGCTTTATGGACCTTGCCGACCGCTCCTTTGCCAGCTACGCGTTCAACTCTCCTTATGACGATGACACGGACGGACGCTTCGATGAGGACGGCGCTCCGGTGTCTGAACAGGACTATGTATCGCACTACTACGACTACTGTCCCTTTGGCACGGCAGGAGATCGTGATTTGGGGGCCCACCGTTCTCTGAACCGTCATCATCCCCTCAACATCCGGGCTCGCCAGATGAGCTACCAGTGGAGCTATGACTATATCAAAAACCTTGTCTATGTGGAATTTGATATCACCAACATGAATATCGCCACAGGGGACACGCTGTTTGACTGCAGCATGGGCATTTATATGGATGCCGACTGCGGGCCCCAGACCTGGGAAGCCATCTACGCGGACGATATGTCTGGCTATGTAAAAGGCACAGGTTACGAATTTGCCTATACTTACGACGCCGATAAGGACGGGGGACTCACGTCCGGAATGATCGGGGCCCGGGTCTGCACCCCCGATCCGGAACTGCTGAAATTCCATTGCTGGTATTGGGCGGGTGACGATGGTCCCAGTGACTTTGATCCCTGGAATTTCAACTATGCCCCCTTGCGTACTTCCAACGAAAAGTACTGGCTGCTCACAGGCCGAAATCCAGATGAAGCCAGGTTTCAACCTCTCAGACCGGAGCAGGATGACCTCACAGAATACGTGCAACCGTCTCCCAACGACACCAGATTTCTCTTTTCTTTTTATGGCGCTCAACCAGGGACGGCCGATTACAACGAAATGCTGGATGGGGTCTATCACAAACGCTGGAATCTGGCCCCCGGGCGCACCATGAAGATCGTGGTGGCCGTGTTTCCAGGTGAAGATAAAGAAGATCTGAAGGGCAGCGCTCGCTGGGCCAAAGAGATTTACGGCAGGGCCCAGACGCTGGTCAACGTCGTGTTGCCGGATACCTTTCCTCACTACAATCCTCCGGAACCGCCTCCCATCCCAGCGCTCTATGCAGAGCTCCAGGATGACGGCAAGCGGATAGACCTCTGGTGGGATAACCGCAGCGAGTTTGCCTATGACGTCAAAACCGTGGGCAGCGGTATCATTGGATGGCAGGATCCCTCTGGGCCTCAGTATCTTCCGGGTCTGGACAGCGACCCGCTCTTTATAGACTGGAGCGGATATCCGGCAGAATTTCAGCCTGCGGCGTCCGCTCCCAATCCCAATGCCACCGTCAATCCCTTCACCGCCAACCGCTTAAGGCACGACTTTCAGGGTTACAGCCTCTGGGGTCGCAGTGGAAGCGGCTCTCAGGAAGATTGGGTGCTGATCGAGCGCTGGGATAAAGAGGATACTTATCAAGACCTGGAGGACTACAGGGTAAACATCTACAGCCCCTACGCGGATTCGCTGTTTGTGGATTACGGTGGCTATCTGGGGATCGACAAAGGGCTGCCAAACCACAACGCCTGGCCAGAGAGCTCCCAATATCAGGATTATACGTGTCTGGATATCAATTATGCCTTTGCCGCCAATCCCGCGGACAGCTTTTATGGCTTTCCGATCTATGATCAGGCCGTGGACTGGAGTGAAGCTCTGGAAGCCCAGGCGGTTCAGATCGCGGAGGACCACTCCGGGCTTCCCGATGATATGATCAAAGATCTGCAGGCCGATATCTTCAGGCATCCCCAGATGCCGGAACATATCTATAAGGCACTCTATGACAGCAAGATGATCCCCCTGCCAGGTCATGGAGGTCAGGTGGCTATTCCCCATCTGGGTGGCAGCCTTGAAGCCCTTCAGGATCTGAAGGACAAGCGTTTGGCCCGGCGCTTTTATCGCGCCTCCATAGATCATCCCCGCCGCGGGATCGAATACTACGTGGCCCTCAGTGCTTATGACCGCGGCATCCCTTCGCACGAGCTCAACGCTCTGGAAACCGGTCGCGATGCCGATGCCAACATGCTGATCTTCTTTCCCGGCACCCTTGCCAGACAAAACCTGGACGACGTGTATGTGATCCCAAATCCCTATTTGGGACGCAGCAAGTTTGATGGCCGCCGCGAAAACGACGAGAAGGGAGACAAGAGCCGCCGTCTCTGGTTTGTAAACCTGCCAGAACGCTGCGTGATCAGGATTTATACCCTGGCCGGAGACCTGGTAAAAGAGATTCATCACGAGGGAGCCTATGAAGCGGATATCCTCACCGTCTCCAAAGCCGCTTCCCAAGGCCTCTCTGCCAGTGGCATGCATGCCTGGGACCTGCTTTCCAGGCATCGGCAGATCATCGCTCCGGGAGTCTATCTCTTCAGCGTGGAAAACCGGGCCGACGGACGAAAAAAAGTGGGCAAGTTCGTGATCATCAAATGAGCTTGGGACGGGTTTCCCGCAGATTACGCAGATAGGAGCGCGGATATCGCAGATTCTTATAGAGTTAAAGGGTCCAGGCTTCCAGCAACGTAAATCACTTCAACCTCTCAACTACCGGAAATCAGCGATCCGCGTGTAAATCTGCGAAATCTGCGGGAAATACTACCCAGGTCTCGCACCCGATTTCCAGAATCTGATTGACAGCTTTAGGCCGCTTTAGGAAACATGGTTCTCAAGCCTATCGCCATCGGTGCGATAGGATAAATAGATACTATCACAGGAGATATGGTGGTTTCTCAGAAGATTTGGGACAGTGTGCTTTTGATCATGATCCTCTTGATCTCGATCCTGCTGACGGCTTCCCTGCTGCAGTGGCTGACCGGAGGTGAATTTCCTCTGGTGTTCAGCAACCTGGCCCAAAAGCTGCTAAACATCATCTTTGGCGTCACCATCCTTCTGATGATCGTGGTATTGGTCCTGGAAAACGACAATCCCGTCCACACTCTGGCCTGGATTTTGATCCTGCTCTACCTCCCGGTCGTGGGTTTCATCTTTTATCTCTTCTTTGGCCGCAACTGGCGTAAAACCCGGCTGTTCAATCGCAAAGGCCTGGCCGACGCCATCAACCTGCACGATCTCTGGCCTTCCGAGGGTGAAAGCTATCGCAGAGATTTGCCTGCTCTGGCCAGTCGTCTGGTCGATCTGCTGGATTCCAACAGCAAGGCCATCCTCACCAGTCGCAACCGGGTGGAAATCATTCCAGACACCAACGCGGCCCTGGATCAGATCTGCGCCGATATCGAAAAGGCCCGCCATCACGTCCATCTGGAATACTTTTCCATCGCTTCCGACCAGACTGGCAAGCGCGTTAAAGACCTCCTGATCAAAAAGGCCGGCCAGGGAGTGGAAGTGAGGTTTATCTATGATGATGTGGGCTGTTGGGACCTGAGGCCCTCCTTTAAGAAGGAACTCAGGGCAGCGGGAGTGCTGTTTGTGCCTTTTATGCCGGTGTGGATCCCCTTCCTGAACAGCCGCGCCAACTATCGCAACCACCGCAAGATCGTGATCGTGGATGGCCAGAAGGCCTATCTGGGAGGGCTCAATATCGGCAATAAATACCTGGGCCAAAACCGCTATTACGGTTACTGGCGCGATTCCGTGGTGAGCATCGAAGGCGAGGGGGCCGTAACCCTGCAGGCCATCTTCCTCACCGATTGGTTTTTTGTCAGCAAGCAAAACCTACTCACCCGTCAGCTCTTTCCCAAATACGTTCCACCCGCTCAGACTGATCCCTCCAGTCTGGAAGACATCCCTCTCCAGATCGCGGCCAGCGGTCCGGATACCGATCACTCCAGCATCATGCAGGCATATTTTGCCGCTATCACCAACGCCCGCAAGCGTATACGCATCGTGTCTCCCTATCTGATCCTCAATGAAAGCCTCTTGATGGCGATCAAGACTGCTGCCATGAGCGGAGTAAGAGTCCAAATCATCCTGCCCGGTAAGCCCGATCACCTCATCGTCTGGTGGGGCGGGCGGTCCTACTATCGCGAATTGATGGAAGCGGGGGTGAGGATCTATGAATATCAGAACGGCTTCCTGCACTCCAAGGTGCTGATCGTGGACGATGAAGTGCTCTCCATCGGCACCGCCAATATGGACTTGCGGAGTTTCAACCACAATTTTGAAGTAACGGCCATGGTGTATCATCCCGCCACGGTGGCCAAGGCGCTGGAGCAGTTTGAGGCCGATCTGCTAATGAGTCGCGAGGTCGATCTGGTCAAACTCCAGCACCGCAATATCTTTTCCCGCACGATGGAATCCGTCTGCCGGCTCTTTTCACCCGTTCTCTAACGCTCAGGAGGTGCTATGCGCAGTCTTGTCTGCCTGCCTTTTTCTGCCGATCTCAACGCGGCGGCTATCAAAGAGATAGTTGATCCCAGCCTGTTGATCTTTCCCACCCTCGCGTCTGCCAGTCAGGCCAGAAGGCTGTTCCAGCCTCGCTGGCAGCTTGAGGAAGTCGATTTTATCAGCATGGAGCAGCTGCGCCAGATGCTGTTGCCAGCCCCCCATCCAGAACTGCAGGACGAAAAACGCCTGCTCTGTCTCTGGCAGGTGTTGGATGAAACGGATAAGGAGACCTTCCACCTCTACTGCTATGACGATCTCGTGAGCTGGGGCCAGAGCTTCCTGAGTTTCTTTGCCGAAATGCGGGACGAACTGGTAGATCTTGAGCTGCTGCAAGATCCTGCCCAAATGGACCTGGGCACCAGACTCTGGCAGGAGGAGCACCTTAAACGCGTGCTGGCCATCCGGCAGCGCTATCATGACTTTATATTTGCTAAAGGCTTCACGGACAGCATCTTCTACCTGGGCCTGGAGCAGGCTGTGATCCCCTTCAGCGCTCGCAAGCTGGTGTTTGTCAATCAATACTACTTCAGCAAGCTGGAAAAGCTCCTGGTGGAAAGGCTGGAAGCCTACGGCTGTGAGATAGTGTTTTTACATCAGGGCCCCCAGGGCAGCTTTGATCCTCTCAAGCTGGAAAGCAAGCCTCTGGAGCTCAGTGCATTGGACCAGCAGGATATTCGCCCGCGGGAACTGAAGATCATCCAGGCTCCGGATCAGGACCAGATGGCATTGGCCTGCCTGTGTGAGCTCAACTCCCACGCGGAGACGCTTGCGGCTCCCCAAACTTCCACCCGGCGCGTTATTGTCGACGGCGGCTTCGCTTCCAAGTCCTATAGCCGCTGGTTTGATCCCCAGCGTTTTCGTTTCAGTCATGCTCTCTCCATGCATTCCACCCGTCTCTATCAGTTGCTAAGCGTGTACGCCACTCATCTCAAGGCCCTGGCAGCAGCCCAAAACCAACGTTTTCTTCCCCTGGCTGAGATGAGCAGAGCGCTCGCGATTCCAGGTTTTTGCCAGTATTATCTGCCCCACTGGACTGAAACCGATCGCCACCAAGCGCTTGACCAGCTTAGACGGCTGGCGATGGAAGCGGTGCTCTATATCGACCTCGATCTGAATCTCTTTGCCGCCGATCCTCAAGACGAGCGCTACAAGCTGCTTATCGATCTGCTGGGCAAGCATTTCGCGCTCCTGGACCGGCTCTCGCAGCTGGCGTCCCTGGAAGCCGTGAGCGCTTGCTTTGATACCCCCAACGGCCTCGATCTGAAGCGCCTCTGCAGTCCTGAAGAACTGGCCAGCACCGATATTCTGGATAGATTCTATGAACGACTGGCCAACTTTGGAGGGATAGAAGAACTCGGTCTCGTGGCGGACTGGAAGCTCTTCTTCAACGCTAGCGGCACCGCTCTGGCCTCAGGCCTCTGGAAGCTTTGGATGGATCACCTGGCGGGTGCAAGCGTTTCAAAATATGCCTCCCCTTCCGCGCCCCTTTACGATATCGCCAACCTTATGGACAGCCGCAACCTCCAGTATGACGAGGTAATCGTCCTCAACTGTGTGGAAGGCATCCTGCCCTCCAATCCGGAAGCCGTGTGGCTGCTCAACGAAGTCCAGCGTAAAAAACTGGGGCTCAAACATTTTGAGCTGGTGAGGCAATGGGAACGTTACTACTTTTTACGCCTCGTGCTGGGCTCTCAAACCACCACCCTGTACTGCTACAGAGATGAAGAGCGGGACCTGGACCCCGGCTCCTATCTCAGCGAACTGGAGGGACACCTGAGCTCGCAAGCCTGGCCGGAGCTGCGATGCGTCAGATCCGAAACGGTCCTGGCCCACGATCTGCTGGCCCGCGCCAGGGCTATCTTGCATCCCGGTCCCCGCTTTAGTGATCTTGAGGCGCAAGGTCTTCCAGGATCAAGCCCAACGGAGGATTTCTTTAGCCTGCCCTGCCAGCCAGAGCAGGACTTTGGCACTGGCATCAAAAGCGCTTACTACGGTCTCAGCGCTCTGGCCGCCAATCCCTTTGCCTGGTATATCCAAAACCTCCGTGGTCTCAAAGCGGTGGAGCTTCTACCGCGGGAGACCATTTCGCCCATGCTGTTTGGCACCATCATGCATAGCTTTTTGACCGATATTCTGCTGGAACTCCAAGGCCAGCATCAGGATACGCGGCGTCTGAGAGCTGCCTTTCAGAGCCCGGAAAGCCTCTCAAAGAAGCTGCGGAAGCTATTGGGTTCGGCCCAGTTTGATCACAAACTGCCCCAAAACTACAACCGCGACTTCCTCTTTGGCGTGATCTCAGATTGCCTGGTGCGCAGTGTGAGAGACTTTTATTATCAGTGGCTGGAGCCCAACCTCTATGGTTATAGCTTTCGCCTGATCCCTGAGCAGGAAAGGATGACGAATGAAGAATGGCAATACAAAACCCTGCTGAGCTTTGGGCCTCAGGGAGAGTATAAACTGGAAATCCACGGCAAGGCAGACCTGAGAATCAGCTTGCCAGGCCAGGACTTTATCGTGGATTTCAAGACCGGCAAGGGAGACGCGGAACAGCTGATCTTTTATGAATACTTTTATTATCGCCTGGACCCGGAGTATCAAAATCAACTCAATTCTCTCTTCTGGATGATTCTGGACGCGCGGCGCGACAGTGAAAACCTCAGCGACAAAAAACGCCAGTCCTGGCGGGATGGCCTCATCCAGATTCTGGACCAGTGTTTGAGCTCCGGTTATGGCCTCGGGACCAAAGCCACTGATCGGGAACGCCTCAAGCAGATCACCCGGGCTGATCTTTGGAAGGCACCCTCAGGGAGGGAATCATGACGCGCTTCAAACCTCTGATCATCACCGCCAGCGCTGGTACTGGCAAGACATATCGTCTTGCCCTGGAATATGTTCGCCTCCTGCTGGACCACTTTGATCTGCCCGGCTTCAGCATGGACAGCATTCTGGTGCTCACCTTCACCCGCAAGGCCACCGCTGAGATCAAACAACGCATCCAGGACCACCTCAGGCTGCTGGTTTCCACGCATTCCCAGGATCGCGATGAACGGCGTGAATTGATCCTGGAACTCAAATACCGGCAGGGGGATGGAGAGCTCAGCCCCAGCGAGGAGGGCATCCTCACCAGCGTCAGCATGGTCCTGGCAGCTGACAGAAGAATGCTGCAGGTGATGACGCTGGATTCCTATATCCATTCCATTTTTCGCAACATCGTCAAGCCCCTGCGCAGCATAGGCGATTTTGAGCTGGATTTGCAGGCCGTGAAAAAGCGGATGCCCTTCCTGCTCAGCGATCTGATGACGCCCAGCCGCAGGGCCGTGGTCGATTCCTTGCTCAGGCGCAAAGTGAGCCCCTCCCTGGATGCTTATGAGCAGTTTTTCACATCTCTGATCGACAACCGCTGGCTGCTCTATCTGCTTACCAGGCCTGTAAATCCAGAAGGCAAGGCCACCCTCAGATATCACTTTCTCCATCCCGATCCTGCTTATGCTCAGGCCGCCAAAGACGGACTTTTCCAGGCCCTGGACCAGATCCTCCAAACCGTGAGCGATCGCGCGCTGGCCAAGCAAAAGGACTGGGAAGAGCTCTTCAACGCGGACACCCGCAAACTCTTTGCCAGCTTTCCGCCTGATCCGGAGTCCTTTTTGGCGGAGCTGGACCCGATCCTGGAGCGCTCCTCATCCGCAATGGCCCTCTACAAGACCATCAAAGAGCTCAAACTCTACAACGGCAATATAATCCGGGCCAATAAACCGGAAAACTCCCATCTGCCTGAACTCCTGCAGGAAGCACGTCGCCAGCTCGCCAACTATCTGGTCCACAGCTATCTCCTGCCCGAACAGGCAGAGATTTTCAGCATCTGGGAGGCCATCCTGGGCTCCTACGATCACCTGATCTATCGCTATAAGAACATGACTTACAACGACATCGCCTGGTTCACCCTGGAGGCCCTGTTTAAAGGAGAACCGCCCAATTTCGAGCTCTCGGAAGAGAACACCGCCAATGAATTCTATCAATTTCTCTCCCATCGCAGCCGCTATATCCTCATCGACGAGTTTCAGGATACCTCATTGATCCAGTTTGCCATCCTCAAGCCCATCATCGAGGAAGTCTGCGCGGGCCACGGCAGCCAGGATTACGGCGGCCTGATCGTAGTGGGCGATGAAAAGCAATCCATCTTTGGCTGGCGGGGCGGCGAGCGTGAACTGCTCCTGAACCTCAAACAAATCTTTCCCACCCTGAAAGACATCCGTCAGGACAGGCTGGATAAATCCTGGCGCTCCAGTCCTCTACTGATGGATTTCATCAATTCCATCTTCCAGGATAATGGTCTGAAGGATTATCTGGCTCAGCGGGGCATGAAATGGGATTATGAACCCATTACCAGTGCCGTGCCGGAAATCAATCATCTCTCGCAGCTTAGCTTTGACTGCGAAAAGTATCAGACCATGAACGTGCAGCGCTCCCTGGATGAAGTGCGCAGGCAGTGGATCAAAGACTGGGTGATGCCCTACTGCAAAGCGGACGAAGAAGCTGGCTACTCAGCCAAAAAGCCTGAATCTATCGCTATCCTCTGCCGCAAAGGCTCTGAGCTCAGCCAGATGCAGCAACTCATGGACGAGTTTGGCATCACCAGCGTCTATCAACCCAATGCCGAACTGCCGGAGCATCATCTGATCGCGCCGCTGCTCAGCTATCTCAAATGGCTGGCCTGGAAGGATTGGCTGGACTGGCTGGCCTGGCTGCGGTCTGATTATATCCTGCTCAGGCCTCAGGCTCTCAAGCTGGCGGTGGATACCATCTGGAAAGCGGGCCAGCAAAAGCCCCCGATAGCTCCTGACTTCAAGGACCAGCCCCTCCTGCACAAGTTCTCCCAAGCAGAGCTGCCCATGGATAGTGGAGTGTACGCCATTTGCCAGCAGCTGGTAGATTGCTATCTGGACCGCGGCTCGCTCAGCGAGCGTGACCAGCTCAATCTGGATGCCTTTTTGTCTCTGACCGCCAGCTTTGAGCTGGATCCCTCCCAAACCCGCAAAGATCTGCCCGCCTTCTTGGAATATCTGGAAGACCTGCGCGGCCAGGATGCCCTCAAACAAGTGGCCATCGAAGGAGGGGACAAGGTGCAACTGCTCACCATCCACAAATCCAAGGGTCTCCAGTTTGACCGCGTCTTTGTGTTTTACAACCTTAGCGGCCGGCACGGCAACGAAGGCAAAAAGCTGGACTGGTATGCCCTTTTTGCCGGCAAGGACTTCAACAGCATCAGCGATTTTGCCCTCAGCTATCATTATGGCCAACTCCTGGAACATTCCGACTACGCGGACCTGCATACCCGCCAGGAACAACGCGCCCTGCTGGAAGAGATGAACAACCTCTATGTGGCATTCACCCGGGCTAAAACCAAGCTGCACATCCTCTTCACCTATAGGAGCACCAAAGAATGGAGCGATTACAGGAACGATCAGGATACCAAAGACGACAAACTTCCCAACCTGCTCTGCGAGGCCTGCCATAGGTGGTTTGACGGTCAGCGGGAAAAGCTGGGACAGCCAAAGCCTGGCGCCCCGGAACCAGACAAACAGGGCAAGCAAGAATCGGATACTCCCAGGCTGATCTCCTGTGAAGCTTCCCTGCTGGCCTCAGCTCTGGATTTTGCGCCCCTTCCCCTGGCTGAGCCTCAACAGCTCGATCCAGCCGCAAACCGTCGTCAGATCTGGCTGGAAGACCGTGCCAACCTCATCGGCGACCTCTGGCATTATTACCTCAGCTTCATTATCCGCGATCTTCCCGAGGAGCACAGCCATGCGCGCCGACAGGTTATATCACATTATTGCAGCATCTTGACACTGCAGCGCATCGACGCCGAACTGAAAAAGCTCAGAGACCGGCTGAGAGATTTTCCTCTCCTCTTCGAGCCCCGCTGGAACAAAGTCTTCACCGAACTGCCCATCTATCAGGGAGCCAAAGAGTTGCGCGTCGATCGCCTCATGCTGGATACCCTTGCCAAACAAGCCCTGATCATCGATTATAAGACCGGTGGGATCTACGAAACGGAGCAGCTGGAACGCTACCGGTCCGTTCTGGCCCAGCTTCCGGTTCTCCGGGATGGGGCTTACAGCTTAGAGATCAGCTACATCCAGCTCTGAGCCTGGATTACTTCAGTAGAATCACTTTGGCCTGGATCGTCCGGCTGGGGCTGCTGGCCCTCAGCAGATACACTCCGGAGGGAAGTTTCACCCCCTGATCATTCAGTCCTGTCCATGTAAGAGTGTTGCTGCCAGCCGGATAAGTCTGGCTGGGGAAGCGCTTCAGCAATTGCCCTTTGAGGTTGTAGATACCAATACTGTAATCGCCAGCTTCGGGAAGCTCGAGTTTCATTATCGAGCTGTCCCGCATGGGATTGGGATACACGGACAACGCTGGTACCACCTGGTTATTGTCATCTGGAGTACTCAGAGCTGCGCAGTAGGCCAGCGCGTCTCTCAGATCATAGCAGCTCAGGCCTTCTTTATGACCTATGTAGGCCAGGCCGTCCTTCACCGTCATGCAATTGGCATCGGTGTCAAAGCTTGTGGATGATACCAACTGAGGGTTTGCGATAGAACTGATGTCAAAGACCCTCAGATCGTTCCACCTCATCACGATCAGCGCGTTGTCAGCTACTTCTAACGCGTTAGCGCTTCCCACGATCGTACCATATTGATGCAGGACCTCCGGGTTGCTGGGATCGCTCACATCCACCACCATCGGTTGCCGCCCCACAAACAGCACGTTATTGTGATATTGCAAATCTCCAAGGTCGAGATAGCTAGCTGCAAGCCAGCTCAACTGCTGGGGTGAAGACGGTGCCGAGATGTCATAGATCCACAGCTTGGATCCGTTTACGTACCCGGTTAGATAGAGATAATCGCCTTGGACCCCCAGGTAGAAATAGCTGCCAGGCAGCCGCGCAAGCTCATCAGGATGGGAGGTATCCGTCAGATCATAAATGGCCAGACCTCCCCAGCCGCACATATACAAGCGGTTGTCCTGGTAGAGAACATCAGTGATGGGATCGCCAAGACTGCAGCTGCCTGTGTAGTAAACCCACTCATACTCATCGTCATTCAGGATTGTGTAAATGTATATGGCATTTGAAGTTGGCAGTCCCGGTCCATTATACCACACTCTGTTCATCAGTAGATGCTGATCGCTGGCGGCCACATATGAGATCCAGGGCTCCGGAAGCCTGGTCTGCACAATAGCTCCGGTTTCGCTGCAAGCATAGATGTTCAAGCCCTGCATGCCGACGTTGGCAAACAGGCGGTTGGAATTGGTGGCCAGATAGCTGACCCCACCTGTCAGCAGCGTGTCCAAATACTGAGGTTGGGAGGGGTTCGTGAGATCGTAGAGGCTGTAGGTGTAGCCGTTGCCAAAGTATTCATAGAGGTGCAGCAGGTAGTCCGGACTGATACACAGCCAGCTAAGTGTGCCTGGATTGTCGTCTGTGTAGATGACTTGCGGTCCTCCGGCAGCCTCCAGATCACAGATCTTCAGGCTACTCTCGTAGTATTCCGAATATGTTATCCGGGCATAAACAGCCATCCGTCCCCCTGACGCGTCGATCCTGATATAATCGGCAATCAGAGCTGACCAGGTCTGGATCAGGTTGCAAATTCCCACAGAGGATATGTCATAGAAATGCAAAGCGCTGCCAGGAGTCCAGCAGATCAACACACCACTCCCGGACTCCATGATTTGCTGGTTGGACGCGTTCCCCAGAGTACCCAAATCCGTGATCGCGGAGGGCTGGTCAATGCCCAGACATCTGAAGCCGGGCATGGTGCCGCTCAAATATATCCTTCCAGACTCGATGGTCATGGCTGTATAGTATGTGCCGATCCAGCTAGAGGCCACCAGGTCCAGAGCGTCCATCGCATAGCAGCGCATATATCCCTGGCTGTCATACAGATAGAGATAGTGGCCATAGCTTTCCCAGGCTATGATGGCGGCGGGACTCAGCGTGGAAGTTATAAAAAGGGGCTGGGAGGGATTCGAGATATCAATGGCGCTCAGCCGACCGTCCGTGTGGATCACGATTGCCCGGTCCGCGTGCACGGCAAGACGCGAGGCCGCTGGAGCATCCAGGTCCAAAGTGCCCAGGATTTTAAATCTTTGGGAAGCGCTGAGGTCCAGAATCGCGAGGTCCAATCCGGGGCCGGAAACCGCGTTTAATGAGTTTGTCATATACATCAGATCACCCTCGATCACGCAGTCTGTCCTACCCAGGTAAGTAAGGTCTTCCCAGAGCAGAGGCAACGGTATTTGCTGAGCGAAAAGGCTCAAGCTCGCAGTCAGCAATAAAACGGCCAATAGATATCGCTTCATAAGCTTCTCCCTGATCACATTTTACCCGATGCCATTCGGATGTCAAGCTTAATTGTTTGCGGGGGGGGGGGGGGGTTTGAATTTTTTCCCCCTCATTTTCCTTTTTTTACCCGGAGAGCCAGATCTTGCCATTTCATCACAGATAGCGCTGAGCACAGAAGAGAGTGGCAGGGAACGCTTTGCTGGAGGAACCGCAAACGTCCTCGTTTGCTTTGGAAATAGCTGAGGTTTTGGATGCGGTAGGAATATGAGGGTTTTGAACAATGAGACAATGAGCAAATCAGATTTTGATCTTGCTGGCAGCCATGGGATTGGCAAACGTCCTCAACTGCCTCCCTCTCACATCACCTTTGCCTCTCCTATGCCGAGGCAAAGGAGATGTAAAGGAGAGGCATAGGTGGTGTAAAGGAGGCTAAGCGGGAACTTGACACAATGGTAAATTGTTGACTTAAGCTTCTAACTGAGCAGGAGCTGGGTAACTCTCTATCCCGCTTACATATACTTCAGCAGCTCCTCCGGGCTTTGCAGGATGATTTTTGCTCCGGAGGCCATGAGTTGAGATACGCTTCTGAAGCCCCAGGCCACTCCGATGGGTAACATGTCGGCATGGACGGCTGTGAGCATATCCGCTTCCGAATCTCCGATAAAGGCTATTTCGGAGGGCTTCAGGCCCCAAAGCTCTGCTATGGCCAGAGAGGAACTGGGATCTGGCTTGATCGGCACTCCGCTGCGCTCTCCCCACACGGGATCGAAGATCTGATGGCCATCACGGATAAACCAGTGGTCTGCCATCAGAGAGGTGAAGCCGTGGGATTTGTTGGAGAGGATGGCCATGTGTAAACCTCTTTTTACCAGTGTGTTCAGCAGAGATTCAATACCCTCATAGGGCTGGGTGCTTTCATGCCAGTTTTGGGCGTAATGAGCTCTGAATCTCAGCACGAGTTCCTCTATGGTCGCTTCGTTATGCCTGTCAGGAGGAAGCGCAGCTTTGGCCAGGTTTTCAATCCCGGAGCCCACCAGGGTTTTACACTCCTCCAGGTTGTGACCGGTCAATCCCATGTCCAGTAAAGCTCGATTCAGCGCTATGGCAATATCTTCAATCGTGTCCAGCAGGGTCCCGTCCATATCAAAGATCAGTCCGCGTATCATATTCATATTTCCTTTACAACAGTATAATCAGTTTCCCGCAGATTACGCAGATTTATGCGCAGATTACGCAGATTATGACAGGGTTTAGAGGATTTTGACCCCATCTTCTCAATCGTCTTAAATCAGCGAGATCAGCGTTCCAATCTGCGTAATCAGCGGGAAACACACTTCCCATCACAACATCAGCGTAATCCGCGCCTCAATCTGCGTAATCCGCGGGAAACACAAACCCGTTTCAGCGCACCGCCACCACCTTGTAGAAGCATTTTCCCAGGGCGGGATTGATGTCAAGGTCAATCTGGGTGCCACTGATGTTTTGCTGCAGGATGGTCCACTCTGAGGTATAGGGGTCCTGGGCTGTCAGCACCTTATAGGATGTGGCGGCCGGCACCGCGTCCCAGCTCAGCCTCAGGCTGGTAGCCGTCTGCTGCAATACCGTGATCCCGGTGGGAGTATCGAGGGTGTTATAATAGAGCTGCAGGCAGTTGACGTCATACCAGGGCTCAAAATTGACCGTACCGCTGCCTTCTTCGTTGTCCCAGATTGTGGCATCGATCACGGCGGGGTCCAAACTGCCCCAATACACATAGGGAGCGTTGAGAACGGCGGCGGTGTTGTTGCGCAGATTCAAGGTGTTGCCATAGACGCGGTTCCACTGGCCGGGACTGGAGCCAAAATTGAGGGTGCCGCCATTTTGGAAGATACCTGTACCGCTGAGGGCTGAAATCGTGTTGTTGTAGAGGTTCAGGATCCCCTGGTTGTGGATGATGCCGTTTACAGCGCTGTCCAGCAGGCAGTTGGACAGAGTGGTGCTGTTGTTGCCTTCCAGTTTCAGCAGGTTGTGATTGCTGATGGCGACGCGGCAGCCAGTGAGGTTTACAGTGCCGTTGTAGATGTATAGAGCGCAGAAATCCTCACTGGGAGTGTCTCCTTCATCCAGGCCGGCATTATAGACATTGAGGTAGTTGAGGTTGCACACCGCATCGGGATTATAGAACCGCAGACCTTTCCAGGAGCTGGGGGCTGAGATGTTCAAACCTCGCATGGTCACAGGGTTTGTTTCCGTTCCCAACACGTTCAGCGCTCCATAGACCAGGAAGCGGGGATCGGTGGAATACTGCACATAGTCTCCAAAGATGATCTCGGTGCCGGCAGAGATGGTGAGGGTGACCCAGTCATTCACGTAAAGCGTGGCATTGGTCCGGTAGGGCAGGCCAAAATTGGGCCAGGTGGCGCTGCGGGTCTGGGTAGTGCCACCCAAACCAATATAGGGTGTGCCGGGATTGGTGATGGTGACACCAGTGAGCTTATCCAGCAGGTCCACGCTGGAATAGATGGGCCAGGAACCGCAATTGGTGATGCCGAGCCCGTTCACGCTTATATTGTGATATGAGGTGTTGCAGACGAATCCCGAGGCCGCCACATCCAGGATCTGCAGGCTGGAGATGCTCAGTACATCCGTGCTCTGAGTCTCCTGAACCACGAATCCATCGCCAAAGCTGTTTTGGATGAGGCAATTGGAGATGCTGAGGTTTCCAGCCCCAAAATCTGTGAAGGCTCGCCTGCTGCCATAGGTTTCCTGGGCTCCGGCATAGAGGAACTGGCAATGCTCAAAATCGGCGTCCCAGGATGAGCCAAATACCCTCACGCCGATCCAGTAATTGGTACTGACAGGATAGCGCGTGAAAACAATGGGCTGGTCGGCGGTCCCAATGGCACTCACAGCTCCACTGAAATCCACATAACGATTGTCCGCGATCCAGAAAACGCAGCCGGGATCGAAGCTCACACTGGATCCGCTGTTACCGGTCAGGCCTTCCTCACAGCGATAGATGTAACCGTGATTGGCAAAGTGGACAGCTCCGTTGATGCCGTTGTAACCGAAGAGGCGGATGTCGTTGCTGGCGTTGCCGCTGAGAGTGAGATTATCAAAGCAGCCAGCCTGCATGGGCAGGATGGAGATGGGGTTTCTGAGGCAGCCCGTCACAGTGAGGTTATCCAGGCTAAGGGTGAGGTCGCTGTCGTTGCACCAGAATCCGTCCGTGCGACAACCGTTGATCTGGACGTTGTTGATTTGGGTAGTGTCTCCACTGCCAATGTCGTGGCAACTGATGGCCTGGGCGTCCACGTCATTGATCACGCAGTCTTGCAGGCTTAAAAGAGTAGCTCCGGCATTGTCGAACATAGCATTGTCATAGCCATACTGGTTGCGCTCGCCGCCATTGCTGAACTGGCAATGCTGGAAACTGGCGCTGGAGTTGTTGTATAAGTAGATCCGTTCCCAGAAGTATGTCGCTCCCGGAGGACGGTCAAACACGATAGGCTGGTCCGCGGTCCCGATGGCATTCAGCGTGCCGGAGACTTCCAGGCTGCGGTAACGCTCAAAGTAAAACACTGTTCCGGGCAGAAAACTCACGTTGGTGTAGTTCACATACAAATGCCCGCCGCTGATCTGATAGGGATAGCCGTGATTGGCCAAAGTCTGGCTGGCCAGGTAGCCGCCATTCACAAAGCGGATCACGTTATAGGCATTGTTGGTGAGGGTAAATCCCGTGATCTGGTGAGCCCAGTTTGCCGATACGCTCACGGGGAAGGAGTTGCAGCCATTCACGCTCAGGCCGTTGATAGTAAGGTTGTAGCCGCTGGCGTTTTGATAGACGGCATCCATTCCGCAGCCGTCGATGCTGAGATTGTTGATCACCAGGTCGTCGCTATCGCTGTCGTTGCTTTCAATAAAGACAGCCCGGCAATACGCGTCGATGATCTGGGTGTTTTCAATCAGCACCGTATCGGCGCGGTAGATGGTGAAGGCATCCTGGATGTGACTATATTGGTTGCTGCTGGCGCAGTTTTGCAGGATGCAGTGGTCGAAGTGGGCATAGGAAGTGCCGGCATTGAGATTGAAACCGCGCCAGTTTTGGGTGGAGCCGGGCAGGCGGTTAAAGAGGATCGGCTGGCTGGCTGTTCCCACCGCGGTGATGGTTCCGTTCACATAGAAGCCTATGGAATATCCCATCTGAAATTCACAGCCGGGGTTGATGGTGAAGTTCACGTAGTTCACATCGATGTTGATGCTTTCGCACACATAGGGATATCCCCAATTTCGCACCGTGGTGTCGCGGTAGAGATAGCCTTCGTTGTGCAGAAAAATGCGGTTGTCTGTGTTGTCTGTAAAGAGGGGTTGTTCATCCAGGAAGTTGAGCAGGTTGGGGGGTATGGCGATAGGCCTGCCGCAATCCGTGACAGCGAGGTTGGAGTAATCCAGGCTAAGAGTTCTATCCAGGATGTAAAGGCCGGTCCAGGGGCAATCATGGATAGTTACGTTGTCCAGGCTGAGGCTGCCGTTGTTGCTGCCGCTCACATAGATGCCGTAAGTTCCGCCGCCCGGGATGCTGGTATTGGAGATACTGAGGGAGGAGATAGAATTTGCCGAGATGGAGGGCTCCGGATAGCCGTATTGCGGAAAGCCGCAACTGCTGAACTGGCAATGGTCCAGCAGCGCGGAGCAATTGCTGTCCAGGCCAATCCCTCCCCAAGTGTAATCTCCTCCAGCCCGGAAGCTGATGGGCAGCAGTTCAGTGCCATCCGCGTTCAGGCTTGATCCATTGTAAAGCTGCAACCTGCCATACTGCGGGAAGCGCAATCCCACTCCGGGCTCCAAAGTCAGGGCCGCGCCGTTGTTGAGGTTGAGATTAGTTAACAGATAGTAGGGCAGGCTGCGGTAGGGCAAAGTGATGCTGCCATAGAGATAGCTTTCCCACATTGCCAGCATTTCGATGCCCTCCCAGGATGATGAGAAAGATCCCAGAGCGGCATAGTTGAAGATGTTGGCATAGAGCGGATAGGAACTGCTGTGGTGGATGGTGATGCCGCCCCAGGTCAAGGCAGGATAATTGCCCTGGGGGATATTAACACCCGTCTGGCAGTAATTCACATACACGTCGTTGAGGCTCACGGTGCTGCCGGGATTTCCGCTGATCTCCTGGCTTTCGATCTGGATGCCGTTGTGGGCTATGTTGCTGATATAGATATCGTCTATGATCACCTGGGAGTTTTTGATATAGATCCCGTGGGAATTGACCGTGGTGTCAAAATCACAAGTGAGGATGTTGACCGGGCCGCTGTTCTCAATCCTCAGCAGGCCGTAGAAGTCCCTGGAGCGGCTGAATGCGCATTGATAGAAGCTGCTGCCTTCCGCCCCGTTCATAAAGACCCTGGTATAGTGCTGGTCCGCATCGATGGAGTGAAACCAGATGGGCAGTTCAGAGGTCCCCATTGCACTGATGGCCCCCTGAATTTCCAATTGGGAACCGTTTTCAAACAAGAGGTTGACCCCAGGCTGCACAGTGAGGGTGGCACCGTTGAGAACACGCACCGTTCCTCTGATCTGATGGGGATTGTTGGACATCAGGAGGGTGGTATCGGTGCTGATGTCTCCTTGCAGCACGAGGGCGGCCCACACTCCGCTCGAGTATAGCAGAAAAAATACCAAAACAAAGAGAACACGTTTCATGGTTGGCTCCTTTATATCTGATAGATAATAAGCTTATAAACGTAAAAGGGATATATGCCAGAAGGTGGTTTCTATTTGGCAAGCATATCAAAGCTTGTCAAGCAGAATCTGATTTGTCTATGAGATCCCGCTCCTTGAGACTGTTATAAACCCTCACTGAATACTTCAAATTTCATCACCAAAACTTCAAATGTCCA
>ERZ795031.2154-NODE-2154-length-19206-cov-5.395019_pt1 | contig 19206 bp, 16 predicted proteins | sample MGYA00375123_ERZ795031 | MGnify/ENA primary metagenome ERZ795031 (study PRJEB30166, sample SAMN05720159) | activated sludge metagenome | isolation source: anaerobic digester from wastewater treatment plant | place: USA | collected 2015-04-21 ... | reverse complement strand
ATACCATTACAACTGTATGGAATGCTGTCAGCACAGCAATCACAACGGTAATGGATGCAATCTGGAACACGATTTCTTCTGTATGGAATACCATCTACGAGTTCATTTCGCCTCTGCTGGATGCTTTCAAGTATCTGTTTGAAACCATTTTTGAAGCGATTCATGTGGTTATCAGCAGAGTGATGGACTGGATCTGGGATAAGATTCAGACAGTATGGAATGCGATTGTAGACTTTATTACACCAATTCTGGAAGGAATCAAGTCATTCTTTGAAACCATTTGGAATGCGATTTCTACGGCAATTTCAACTGCTATGGATACCATTTCAAATGTTATCACTACAGTCTGGAATGCAATCTCCGGCTTTATTTCAGGAATCCTGAATTCTATCTGGTCGGTAATCTCGTCAGTATGGAATTCCATTTCAAGTGCAGTATCAAGTGTGATGAATGCAATTTCAAGCACAATTTCATCTGTCTGGAACAGCATCAAGACCACCATCTCCAATACCATGAATACCATCAAAACTACAGTCACGAATATCTGGAACAGCGTAAAGTCTGCTGTTTCTTCTGTTATTGATGGTATTTACAATACAGTCAAGGGCGGCTTTGATAAGGCTGTTAATTTTGTGAAGAACCTTGCAGGTGAAGCATGGAGCTGGGGTTCTGATATTATTGACGGAATTGTCGGCGGTATAAAAAACTGTATCGGAAAAGTATCTGACGCTGTAAAGGGTGTCGCAGATAAAATCCGCAGCTTTCTCCACTTCTCCGTCCCGGATGAAGGTCCTCTGACGGACTTTGAAAGCTGGATGCCTGACTTCATGAGTGGTCTTGCAGATGGTATCAACGCCAATGCGTCACTTGTAGATGATGCTTTGAACAGCTTCGGCTCAGGAATTACAACGCAGCTTACTGACACATTCAAAAATGCAATGACCAATATTGTTTCTACGGTCAGCACCTTCATGCAGGATACGCTGAATAATGTACAGAACGTATGGAACAACATCAAAACCAGTATGTCAACTGTTCTCACAAGTATTGGAAACACTGTAAAAACAGGCTGGACAAACATGACAAACAACATCAGAAGTTCTCTGGACACTACCAAGACGGCAGTTACCACAGGCTGGAATGCAGTCAAAAATGTGGTATCTACTGCAACAACAGGGGTAAAGAATACAGTTTCGACTGTATGGAACGCTGTCAAGAACTGCATCTCCACAGGACAGCTTGACATTCAGGGTACGGTTTCATCCACTTGGAACAGTATCTCCACTGGCGTAAAAAATACAGTCGGTGCTGTCAAGGACGCAGTTTCTACCTCCTGGAACGCAATGCCTGAGCCAATCAGAAATGCAATGAATACGATTAAGGATAATGTTCTCAGCATTTGGGATAACGTAAAAAGTGGTATATCCGATAAATTAAGCAGTGTAAAAAGTACAGTATCTGATGCTTTGAGTAATATTCAGAGTACAATCAAGGGAAAAGTTGACTCTGCATGGTCCTGGGGCAATGATATGATGCAGAACTTTTTGAACGGTCTGCGTAATAAAATCGGTGAAATCAAGAATGCTGTTATGGATGTAGCAAATACAATCTGGGAACACCTGCACTTCTCCGTTCCTGAAAAGGGACCTCTGACCTCTGTCAATGAATGGATGCCTGACTTCATGAAAAATCTTGCAGACGGCATCAACAAAAACAAAAAGCTGATTACCAAGGCAATCAGCGGTGTGGCGGACGTAATGTCTCTTGATATGGATTCACAGCTTGGAATCAGTATGACGGCATCCATGAAGGACAAGAATCCTTATGGCACTGTGGTAAACAACTACAATAACGACAACAGCCGTACAGTAAATCAGACTAACAATAGTCCGAAATCACTGTCACGGCTGGAGATTTATCGTATGACGAAGAATGCTTTGAAAGTTTAAATAGTATATTGATTAGTGCTTTAAATACACTACATAAATTTATGTTTATGTCGCCATAACTAACTTATCATAATTATATTGAATGAATTCCGATCTGTGAAACCTCGTGTCTACAATCATCAATGCTGGATATCGAATGCTTCGGTTTTGCTTCATTGAACTATTGTAGTTGAAGATAACTTCATTACAGTTTTTATATGGATTAATCCAAATAACAAAATCCAACAATGAATCATATATAGGTTGAATGAATTCTGCATCATTCCATGTTTCATGGGGAATTAATCCATGATTGCGATCGAATGCAAAGGCAAAGTAGTCATCTTTTATGTGTGTCTTAGTTCCTTCAAAACATAGCCTTGATTCATCTAATATTAGCAATCCCTTATGCTTTATACAAGGATGTGCATCTACCCATAAAGGTATTTTATTAATATGCTCTTGAATTACACGTTTAGCTTGTTTTTTATACTGTGGGAAGGAATGCTCGTTTATATCACCAGAAGTTCCAGCTTCAAATGCAACTTGGAAATATTGAGAATTAAGCAGTCCGGCATTTTTAAACTCTTTTCGCATTTTTTGCTCTTGAGCAATAATCGGATTACGGCCTTTTTTTATCTCTGCATCGTTTATGCGAAGCACATCAAACATACAACTAAAACTATCTGAGTAGTAGTCAGGAGGTAAGCAATCATGACCATTATTTTCCGTAAATGAACTAATGTTTTGAATAAATCTCAAGATTTTTCTTTCAAAAGAATTCCCTCTGAACATTTGCACATCATGTTTTGGATTATTAAGGTACATTAACATCAATTTTAAAATGTTACTCTCGTTATCAAAGTTAAACATATCTGGGTTAAACATATCAAAAAAGTTATTTCCTTTCATAAGGTTACCTCTTTTCTATTCAACTACGATTAAAAAACTTGACGGTGATTTGAATTATTCTTATTATACATCATTACATCAAAAATGTAAAGGGGGCATTCATGTTTTACACTCTAATCCTCGAAAACGAAACAGGTCAGCAGATTGACCTTTCCAAAACGGCAAACCGATTCATGTTCAGCAAGATTGAAGGACTGAATCCGCCTGCAGGAACAATCAGCACTTCTTCTTATGCGGGTATGGACGGCTCATATCTGAATAATGCCTTCATCGAAAAGCGTAATGTAGTCATTCCTTTTGAAATGCGTGGCTTTGATGTAGAGAAACGTCGACACGAACTATATAAAGTGGTGAAACCATCACGCTACATCAAAATATATTACTCTACGAAAAACATCTCTGTGTATGCGGAAGGCATCGTGGAGACCTGTGAAATGGAGAATTTCGAGGTGCTGACTAAGGGGCAGATTTCCATTATTTGTCCCGATATTTACTGGTACTCTACAGAAACGCAGATAGCTGAGTACGCTCAGGTCACAGGAGCATTCCACTTCATTTTCCCTGATAATGACGAGCCGTTTCCTATCGGCAAATACAATACGCAGAATATCATGACTATTGTCAATGATGGTGATGAGGTTGGTTTCACGCTTGAAATCAGCGGAGGACCTGCAACAAACCCTACCATCTATAACGCTGCAACGGATGAATATATGCAGATTCTCGGTGAAATTCAGGAGGGTGACCTGATTACCATAACAACAAAAACAGGAAATAAGACCGTAACATTAGAGCGTGAGGGTGTGGTGACCAACATCATCAACCGACTGGTTTCAGGCTCTACCTGGCTTACGCTTCGTGCAGGCGAAAATAAATTCTATCTCCGTTCCTCAAGCGGAGTAGCTAATCTGAAAATACGACTTATTCACCGAAATGCTTACTTAGGAGTGTGATTTATGCAGATTGAAGTATATAATATGATTGCAGAAGAACGCAATCTCACGATTACATTAGAAGCTATCTGCGACAGCTTTTCCTCACTCCTGTGGGATATAGAATTCTACAAGTGCGGTGCTTTTGAAATATATATCGCTGCAAGTCCTCGTAACATTGAAATATTTCAGACTGGCAGAATTGTCGGCAGAGATGATGACAAGGAGCATTTCGGACTGATTGAGGGTGTACAGATTGAAACTGATGCAGAGGATGGTGACTATCTGATTGTAACAGGCAGATTCCTGATGTGTCTGTTGGAGCGAAGAATTATCTATCCGACACTCAGCATAACAAATGAAACCATGTATTCAAATATTGTACGTTCTGCCGTAGAGCGAAATGCGATGGTATCAATGGAGCGAATTATTCCGGGACTACAGATTGGTGATGTCAGCGGTGATTGCTGGAACAGAAAAGCCAAATTGCAGGTCAGCTACGATAATCTGATGGAATGGATTTACACCATATGTCAGAAAATCGGCGGAACGGCAAATATCCGTTTGAGTAAAATCGGTGATGAACAGTACGGAATGTTTCTGGAGCTTTCAGAAGGCTCTGACAGAAGCATCATGCAGGACGAAAATCCTCACATTGTTTTTTCGGACGGATACACCAATTTACTTTCTTTCACATATTCCTCTGACATTTCGGTGCAGAGGAATTTTGCATATATATTGGGCAAAGGTGACGGAGAAGAACGAAAACGCACTACATATTGTGATGGAGAAGAGCCGATGCTCCTTGACCGCTACGAAGTATATGTAGATGCAAAAGATATATCAGATGAAGATACGGAAGGAACTGAAACAAAGCCTATCCCGGAAGCAGAATACATTGAACTGCTGAAAGAGAGAGGCAAAGAAAAGATTGTACAGCCGTTTCATTCATCTGAATCCATGATTGCGGTACAGTCAACGCAATTCAAATACAACATCGATTATTTTGTCGGTGACTATGTTACTGTGGAACACCGCAGATTCGGTCTGAGACAGAATAAAATACAGATTATCGGCATGATTGAGAGTTTCGACCAAAATGGAAGAAACCTCACACCGACATTCAAGGAGGGATAACTTATGGCATTTTCATACGGATTCTTTAACGCCAAGAATCTGGACAGAACCTATACCGCCGAGAATTTCTGTGATTACCTCGGCAGTATCATCTGTAACGGCATTCAGGACAACTACGGAGGCTGTTTCAAACCGACAGCATCCAAGCTGAAACTTGCAATCGCAAGCGGAAAGGCATGGATTGACGGACACTATTTCATTTCTGATACCGCATACACCTTTGACCTTTCACGTTATGTGGACGAGTCCCTTCCGAGATATGTGACCATCGGTATCTGCTGCAATACAGGAGAAAACTTCCGCAGTATTGAATTTGAACTGTCCGTAGGTACACCTGCAACCAATCCGACTATTCCAAAATTCACAAACACCGACACCAAGACATATCTTACTCTCTTTGCAGTAAAGATTGAGGCAGGAGCAATTGATCTGAAGGTTACTGATTACAGAAATAATTACACCTATTGCGGATATGTCCGCTGTATTCTCGGTAAATGTAAAGTAACTGATATGCTTTCTCAGCTTGATGACATTCTGGAGCAGATGAAGGACTATAACACCACTATTTCCAAATTAACTACTCAGGTATCAGAACTTACTGTAAAGGTGGATGAAATGACCGGAGATGTTATTGCTATCGGCAAATGTGGTGATAACATCAATTATGTATGGTTCTCCGATGGCAGAGTAATTCTGAAAGGCACTGGTGCAATGTATGATTACGGCAATTTTGAATCGGATAATAAGTCTCCGTTCTATGACAGCGAAAACGTCAAATCCGTTGTGTTTTCAGAAGGAATCACATCTGTCGGAGAATTTGCATTTGTTTTCTGTAACAATCTTAAGTCAGCCACATTACCGTCAACATTGACGACCATTAAGCGTAATGGGTTTATGCCGCATATTGACCAGTATATATATCATCATGAACTTTACGGACTTGCTACCCTAAAAATTCCAAACAAGGTTACTGAACTCGCACGTTTTGCGTTTTCTGGTACACAGCTTCAGTCAGTTACCGTACCATCTTCCGTTGTTACAGTTGGTGATCAGGTATTCGCTGAATGCCAGAAACTGACAACAGTACGATACGGCGGCAAGGTCATCTCCGACAGAATGTTTGTAAGATGCGTTAAACTCACGAATTTTACAATCACCAAGACCTGCAAGGATATTGTCGGAGGATGTTTCAACTATTGTGAAGCACTGACTGAACTGACATATGAAGGCAGTATTTCTGACTGGAACTCAGTTACAAAGCGTTCAGGATGGGATAACACAGTAGACGGTCATATCTTGAAGGTAAAATGCCTTGATGGATATATGGAATGGGACAAGACAAATAAAACATGGATTGAGGTGCATACTTTTGATTAAATTTCTTGTAAAGGGACAGAACATTGAAACGCTGGAACATGAAATCATTGCTGATAATCAGGTTTCATTTGTCAATGTCCATTTCGTTTTCGATAACAACTGGAAGCCTCTGCATAAGGTGGTACAGTTTGCACAGGATGAGTTTGTGTATAACATGTTGCTTGGATATGACGGAACAGTCTGCAAACTTCCGTCTGAACTTCATGCAGGTGCGGTGAAAATGTCTCTGTTCGGCTATGATACGGCAGCACAGGACACAGTTCGTGCTACGACTGTCATTCACACTCTTAATGTTAGGCCTTCGGGCTTTGATGGTGAGAGTGGTTCTCCGATTCCGCCTACTCCTGATTTGTATCAGCAGCTTTTAAAGAATATCGATGAAGCTACCAAGGGTAAATCTGCCTTTGAAATTGCTGTAGAGCATGGATATGTCGGTACTGAGGAAGAATGGCTGAGAAGTCTGCATGGCAAAGATGGTGTGGACGGTACTCCCGGTAAGGATGGCGAACAGGGACCTCCCGGAGAGAATGGCAGAGACGGTATTGACGGAAAAGATGGCAGAGATGGAGTCGATGGTGAACAAGGTCCTCCCGGTGCTGATGGTAAGGATGGTCGAGATGGCGTTGACGGAAAGGACGGTGCAGACGGACTCCCTGGCAAAGATGGAGAGCCTGGGCCTCCTGGAAAGGACGGAGAAACAGGTCCGCAGGGACCTCCGGGCAGAGATGGTGCTGATGGTCAGCCCGGTCGTGACGGTGTTGACGGCAGACCAGGTCGGGATGGAGTTGACGGAAAAGACGGACGTGACGGCAAGGACGGTGTTACTCCCGATATGTCGCTGTATCCCACAAAGGCAGAAATGAAGTCAGCCATTGATCCGCTTAAGACGGATTCTCATACACACAGCAACAAAGCCGTAATTGATGCTCTTACAAATGATTTGCTTTCACTCCTGAATGGTTTACAGCAGTTTGAGGATTCAACTGAATATGAGCTGAAGACCATTAGAGAATCTGTTGAACCTGTGATTTCACAGGCACATTGGCATCACAACCTTACTCTTTTGAACGGTATTACTGCAGCAAGGCTGACAAAGTGGGATAATGCTGCTGACAGCATTCAGTCTATTACTGAGAATATGGGTAGCCTCGCCAGCCGAATTGCAGCCCTGGATTCTCAGCTCACCCACCACATCGACATTGAGCATCACGATATGGAGCTTATGGAGGAAGAAATCATCAATCTTCAGACCAGGGTTACTATCCTTGAATCACAGATTATCGGCGGTGGAATTATTCTGTTTGCCGCCGGTGATGATGTGTTCGATAAATACGATACAACTGTTTGCTTACAGCATAACAACGGAACATACTCACTTGCTAAATTTGCGGAGCAGTATCCGCAGTTCTGTTCTGGTGTAGACGGATATGTGCTGAACTACAGCTACGAAGCTCTTAACTGGGGTGCAGAGGTTACAACCACAATTTGTACTGCAGTCAATATCAATGAGAACAGCAAGATTCTGATGGAATACAGCTCAGGTGCATCACAGCCCGGTTCTATGTATCTTGTTCGTAATGAAGGACGTGATTCACATACTCCAATTGCTGACTTTATCTTCAATAAGATTAAGGAACATGACTGCATCGAGCTGTCCTTCAACTGGCTGTATTCCGAGGATTACATTACAACTCTCACTTCTTGTTCCGATGTTCCACCTGGCGAATATTACATTGCCTGGGTTGGAATTTCAGATAACACGCATCCGAAAATCAAAACTGTAAAACTTATTAAGGGGTGATTCAAATGAAAGAAACCTTTTGTCTTATCACAGGAGTTGTGGGTGGCTTTATTGCCACTCTGCTCGGTGGCTGGGACTCAGCACTTGCAACGCTCGTAATCTTTATGGGCATTGACTTCGTAACCGGAATTGTAACTGCAGCGATGGGTAAATCAAAGCACAGCGTAAGCGGTACACTCAACAGTAAGGCAGGATGGATTGGACTTGCAAAGAAATTCTGCATTCTGCTCATGGTTGTTGTGGGTGTCAGAATTGATATTCTTCTCGGAACTACATATATCCGAGATACAGTCTGCATCAGCTTCTGTCTGAATGAATTGCTTTCCATTGTAGAGAATACTACTCTGATGGGCATTCCTTATCCACCTGTTGTGAAGAATGCAATTGATGTACTGCAGTCAAAAGTTGGCAGACAGGAAGAAGATGTAAAGAACTTAATAGATGAAAAGGAGGACGCCAGTAATGAAAAGGAAGTATGATGATAACACGCAGCTGACAGCACATTTTAATGCACATGAGTTTAAGTGCAAATGTGGTAAGCCGCATGACTTTGAACTTTCCGATGAGCTTGTTACAAAGCTTGAAAGGTTATATGAAAAGCTGAACTGCTCTAAGATTATCGTTACAAGCGGATTCCGTTGTACAGCTCACGATAAAAGTGTGGGCGGCAGCGGAACAGGACAGCACACCAAAGGTACTGCTGCTGACATTTGCTGCTATGGACAGGACGGTAATCCTATCAGCAGTAAGATTGTCTGCTGTACTGCACAGGATTTAGGATTCGGCGGTATCGCTAACATTACATCCGAATATATTTACACTCATGTTGATGTGCGAACAGGACTCCGCTGGCTTGGTGATGAAACTGTAAGCAATAACACAGTTACTTCTGATTTTTATCAGTATTTCGCTCCATCAAAGGATGCAAAGAACGGAATTGATCTCAGTGAACACAACGGACTCGTAGACTGGAACAAGGTCAAAGCGGACTTTGCAATTATCCGTGCAGGATTCGGATGTGACATTAGTCAGAAAGATGACCGTTTTGAAGAAAACTATTCAGGCGCAAAAGCACGTAATATTCCTGTAGGAGCATATTGGTACTCCTACGCTATGGATGAAAATGAAGCAAGGCTGGAAGCAGATGTATTTCTTGCAACTATCAAAGGTAAGCAGTTTGAGTATCCTGTGTTCTATGATGTGGAAGAGGAAAAGCAGTTTGAACTCGGAAAAGAGAAACTTTCTGCTATCATCCGAGTCTTCCTTGAACGTGTGGAGGCGGCAGGATATTTTGTCGGACTGTATGGCTCTGCATCTTCTCTTGTCACCCATACTGAAAATGACATCAAAGAGAAATATACAATCTGGCTTGCGCATTGGTGTGAGAATACCAATTACAGCGGTGCTTACGGTATCTGGCAGCATTCCTGCAAAGGCAAGGTTGATGGTATCATCGGTGATGTTGACCTCGACAAATGCTATGTTGATTATCCTGCAACAATTAAGGCAAAGGTACTGAACGGCTACGGAACTACTTCTACTCCTGCACCATTGCCGGATGACAGCGTTTACGCCACGGTTACTGTTGACGGAAAGAAATACTCTGGAAAACTGAATAAGGCATAAATTTATCCCCGAAGAATGTGAGTTATATTCATATTCTTCGGGGAATTTTTCTGTTTATTTACTGATTAACATACGTTTCATCATGCAAAGATCGAATACATCAAGCTGTCCGTCCCTGCATAAATCAGCATTTTTCCAGTTGGAAAGAGATGCATTTGATGCGCCAATCAGCCATTTCTGGAGCATCACCACATCAGAAACTGTGAATGTGCCGTCTGCGTTGATATCGCCTGAAACTGTTTCATGTATGCTTTCTTCGGACATTCTCACGCTTTCCTGTGTTTCAAAACAGTATCTCCATACGCTGCCGTCCTTGCGGATAAACCACGCATAGCCCTTGTCCTGTTCTTCCACATATTCAGCTCCTATAACTTCTTTGACATCGGAAATGGCAAAATGCTGTCCTGCAAGGTTTATTGTAAGTACATCATCATTTGTAATAATCCATCTGATTAGTAAATCACCGCCGTCACCGAATTTGCTGTCGTATGCGTGAATATAGAATGAGCCGTCATCGTGAAAAAGCTCGCCGTTGTCAATGGTAGTTGTGGGGATAATTTCAACTTCCTTACCATCCCATAACATATAGCATTTACCGTCTGTTGTTCGGTAAACATAATCCATATATCCACGATCCGTAAGTTCATAGCCTACCCACTCAACGTTGTCTGCAACCTTTGTTTTGCTGAACGAAGGATACGTTTTGCATTTCCATAGAGTTTCGCTCTCAAGGAAAAGGTCATATTTCACTAATTCCGCATTCATCATTCCTGTTGCTGTATGAACTGCAGTCGGCTTTCCACCACTGAATTTGATGTCATACCATATGATTTCGCCTTCACTGTTGAGATAGTACATTCCGGGATATACAACTTCTGCACAATTTTCACCCACTTTAACGGTCGCAGCACCGTCAGCGTCCGGATAAATCTCATACAGCGTTCCATCTGTTGCTATGGCACTGCCTTTCTGTATACTCTCAAATTTGAGATCCTCTACAGGTATTCCATTCAGAATAAGCGTTCCGTCATTTTTCAGAACAAGGTCAATATAGACGTATTCTCCGCTTTGATTCTTTTCATATGTTCTTGAAAATGACTTTACGTTTACATCAGCTTTATAGTAAGTATCGCCCTTGATTCCATAAAGAATCTCGTTATCCACAACAACATTGTATTTACCATAGTAAAAACTGTCGTAAACCTTTGGATTTGTTGTGATTCCGTTTAATTCCGGACTGATATACTGAATGGGAGTTACCTCAATATTTCCTGTGTGTATCTCATTGCCATCAATTGTAACAGTATATGTTGCAGAACAAGGCTGTGAAGCATAGGTTTCGATGACTGTACCCGAATTATTTGATCTGTCTCTTAAAATATGCAGAGCGTTATTGTCGCTGAGTGTTATTTGGGTACTGTAATTTTCAAAAAGTCCGATGGGATAAATGCCGATATTTTCTGTATATCCCTGTTCGATTGTGTAGTCCTCCCACTTTACAACATCAAGACGCTGTTCAAGGGAAATATTATCCATATCATCAAGGACGCACTGAACAAGGGATAAATCCTTAATAAACGAAATATCGTCAATCTGTACCGATTCCATGTATATATACTTCAGCTTGGGAAGTTTGGTAAGTACAGAAAAGTCCTCCGCCTTTCCGCCTTCAAAATCTATAAAATTACAGTTCTTCAGCATTTCCATCCAGGATAAATCGCTGACATCATCAAGGTTGAAACGAATGCCGTTTGCCTGTTCTACTTCCTCAACAGTAATGATTCCGTCGCTGTCACGATCAAAATAGTTGTTTTTGAACACTGCATATACAGACTCATCCACATTAACAGGGACGACACTTTCAGCCTTTACATCATATACTGCCAAACATGGCGAACATAACGCTAATGTACAGAAAAGTGAAAATAGTTTTTTCATGTGATTGTACTCCTTTGAATTGCTTTGATACTCTTATATATAACACTTATATTATTATATCACATAATATCATTTTTTTCAATAGAGTGTCGACTCGTTTTGAAATATTTCAAAAGTCAGAATAAACTTATATGAGACAGATTTCGAGTATTGCAATAGACTGTGGTGTAGTGCAATACATACAGAGGTGAATACGGATGACGACATCAAGAGTCGATATGCCATCTGGCTTGCACATTGGTGTGAGAACACAAATTACAGCGGTGCTTACGGCATCTGGCAGCACTCCTGCAAAGGCAAGATTGACGGTATCAGCGGTGACGTTGACCTCGACAAATGCTATGTCGATTATCCTGAACGGATTAAGGCAAAGGTACTGAACGGCTACGGAACTACTCCTACTCCTGCACCGTTGCCGGATGACAGCGTTTCCGTTGAGGTTACTGTTGACGGAAAGAAATACTCTGGAAAACTGAATAAGGCATAAATTTAGGGCTGTTGAGAGATAATTTGTAATTCTCTCAAACAGCCCTTTTTTCACACGCTATGTTTTACTCTATCCTCAACCTCTGCACGTTTGCCATCGTTGAAACGGTCGAGCGAGCCTACAAGATAGCCTGTGATTCTTCTCACTCTCTCAAACGGGATATTTTCAAACTCACATTTCAGGTCGACAAATTCCCCGTCTACCTGAATAGTCAGTTCCTTAATAATTTTATCTGCGTACTTCTGCTTACTGTGTTCGATGTATGCGTCAATCTCTTCCTGCGGAATCTGTTCTCCGATTACTGTTACTTTCATATAGACCTCCTGCGAATGATGTTTTTGCTTTATCCATTATACCACAGGCAGAAAATTTTTTCAATATTTTTTATTCTGGGGGTTCGATTTTGGCACTTTTTCTTTGCCTATATAAGTAGAAGCATAAATCACAAAAAAATATTTTTCTGCAAGGGGTACGAATTCGGCTATATTTTTTAGACTTTACACTTAGAGAGGAAACACTCCCGGAAAGGAAATGCTTATGAACTTAAAACAGAAGGTACAGGTTGAAAAACTCAAAAACGAGGGCTATTCTTTTAAAGAAATCAGCGAGAAATTAAATGTATCAGTAGGCACAGTAAAATCTTACTTTGCAAGAAAAGACCAGCATCCGAAATGCAACTGCTGTGGTGTGGAATTAACAGGAACCGTAAAACGTGAAAGACGTTTTTGCAGTGACAAGTGCCGCATGAAGTGGTGGCGTGACAATAGTGATGTTTCACGAACCACGGTCAGAAAGGTATGTCCGATTTGCAGTCGTACATTTATTTCATATCCGAGCAAGAAACAGACCTACTGCTCAAAGCAGTGTTCAGGAAAGGCAAGGTGGCTTAATGCAGCACAACATAATGATGTATCAGATAATGTCTGACATTCTGAAAAACTGGCTGAAAAGCGGGATTATCAACAAGAAAGAGTACCAGGTAATGAACACAAGAATGGCTGAAAAATATGGCATATCTTTGTCAGGTATATTCGTTGATAATATCTGACTTCTATTGTAATATGGTAGCGGAAGGAGGATGGTATCATGCCAAGATTGATACAAAAAATTGAACATTCCAAACAATCATGTCCCAGACTGCTGAGAGTAGCGGCTTATGCAAGAGTTTCAAGCGGCAAGGACGCAATGCTTCATTCACTTTCAGCACAGGTTGGATATTACACAGAACTGATTCAAGGTAATCCTGAATGGCAGCTTATTGGAATATATTCTGATGAAGCTCTTACAGGAACGAAAGAAACCCGTGATGAATTTCAGCGTATGCTGACGGATTGCAGAGAGGGAAAAATTGACCTGATTCTTACAAAGTCAATCAGCCGTTTTGCAAGAAATACGGTCACACTTCTTGAAACAGTACGAGAATTGAAACTGCTGAATGTGGATGTGTATTTTGAAGAACAGGGCATTCACAGTATCTCTTCTGATGGTGAACTGATGCTGACAATATTAGCTTCCTATGCACAGGAAGAAAGCTACTCTGCAAGTGAAAATCAGAAATGGAGAATCCGTAAGCAGTTTCAGGAAGGAATTGTAAGTTCACTGCAAATGCTCGGATACCGCAGAACAAAGGACGGAAGTCTTGAGATTGTTCCTGAAGAAGCTGAAATAGTCCGCTATATATTTGATGAAGCACTCAGCGGAAAAGGACCACTCCTGATTGCCAATCTCCTGAATGAAAAAGGCTATAAAACCATAAACGGATGTGAGTGGAATAAAACCGCTGTCCTGCGAATTCTGACAAATGAAAAGTACACAGGCAATATGCTGCTTCAAAAGTTCTACAACGAAAACCATATCACCAAAAAGAAAATGGTGAACAACAATGTTCTGGAACAATACTACGTTCAGGATTCGCATCCTGCAATTATCAACATCAGAGTGTTTGAAACGGTGGAAATGATGTTGAAAAAGCGGAGCGAACAGTTTACTGCTCCCAATCCGACAACAAACCTTTACCCTTTCAGCGGCATCATTCATTGCTGCAACTGTGGAAGAAGCTACCGCAGAAAAACAACGCCAACAGGTGTAGTTTGGGTATGCTCCACTTACAATACTAAAGGCAAAAAATTCTGTCCAACTGCAAAACAGATACCTGAACCGACATTAATTACCGCTTGTTGTGATGTGTTGAAACTGTTGAAATTTAGTGTTGAAAACTTTAATAACAATATTAAACAGATACTTGTACCTGCACCGAATGAATTGATTTTCCTGTTTCATGACGGACGGCAGGAACATCATATCTGGAAAGACCGTTCACGTTCTGAAAGCTGGACTTCTGAAATGAAAGCCAAAGCTGCGAATACAACAAAGAAAAGGAGATGGAACAAATGAAAACGGTAACGAAAATACCTCCCAAGCGTAACCCTTTGACGTTTGCACCTTTAGAAAATGTTGCAAAACGCAGAGTGGCTGCTTATGCGAGAGTATCAACAGATTCTGACGAACAGAAAACTTCCTACGATGCACAGGTAGATTATTACACAAAATACATCAAGGAAAAAAGCGACTGGGAGTTTGTCGGCATCTATACAGATGAGGGTATTTCAGCAACCAACACAAAACACCGTGACGGCTTCAACAGAATGATTGCAGATGCTCTTGACGGTAAAATTGACCTTATTGTTACAAAGTCAGTTTCCCGATTTGCAAGAAATACGGTTGATTCCCTTACCACGATCCGTAAACTGAAAGAGAAAGGCATTGAAGTATATTTTCAGAAGGAAAATATTTACACTCTCGATTCAAAGGGAGAACTTCTGCTGACAATTATGTCAAGCTTATCCCAGGAAGAATCACGTTCCATTTCCGAAAATGTTACGTGGGGACAGCGTAAACGTATGGCTGACGGAAAAGTATCACTCCCCTACAGTCATTTTCTCGGATACAAAAAAGGTGAAGATGATGTACCGGAAATTGTTCCCGAAGAAGCTAAAATCATAAGGCTGATTTATCGCAGCTTCATGCTTGGCAAGACTCCGAACAGAATAGCCGAAGACCTGACCTTTATGGGAATACCTACACCTGCAGGTAAAGAAGTGTGGGCAAGGTCAACTATTGAAAGTATTCTGACAAATGAAAAATATCGTGGTTCAGCACTTCTGCAAAAGAGCTTTACAGTCGATTTTCTGACAAAAAAGAAAAAAGCGAATGAAGGCGAACTTACGCAATTTTACATCGAGAATTCTCACGATGCAATCATTCCACCGGAAGAATTTGAAATGGTACAGGCAGAATTTGCAAGACGCAAAGCTCTCGGTAAGGCTTACAACTGCAAGAGCATTTTTACAGCAAGACTTGTGTGTGAATGCTGTGGTGGATATTTCGGCTCGAAGGTGTGGCACTCCACAAGTAAATACCGACGTGTAATTTGGCAGTGCAATAAGAAATTCAAGAATGGTGATAAATGTACGACTCCGCATTTGTATGAAGATTACATAAAAGAGAGCTTCGTCACCGCGATGAATAAGATACTTGCGAACAGAAATGAAATTATCCGAAACTGTATGCTTTTATGCAGCGAGTTCCTGCAGGCTGATGATTTGCAGGAAAAGATTGCTGCAATTGAAGAACAGAAAATCAAATTGTCTGAAAAAATCAGAAAGCTGATTCAGGCTCATAAAGTGAAGCCAATGGTAGCTGAAGATTATTACAGAGAGTGCAATACTCTGAATACTGCATATTCTGAACTCGAAACAAGGCAATCCTCATTTCAGAACCGAAAGGAAGAACTTCTTGTAAAACAGAAATTCATCCGGGACTTTATTGAATCTCTGAAATCACAAGATGACTTCATTACTGAATTCTCTGAAACGCTGTGGCTGAAATCCATTGACCATGTAACCATCTGCACAGATGAAAAACTGATATTCTGTTTCCGTGACGGAACGGAAGTAAAAATATAACCCTCAATAATAACTCAGAGGACTGCATTCATGATGAATTGCAGTCCTCTTTTTTGCTTTCTACAGTTTTTATCCGAGATACACTTTTTTTGCAATTATTCAGCTTTCCAAAGAAACGAAAACCCTATCCAAATAAACGGGAATTTCTCCAAAGAAACAGGAACTATGCAAAGAAACAGAAAGCCGAAAAATGCAACCACCCCCTCGAAAATGCAACCACCCCCTTAAAAATGCAACCGCTAAGGCTTCGTGTTTCGTTGCTCTTTTCGATTTCGTATATTTTCCGTTTATTTGGTTCAAAATAAACGGGAGTATTTTCAGCCGTTTCGTTGTATGCTGTTTTCACCTATTTTACGGTATTTTACAAAATAAAAAACGCAACGATATTGTATCAATCGTTGCGTTTAGATGTGGTTGCGGCGGCTGGATTTGAACAACTTGCAAAAATCCTTGTTTTCCGCTATATATCGGCATTCAATTTTGTGCGTGTGACTGTCCGTGTGATTATTTTCAGCAGTCAAAAACGCTATTTTTACAGTTCAAACTGCATTGGTAATTTGATGACATATGACCTCATTAAAGTAATCATCGATCACACCATCAACTCTTTTTCTTTCAGAAGAAAAAGTCTGCTGATAAACACTCTTGAGAATGTTATCTGTTGCCCAGCCTCCACGCTCCATTGCATACTTATCAGGTACACCAAGCATAAGCATAATCGAGGCATTCAGATGTCTGAGATCATGATATGTCATATCAATTCCTTCACGCTTTACGATCCTCTTGAATCGGCTGTACAAAGCGTGTTTTGAGAGTTTGATAATAAACTCAGTATCGCTTTTGTGTGGGATCGCCATTATCATATTAAAAAGATACTCAGGCAATTCGAGCTTTCGGCGGCTCTTCTCGGTCTTGCACCCGTCACGGACTTCCTCTCCCCTTTCGGAAGTTATGATAGTCCTCTCGATTTTTATTGTACGTTTTTCCGTATCAACATCACGGAATTGCAGTCCGCACACCTCTCCGATCCTCAGACTGAGCCACGCACTGAGCAGACAAGGCAGCTCAATTTCCGTTCCATGTATAAGTCTGAAAATCGTACTGAAATCGGGCAGTTCCTTTTCCTTTTTTCTCAGCTTCGGTAAGATAATGCTCGACAGGTTAATATCCACGTCATACATTTTCAAAACCGATTTAAGAAGTCCGTATGCATTTTTCACGTACTTGGGACTTACCCTATTGCTGTCATAATTGATAGCTCTCTGTATGTCGATTGCTTTCAGGTTATCAAGGCGGATATCCATGATCGACTGGAAACGGTTTTCACGAATCTGTCTGTAACTGCGGATAGTAGCCTTTTCAAGAATATTCATACGGCTGCCTATGTAGCATTCGATAGCTCTGCTGACCGTAATGTTTTCTCTCCTGTCATCTTCCCTTGTACGTTTGAATTCCTCTGCCATTTTAATGGCTTCCCATTCGGTATCAGCAGTGAACGACTTTACGATACGCTTGCCATTGCCGTCAATACCTGCTACTACCTGTGTTCTGTAGCTTCCTGAGCTAAGTTTCTTTGCTTTCATCTGTCTTTCCTTTCTTGGTAAGGAAAGCAGTACCAGATCACATTATCATTATACTACTTTCCTTGTGTTTTGTCCAGTCATATTTGTATTTTTTTCGGATGTAAGGTGCTGTTCGCAGCGCCTTTTTTTATTTACAGCGCTATAAGGTCAGCAAGCTCCATGTTGTTGACATACAGGAAGTTGTCGATCTTTTCAAGAGTTATATTTCTCGCACTCTTGTCATACTCATGGAGTGTCCTCTCTCCGACTTGCAATGCATTGGCAAGTTCCGCATCGGAAATGTCACGAAGACTCTGCCAGTAGCGGATCTTGCACCATATCCTCTTGTAAATTGTAATTCTCTCTCTTTTCATAACAGTCTCATTCAAAAAAATAAAATAAGTCAATGTTTTGGCGTGTGGGCGTGTATTTATCTATATTACGGCATTAGCGACGTGTACGGTCAGCGTGTAAGCATATGCAGTGACGTGTGTTACACGCCCTATTCATCGTACACATTCACCTGTTTTAAGCCGTTTACACGCCTACACGCCATTTGTCACACTTGTTCTTAATAATGTTTTCATTCCTGTGAATCCCCGTACTCTGCGTCCCTTCTCGTTGATGATATTGTAATCGTATGCAATAGAGAATTTCTTTTCATTGCTTTTCAGAAAGCTGATAAAGCTCTCACGTTTCAGAGCAGTAAGTCCGTTGTCACTGCACCATATCTGATACAATGCGTAAAGGTCGGTATTGGTGGTTTTGTAGTCAGCACCGAAAGCGATCATCGTTTCATCGTGAAGAAAATCATAGATGTTGCAGTTTTCAGACAGAGCCATGATGATATTCTGCTTGGTGCGTTCTGAGATCGTGAAACGATAATTTCTTTCCAACAGTCTGCGAAGTCCGTCAAACATCCAGCAGAATATTTTCTCTTTCTCTGCTATGAACTTCTCAGCCAGAAACGGATCATCTTTTCTGTTCTCAGGCTTTGGCTTGGTAGTAAGTATCAGCAGTCTCCTTGTGAAACCATCCGACTTGTCATACAATGCCTTTGGTGAACCATTGCTGAACGCTATAAACCTTGAATACAGCTTTTTCTGAAAGCTCTGCTGACCTTTACGCTCTACATCAACTGCGATCTCAGCAGTTATCAGTTTTTTCAGCTCCGATGTGTTTGTAAGTGCAGCCATTTCCATATCATCATCAAGGCATATCAGCTTGTCCACAAGGTTGGCAGTAAAGAATCGGTCAGTTCCAACTCTGTGGAGCTTTGCCTCTATCATGGCTTCATTAAATATCTCTTTCAGCACAACTCCGATACGTGACTTTCCCTCACCGCCGCTGCCGATAAGATAAAGCATTACCTGTGCCTTAGTTGAAGGGATAAGGCAGTAACCGAGATACTCCTGCAAGGTATCGATGTCTTTCGGTTCAAGAAGTTCACAAAGGAAATTCAGGAACTTTTCGGGATAATAAGCACCTTTCCTTATCTCAGGATGATACTCGATATTAAGCCTGTTAACGCAGAATTGCTT
>ERZ795031.2149-NODE-2149-length-19283-cov-6.582692_pt1 | contig 19283 bp, 14 predicted proteins | sample MGYA00375123_ERZ795031 | MGnify/ENA primary metagenome ERZ795031 (study PRJEB30166, sample SAMN05720159) | activated sludge metagenome | isolation source: anaerobic digester from wastewater treatment plant | place: USA | collected 2015-04-21 ... | reverse complement strand
GTTGTCAGCCTTGCGGAGCTTTATGTGGAGACGGAGCAGGGGAGCGTTTTCGTCCACTGCCATTCTGTAGGTGAACCAGCCGTCCTTTTCCACATAGCGGTAGGTGCTGTCATTGGTGACGCCTACCGTGCCTGTCTCAACCATTGCGTGGAGCTGGTCGCTTTCGTACTGACCGTAGCCCGGCTGTACCGTATCGGTGATGGTAGTCTTTGCGCGGGGCAGTTTTTCCTCTACCACTGTGCCGTTGGGTACGAACTTCCAGTAGATGCCGTAGCGCTGCTGATACTGCTTGTAATGAGGAGTGAATACCAGCTTTGTATTGGTATCGTTGAGGGTGAAGGTGAGACCGTCGCCGCTGCGGACCAGATGGTCGTTTATCTCAGCCATGAAGGAAGTTACGGACTGTCCCTGCTTTGATATCCTTATGGTCTCGCTTGAAACCTTTTTCTCCTTTGGGATAGTTACCCACATACCCGTGCTGTCGGTCTTCATATCCTCCTTGCCCAGCTCTGCGCTGAGTACCAGGGAGCCGTACTTGAAGCCATATACATCGGGAGCATCGGGGAGGGGATAAGCCCTTACCTTTGAGGGAACGGTCAGCTCGATAACGTCGCCGTCGGAGAAGTCTCCCGCAACATCGGCGTAGCCGTTCACGGTCTTGTAGCTGTACCTGCTGCCGTTGACCGTAACGCCCATGGTGCCGTCTATCCAGTCGGGGATACGGAACCTGAGGTCCAGCGGGGCGCTGCCGCTTACGGTGAACTTCGCGGAAGTTCCCTCGGGGATATTGCTCTCCTGGGTTATGGTGACGTTCTTGTCAGCCCATTCCAGTATGGAGCTCTGGTAGAAGTTGACGTAGAGGGTGTTATCCTCGTGTATATATATGGTGTCGCCCCAGCTTTGTGAAGCTCTCCATGCCGCTTCCCGTACAGCACCAGAACTTGTCCCAGCGTGTGCTGTAGACCTTGAAAAATCCAGTAGCCATAGGCTGGAAGTAGGTGGTCATACCTGTCTCGGGGTTCTGGGAGGAGAGTATGGAGTTGTAGTAGGTATTCTCATAGAAGTCCATATACTTGCTGTCGTGGGTTATCTTGAACAGCTCACAGGACAGCTTGAGCATATTGTAAGAGTTGCAGGTCTCACAGTTGCAGTTGGTGCGCTCAGCGTCAAGGATATCGTCCTTGCCGAAGTGCTCCCATTCGCTGTTGCCGCCTGTGATGTATGTGTGGTGAGTGGTTACCATGTCCCAGAAATCCTCTGCGTATCTGAGATAGGCTGAGGCGTCCACCTGCTGACCGTTGACGGTCCTGCCGTCAAGGACGGTATAACGCTTGAGAGCGCCGATGAACTTGGGGGATAGTGGTGTTGGCGTGGCGGTTGTTGAGCACATCACGTCCGCCCTGAGCTACCTTCTGGAAGAGGGCATCCTCATCGAACACATGGGCAGCAGCTGCGTGATTGTCCTTGCCTGTTATGGCGTAGAGGTCATACATACAGTCGTTCATGCCGCCGTACTCGATAGAAAGGACGGTATTTCTTGTCTGCGAGCTCCACTTGCTCACTCTGTTGTAGACCCAGTCGCCCAGTGAGGAGCCTACCTCCTTTGCGGGAGCATAGCCCGTGGCGTTGTAGACGTCAACGATGCCTGCAATGAGCTTGTGCATGGTGTACCACGGTACCCAGGCGTCATCGAAGATATTTGCCTTGCCCACCTCAACGCGGTCGAACTGTCTCTCCACGTTGCCGTCTGAGGGTACGGGAGCCGCCCACAGGAAGCCTGTCTTGCCGCGCGGGTGCTGCTGGCAGGTCTTCATGCCGTCGATGAGGGTGGTGATACGCTTGTACAGTGCGTCCTTCTGCTGTGAGGTGATGTTGGGATTCTGATAAGCCTGAGCCAGAGCGGTGAGATAGTGTCCCACGCAGTGGCCTGCGATGTTGGTGTTTTCCCAGCCGCCGTAGCGTGTGGCGCCGTTGGTGCTGAGACCAGCGTTGTCGCGGAAGCCTGCAAGGAGCTTCTCCGTGTCGAAGGACATGAGATAGTCCATTTCCTTGTCGAAGGCGTTGGTGCAGTAGTCATCGGTCATTCTGACGTCGGATATAGAGAAGTCCTCTATATCCACCTGAGCAGCGTTAGCACCGAGGCTGCTGACGGGAAGGCTGCTGCCGGCAGTGCACACCACTGCTGCGGCAGAGCAGACCGATACCAGTCTGCGGATCAAGTTGTTTTTCATTTTAATTCCCCCTGAATAAAGTTTTGGTAAAATACCACTTTATTTTTTGTATAATATCATTATACTGTCATTTTAGCACAAAAGTCAACCCATATATCGCCGATAAAGTGGACGAAATGACTGAGTTGCTGGCATTTTTTTACCATAAATGAGGAGAGTAAAAAAACGCCCCGGAGATGCTTCTCCGGGGCGTTATCAAGTGGGTATTAACTATGAAACATTTGATTATTAAGGAGATCTCAGCCTAAAGAGGTAGTCTTGCCGAGAAGGAACTCCTGAATGCACAGGGCATCGTTTGCAGTGAGTCCGCCGGTGGACTTGTCAACATCGGCGTTTATCTTGCCCTGCTTGGTGATGTGGCTCTTTGAATAGCCCTCGACCTCGTATTTGTCAGGGTTTGCAAGTGCCTGCATTACGAGGATAGCGTCGGAGAGATCAACGCCGCTGTCGCAGTTGGCGTCGCCTGTTTTCTCCGATTTAGGTGCAGCTGCCGGAAGTGCAACTGCGGTAGTTGTTGTGGGAACAGTGCTGTAAGGAACGGGGGCTGTTGTTGTGCCTGTGGGAGTACTCTGTTTTTCTGTGTACTGTCCGCGGGCATTCATTGCCATTTCCTCAAGATCTATCTTATCTATATCACATTTTCTTGATACATACTCAAGCACCAGCAGAGTATCCATTGCGTCACCGCTGACGCCGCTTCCGTCCAGATCGAAGTTGGCGATGTAGTTGTCCATTATCTCATCTGAAACGGTGTGGAGGTCCTCATTGGTATGAGTCTGAGAGTAGAGAGTGTTCTCTGCGCATATATAATCGTTGGCATCAATTACCCCATTCATGTCAACATCGGGAGCAGCCCTCAGACCTGCTTCCACGCTTGTGTAGTAGTCCGATAACCTGACTGTAAGCTCCTTGCTGTCGGGATATGTGAAAGCGTACACATAATTGTAGCAGAGGCTGAACAGGTCATCGGGGTCATTCAGGGGGTATCTTGTACCCTCAAGGCAGTTAGTGCCAGGCCAGGGATAATTGGAGACCTCACCGTTTACCCAGGCGGCTCTGAAGTTCTCGTATTCCTTTTCACGCTTTGTCTTCATGCCGGTCTGCTCGCAGATATATAACTGAGCGATGCTGCAGTCTGCGGCGTCACCGCTGATACCGTTGCCGTTGATATCGAAGTTGAAGCGGTAATGCTCCAGGTCTTCCTGAGTGAATTTGGGATTGGGCTCATACCTGTTGTTGTATAATTCGTCGCAGGCATAGTAGTCCACAATGGTTATCCTTCCGTCACCGTTCATATCGGGCTCGGGGAGGAGACCTTCCTCGACCTTCTTCTTGTAGATCTCATAATCCCTGTCTATGTGCGTCATATCGACATCAGCTCTTACATCGGAGCTGGGAAGTCCCATTTTCCACTCAATGTCCTGTATGGTGCTCTGGAAGGAGCTGAGGAGATCCTGTTCCTTTTTCAGGAAATATCCATCGGGATAAGTGTAGCCTGAGCGCCACAGGTATTCATAGTAGTTCCTATCGGAATACTCGGGCAGGAACTCGTTGTTCTCAAAATAATACTTTATAAGGTAGTCCGAGAATATGGGCACTACCAGGAAATCGTCGCCGAGAGTTCTGTAAAGGTCAATGCACTTCTCCTCGGAATCGCAGGGAAGATGATCCTGTGTCAGCTCGTCATATACTTTCAGCCTGTCCTCAAAGGTGAGGTTTTCACTGTCCATATCTGCGTATGTGACAGGGGGCTCGTTAAAGAGCTTGCTGAAGTACCAGATGTCCATGACGTCGCACATATCAAAGGTACCGCTGCCGTCAACGTCCACATCGGGTTTCTTTTCGTCCATTACGGCTGTGAACACATCATAGAGTCCGCTGAAATCCTCAGTGCGCTCCCTGAACAGGTCGGCGAAGTCCTGACGGTACTGCTTGTCGGCAGCAATTGCGTCCTCATCGTTCAGATACTGTTCGTCAACGTACTTGGTTCTGTCAGCTGCATAGTGATCGGGTGAGAGAATGTCTCTGTCCACATTATAGTAGCAGGTGAAGTACTGAATGAGTCTGCCCGAATTGAACTGCTCATCATCGGGATCGGGAACGATGTGGTCTGATTTGAGAGTCGTGTCTCCCTGCTCAATGCGATAGAGAAGGTAAATATCGTGTTCATCGAATTTGCCGTTCTTGTCGATGTCGATGAGGCTCTCGTCATTGTGCCATTTTAAAAAGTCAAAATCGTTTATATCGTACTGCACGCTCATGATCTCAAAGGGGATCTTTTTCATGCCTGTGTCATTTACTGCTGCGACGGGCTTAGGCACAGCTGTTGCACCTACGAGCATTGCAGCAAATCCTGCTGTTAATTTATTCATGTAATATACCCTCCTGTGTGTTTCCATAAAAAGTTCCGTGGTGGTAGTGACGGGTACTGTGACAGAAGCGGTCGTGGTCTGAGTGATGAGCTGCCCTGCCGTACTAAGTGCCGCGGTACGGGGAGCAGCTGTGTGATCTGCTGCTGATGATGTTTTTATTGCCGCGTAACTATCATTTGCAGCAACAGCTGATCTTGTGGTGACTGCTGTAGTATTATATCGTGAGGCAGATGTGACAGCGGAAGTGCTCTCCGCTGTTGATACAGTGGTGGTATTCTCAGTTGCTGAAACAGCAGTGGTATTTACCGCTGCAGTAACTGTGGTGTCTATGCCGAACTGTACCGAGGAAGGATCTTTTGCAGTATTGCTGTGCCATATTCCGAAGCCGATCACCGCAGCAGCACACAGTGCCGCTGTGCCTGAAGTGATCCTTCTTATGCGGATCCTGCGGATACGTCTTTCCTCTAAGATCTTATCGCCGCGTGATTTGACGATTTCAGCCATGGTCTTATAATCCATAGAACACTGCCCCCTCCTTTTCTATTTCTTTTTTCAGAGCATTTTTAGCCCTGTACAGCAGATCCCTGATCTGTTTGCTGTTCTTGTTCATTATCTCAGCCGCTTCGTCATTTTTAAAGTCCTCGAAAAATACGAGATACAGTACCTGACTATATTCGGGTTTGAGTTTTGAGATGAGTCTGCGCAGGTCTGAACGCTTCTCATCATCTATGACCTTTTCTTCAATATTTTCCTCATCGGAGATGTCATATGCGGTGTCGAGTGAGACGGAATTAAATCTGGATAGTTTTCGTTTTATGTCAAATGCCTTGTTTCTCCCGATAGTGTAAAGCCACGTTTTGAAGCTGCATTTGCCTTTGAATTTTGGCTTGTCCACATACAGCTTTACGAAGGTATCTATGGCGGCTTCCTCTGCCATGCCCATATCACCGATCATACTGTACAGGAAATAGACAAGACCGTCCTTGTAATCGCGGATTATTTCATCTATTGCATCCTTATCTCCTGAGAGGAAACGGCTGTAGCTACTTATACCGTTTTCCATTTTTCCTCCTTTCGGCAGGAAATATTTCCATTTGTTATTTATACGAAGGAAAGGCTGCAAATGTCGCAGCACTTTTCAAAAAGTTTTTCCCGATCTTTTTATACCTATATTATACTATCCATGACATCACCCCGTCAAGGAGCACAGAGAGGTTTTTTAACGGCACAGAGCCACATCCCTTGATTTGCCGCCTGCAATATGATACAATATTTACAGAAGTGACAGAAAAAGGCGTGTCGCTGCGGCACGCTTTTCCTTATATTATATATTCATCACCGCCGCAAAAAATTTTTTCCGGAAAAGTGAAATCTACGGTCCGCTGTAACGTCTTTATATACAGAGGACCTCACGAAAGGAGGCTGTACCTTTGGATGACGCGTCGATCATAAAACTGCTTTGGGAAAGAGACGAGCAGGCAGTTGAGGAACTGAAAAACAGCTATGAAACGCTGTGCTTCTATGTCGCAGGAAATATCCTCTCACAGAAAGAGGATCGGGAGGAATGCGTGAACTCTGCCTATATGGACGTCTGGAGCTCTATCCCGCCCAAAAGACCTGACAATCTTAAAAATTATCTATGCAAGCTTGTAAAAAACTGTGCGCTTGACCGCCAGAGATATAATACCGCTGCAAAACGGAACAAGGAATTTTCGGTATCACTTGATGAGCTGTCAGAATGTGTGTCCGACGGAAAAAGTCTTGAGGACAGACTCTCCGACGAACAGCTGGGAAAGATCATAAGCAGCTTCCTGAGGGCTCAGCCCGAAAAATACCGCAAGGTGTTCGTCAGGCGCTACTGGTATTCCGAAAGCATTGAGGACATAGCGGCATATTTTGATATGAATGCAAATACGGTCGCTACATATCTTTTCAGGATAAGAAAAAACTAAAGGCATATCTGCAGAAGGAGGGGTATATAGATGAGTGATCTGAAGCTTTACAGGGGAATAAACAATATAGATGATGACCTCATCGAGGAGGCTGACCGCAGAAGCAGACCTGTGGTACACCGTTTCTATGCCTTTGCCGCTTCTGCCGCTGCGCTGCTCATCACAGTAGGCGCATCGGGATACTTCAGCGGTGCAGATATAGGGAAGAAAACCATTTTTCCTGACAGCGGCATCGTCATCGAAGCCACTACGGCTTCAGGGGGAGACGTAACCCCCGTGACCACATCAGCGGTCAGCGGCGGCAGCACAGTTACCGCGGCAGTTTCTACAGCCACTCAGACAGTGATCAATACTCAGACCACCGCCTTGCAGTCAGCAAACAACACTATCACCACTGCCCTTGTCACAGGCAAGGCTGCCATTACGGGAAAAGTTCCCGCAGTTACTTCAGCGGCAGCAGGCGGCAGGGACATTGAAGCAGGAGAGCCCACGGTCACCGGAGCTCCTGCAAAAGAAGATGAATATATAATTGAAGGGAGTACTATTATGAAAAAATACGCAGCACTTTTTGCTTCGCTGCTCACGCTATCAAATGCGGCAGCAGTAAACGCTCAGGCAGGGGCTCAGACCTTTGTGCCTAAAAATGAAAATCTCAGTGTAGCCATGAACGCAAAGACGTTCATAGAGAGATATGACGTTGACATTGACTTTAACTGTGACGGAAAGTTTGATATATTTGATGTATACGCATACTACCGCGCTGAAATACGTGAAGCCGATGAGAGAAACGCAGCTATCCCACGCTGCACCGTTCCCGATTATATCTGGGAAAAGTATAAGGCGATACCAGCTGATACAACGCTGGACTACACCTATATCGACAGCGAAACAGGTGAGGAAAAAAGCTTTACCGAAAAACATCGCCTCGGTCACGATGAACTGATAGATTACTATTTTGAGTATGTTGCACCGCCGCAGCCGGAATTTATGGATACTAATTTCTATATCGACAACTGCCCCGATGATTACGGTGATCCTATGTCCTATGACATTATAAGACATGACGGCGATCTGCTCAGTATGTGGGATTTCCAGAGGACAGAGTTCTCAATAACCGACGACGGCGAGAATTACAGGCTCGTTGACAAATCCGTCGCGGAAAATATCCCCTCAGAGAATCGCGATAACATAGAGTACGGTCTGGGTCATCTTCGGGGCGTGAGAAAGTCGCTGATGCATGAATTCATCAAAGACGTGAGACGCCATGCTCACTATACGGGCGAAGACCGCGCATTCGTAAAGCAGTTCATCGAGGATGGTCGTGTTGATCCCGACGTAAATGCCGACGGCACATTTGATATGGACGATGTGGGACTTACCGCATTCTATGCAAATCTCCGCAGCAACAGCGAGAATTACACCTATTTTTACAGCCTGCTCTATCAGACAAGCGTGGATTATTACAGCGAACATATGGCTGAGATCAATCCTTCTGTATCAGCAGAGGACTGGGGCAGGGCATTCACATTATGCGATACTCTGGCAAATTACTGTGATATTGACAACGAAGACATCGTGCAGTATCTTGCCGAGTACTATCTGACCTATAATGAAGCGGATAGCAAATACTTCGACCCGATGTACTATGTTGACAAGGGTTATACCTGTTACCGCGTTATGCACGGCTTCCAGGGCAGGTTCTTCCAGACCCTGGGCTATTATGAGAACTTCGCCATCCAGTACGGTCCCTCAGCCGCAAATAACACTATCGCAGCACCCGAGGGCTACTGGTTCTCACAGGACGAGATAGACGCAGCCTTCCCTCAGTATTACAAGGACGTGAAGACAGGCGTTCTCCCCCGAGCCCGACATCGACCTCAGCGGCAAGATAGATGCTGCGGACTATAATCTGCTTTTCAATCTGGGATATGAGGCATTCACTCCCTATGACACAAGCTACATCGGCTCTATGATAAGACGTCATCCCGAGCTGAACATCGTCCTCGACGTTCCCGAGGAAGTACGCGAAAACTTCAATACCAACTACGACTTCAACCACAACGGCATAAGCTGCGACACCCTTGAGTCTGACTGTATGATGATGTATATCCTCAGCGAGCTTGAGGCACAGTATGAGGAAGAAAAGGATATGTTCAAGGCTATGGACGACTACTATACTGCTCACCGCGGTGCTCAGTACTTTGAGGTCTTCGACAACAACATGGAGAAGTTTTACAGCGATAAGGGTCTGGAATATACAGGCTACATGGGCAGGTATGATACTGCTCCTGTTATGAGCTATGTTGAGACAATAAAGAGCTATAAGAGCTTCCCTCAGAACATCGGAAAGCTCACAGAAGATGACCATGTTACAGGCGACGCAAACTGCGACGGCAAGGTAGATCTCTCAGACGCTATCCTTATCATGCAGGCTATCTCAAACCCCGACAAGTACGGCACACAGGGCACAGACGAGAAGCACCTCACTCAGCAGGGCAGCCTCAACGGCGACGTTGACAAGGCATCGGCGGGTATCACATCCAATGACGCCCTGATGATACAGGAGTTCCTCATAGGCAGGGTAAGCACTCTGGGCTGACAAAAGAAAGTTATTGAAGAATAGAAAATGCCCCGAAGCGGCAAATGCTGCTTCGGGGCAATTTTTTTTAAGCTTATGCAGCTTCGTTCTCTGCTGCTTCCTCGCCGCTCTGGTCGGCGCTTTCGTACATCTTATCGGTCGTGCCTATCTGGTCTGTGAGCTCTGCACCGTCAAGTGTGACCTTTGCATCACAGCTCTCGATAACGCAGTTCTCAGCACGTCCTGCAACTGCGCCCGGAGTAACAGCACCGGTTATCTCAGCGTTTACCGTGCAGTCAACTACCTTGAAGGCAGTTTCCTCGCCGTAGTAGTAAAGACCTGTTCCGATAAGTCCGCCCACATGGGTAGCACCGGGAATGTTCATCTTCACAGTGACCGTGCAGTTCTTTATAACAGCCGGATATTCGTGAGACTCAACGCCTTCTGTTGCAAGGGCGATGTCTCCAACGGAGTGGGTTCCGCTGTATCCGCAGAGACCGCCTATAGCGTGGCCGCCCTTTGCGGAGATTATCTCAACGTCGGCTGTGCAGTCGGTAACGGTGTCCATCATCTCAAGGCAGCCTGCGATACCGCCCAGACCTACGGGCTCATTGCCCTCTGCGACTATCCTGCCCTTTGCGGTGCAGTTCTCCATGGTGCCGCCGAAGCTTCCGCCGATGATGAGACCGCCGCACTCGGCAATGTCGCACTGGATTATCCTGCCGTCTGAGAAATCGTTGTCGCCAAGGACCTTTATGGTAGTTCCTTCAACGGTGCAGTCATGAACATGCTTTGTAGAGCCGCCTGCGATACCGCCGATGGCATTTACGCCTGCGATCTCGTTCTCACCTGTGAGGGTGACATCATGTATCTCGCCCATATTGTAGCCCACAACACCGCCGATAGCCATTGAGTAGGTATCGGTGCAGTGGATATTGATATTCTCGGCTGTCAGGTTCTTTACTTCGCCCAGGTTCATGCCGATGATGCCTGCACCGCATACGGGCTCATCGGTCTCATATGTCACGTTGGAGATAGTGTGTCCCTGACCGTCAAAAACGCCCTGGAACATACAGGAGTAGTTGGACATATCCTCAAGGTCCATGGTACCGATGGGTGTCCACTCAACATCGGTGCAGTCGATATCGTCGGTGAGGACGACTGTGCTGCCTGCATAGCCGTTCTTAGAGCCGTCGGTGACGCTCTCTGCGAAAGCCACCAGCTCCTCGGCAGTGCCTATCTCAATGGTCTTACCGCCTGCTTCGGCGCCTTCCTCACCCATGTCCGAGAGGTTCTCCTCGCAGAAGAGACCAATAACATCATCTACCATCTTGTCATCATAGTCCGAGCGTATTCCCGCTGCCAGCCAGTAGGCATAAGCACCCTCGGCGTATTCGGCAAGAGCAGCCTCGTCGCTGCCGTAGCGGAACTCGATATGATAGGTCGTTTCGGGGGTGTCGGGCATCATGAAGAAGTATCTGAATTCTCCGGCGTCCTCGTCGGAGGTCTCGTAGAGATAGCCGTCCATCATGCCGCCCAGGGACAAATCCTTGACGTAGGTGTACTCGTGCTCAAAGACCTTGCTGCCGCTCTCATCAAGACCCGAGATATTGCTGCCGTCGAATACGAACTGATTTACGCCGTTGATGAAGAAGCAGTCAAACTGCGCATCCTCGGCATCTGCGAATGCCTTCACTGCTTCCTCGCCGTATACCGTGCCTGTGCAGGCGCTCTTCAGCATTTCTGCGCAGCTCTCAGCCATGTCTTTGCCGACGATAGCCTCGCATTTGTCCAGCCATACCTGATCGTATTTTGAGTCGCAGATAACGGTGAAAAGCTCATCGTAGGATCCCTTTACGTCCTTGAGAAGCTGATCCGCAGGGGAGAGCTTCTCAGCGGCGGTGGCGGGCTCAGTTTTTGAAGAGCTGCTTTTGCCCTCAGAACCGCAGCCGCAGAGTGATACCGCAATGGTAAGTGCAGCCGATAAGGCAAGTATTTTTTTCATTGTATTTCCTCCTAAAATAGTTAGTTATCTCTAACATATGCTTAAAATAAAAAGCACGAGGCGTGAAAATGCCTCCTGCCGCATATGCACCGCTGAATATAATATCATAAAGGCAAGGATGTGTCAATATTATTTAACAAAATTTGTTATGATATACAAACATTTTAGGCTTTAGTTTCAGAATTTAATATGCTATTGCAGTTGCTGCGCATTTTACCGAAAAAAGCCCCGCAGCTGCGGGGCATATGGTCATTGTTTACTGCTTTTAGATATCCGCAGCTGCAAGGCATAAAACAATATGGCAGAAAGTGTTCCTGTAATAGCTCCTGCGGAGACATCACTGAGATAGTGGGCGCCAAGTATCATTCGGGTGAGCATTATGACAAGGCAGAAAAACAGTCCCCCAAGAAAAAAGGCGGAGCTGCTTGTCTTTCAGCTTCGGGAAGAACCATGCAAGGGAGGGAAAGATGCACATGGTGAGGCTGCTGAACAGGCTGTGACCGCTGGGAAATGAGCGGAACTCATCGGCAGGCAGACCGTATTCTGCGGCGCATTTCTCCGCACCTGCAAATGGCTTATACCAGGGCGCAAAGCCGATCCCCTCATAACCAAGGACTGCTGTGCGGTAACGGGGACGGTCAAAAAGGTTTTTCAGCAGCTCCAGAGACAGATAGGCTGCCAGAAGTACCGCAAAAAGCGCAATGACCCGTTTGACAAGCAGCTTGTCCTTCGACTTTTTTGACGCCAGATAGCCTGCAAGAAACAGCGGATATTCCAGTATCAGACTGGATATGATGACGGCGGGGATATTCCCGATGAGGGAGGGGTATATGCTTCCCAGATTGTTTCTTCCTGTCATGGACTTTCCGCCTATAAATCCGATCAACAGAGCTGACAGGACAAATATGATGCACAGGGCGGCTCTGAAAGCTTTGCTTTTGTCTGAATGTATCGCACGCTCCGACAGGGCTCCCCAGAAAAACACCTGAGCGGCATAGAATGGGTATACTCCCAGCGTGGTCAAAAGTTTTGCGGGGACAAAATCAGGGGAGAACAGGGCTTCCGCAGCGGTTTTGTCGAAAAATGTTCCCATTATGAAAAACGCGGCAAAGAAGGGAAGTATCAGCAGCCCGAGCTTTTTCTGCGTCGAGTAGTTTTTATCCATTGTCAGGCACCTCCGTGTAACAGGTCATTTATGCTCCGATCGTATTGTTTATTCTAATATTATAACATAGGAGACACCTGATAGCAAGCTGTCCGTGCCGCCCGGACATCAACACCTGCAAATAATGAAGACTGAGATCTAAATATTATTCATGCCTGACCCGAAAAATCCTTTTATCGAATCTGCAAGTTCATCAAGATGGCCGACAAAGCAGTGATCCGCGCCGTGTATCGGAATGAGTACCGCATCACTATAAAGCCCGGCAGCTTTCTCAGCATAAGAATACGGAACTGTCGGATCTTCGTCGCCGTGAACTATTAGCACTTTGCCTTTGAACCTTGAAATTGAATCTTCAACATGGATAGTCTGAGCTGTACGGATATAATCTCCTGACAGCTCCCAGCTGTCACTGACAAGCTTTTCAGGTATATGCTCAGGATCAAAGCGGTTTCCGAGCACTATTCCTTCCCTTGCATTGTCGGGTATCATCCACGCAGGGGATAGCGGAAGTATTGCCTTGAGATCATCTGCACACATACCTCCTATGAGCATAGTAAGAAGCCCACCCTGAGAATGACCGCACATATAAAGATCCGTTACATGATCCAGTCCTTTTGCGTATGAAACTACTGCAAGGGCATTGGTCACCCATTTATAGAGAGTGTGGTCCTTGAATTCGCCGCCGCTTTTTCCGTGGCCGTACATCTCAGCGCGAAGGACCGAAATACCGGCTTCGTTCATAGCTTTCTGAGCGGTAATGATATGATCCTCCTCCATATGTCCCGTGAAACCGTGTATCAGTATACAAAGCGGTCCTTTTTCAGCGGCACGGTCAAGCCTGGCATGGAGACGTATGCCGTCATTATTTATATAGAATTCTTCCATTTCTTCACTCCTCCTGCGAAAACGCTATTCATAAACAATAATATCAGGGCTCAAAGCATGATCATTGCGGGGAACTGCCTGTACTTCATCGTAAATAGGCATATATCGTTTAGAACATTATAACATACGGAGCTTTTTATGACGATATTTGTATAAATAATATGTCAAAGTGCACACAAACAGCGTGTCAGCTTTTTACAGTATGCAATAAGGCGAATGGCTAAAAACCGTTGCATCCGGGACTGTTTATACTTCAGGGATAACAGCTGAATAGCAAAAGCAAAATACCGGTAATTAAATCAGTGAATGTTTAAATGCCTACCACATGGAATGCGCTTAACCATGGTAATGAACTTTACATAATCAGCCGCACGGTAAGCAGGTTTTATGACAGGAAACAGCATAGAAAGCTTTCTATCTGTGTATTTACATATTATCCGCAATGTGCTATAATGAATGCAAGGCATTCATTATAAACTATTAAAATGCCCTTGCAGATACGCAGATCGGAGATCTGCTCCCTGCAATCGGGCGACTATAGAATACTATGCGTATGCTTCTACAAAATCTCTTGGAGAAGCAGAGACCATGGCAGAATATATGAAGAAGTAACAAATTTTTTTATAAGCCGCCTGTTACAGGCGGTCTTTCCTTTTGCCTTTTCATTTCATATGTGTTTTTTGAAAAAAGTGAAATATCATGTTACGGATGTTGTCTTTATATACAGAGGACCTCAGGAAAGGAGGCTGACCTTTTGAATGATGCATCAATTATCAAATTGTTTTTTGAAAGAAACGAAAAAGCTGTTGAAGAGTTGAAACACAGTTATGAAAAGCTGTGTTTTTATATTGCAGGAAATATTCTTTCTCAGAAAGAAGACCAGGAAGAATGCGTGAATTCTGCCTACATGGAGGTATGGACCTCTATCCCTCCCAATAAGCCCGATAATCTGAAGACCTATCTTTGCAGGCTTGTGAAAAACTGCGCTCTGAACCGCTGGAAATACAATACTGCTGCAAAAAGAAATCAGGATTTTTCTGTATCTCTTGATGAGCTTTCGGAATGTATACCTGACGGAAAATGTATTGAAGAAACAGTATCTGAAGAACAGCTTGGCTTGGCGATAAGCGAATTTCTCAAAGCTCAGCCTGAAAAATACAGAAAGGTATTTGTGAGGCGTTACTGGTACTCAGATACCCTGGAGGATATAGCTGCGTTTTATGATATGAATTCCAGGACTGTGGCTACATATCTTTTCAGAGTGCGAAAAAAACTGAAAGCATTTTTACAGAAAGAAGGTTATATAGATGAGTGATCTGAAATTATACAACAGCATCAATAAGATCAATGATGATCTCATCGAAGAAGCTGCCTGTACAGAAAAACCTGTGATACACCACTGTTATGGTATTGCAGCCTCTGCTGCCGCAGTATTTATAGCTGTCGGAGCTTTAGGACTATTTCATGCGTCCGGCTCTCTCGGAAAAACTGATCTTTCTACAAATACTCCTGTTATCGGACAAAATACCACTGAGACTGTAACTGCAACTACAACGCCTGCAATATCTGACGAGACGATACAGACTTCTTCTGCGGGAACTGTAACTTTGACCACTCAGGTCCCGATGACTTCAGCTCAGGCTTCCGTTTCTTATTCTAAAACAAGCACGATACCTCAGAACAGCCAGAACCAAACATCAGCTTTTTCTGCCCTTGCTGTTACGCAGACAGCCTCCACGGGCAAAGAAACAGGAAAAGCAGCTGAAAGCATAATAACTACAGCTGTTTCCGCATATGACTATGAATACGAAGGGAGCATTATTATGAAAAAACATGCCGCAGCATTAGCTGCACTTATCGCCGCATCCGGTACAACAAATGCAATTCCTGCACAGGCACAGACTCAGGCATATAAGGTCGAAGCATCTCCGACTGCTTCAAGTGTAAAAAATTTCATAGATGGATACAATCCCGATCTGGACCTTAACAGCGACGGAAAATTTGATATATTCGATATATACGCCATGTTCCGCTGCGACTGGACTCCTATAGAGAATGTGCCGGATCACATAAGAGATAAATATGAGGGTATGACCAGAAAAAAGAAGGATGACAATGGCGAAATAGTCAATATAGACGGATTTGATTTTTATCAGGATCCGTTCTACCTTAACTGGCATGATCTTGCGGAATATTACTTTACATATTGCAGCATAAAGCCTGAATACTTCGATCCGAATTACTATATAGACAACTGCCCCGATACATATACCGATCGTGTGCCGCTGGATGTTGTAAAGCAGGATATCGGAAATATTCAGATATGGGATGATGAAAAATTTGCAACAACCGGCTGCTATGTAAAAAACGGTGACGGATCTTTCAGACCTTTTTCAGAAGAGGATATCCACGATGCTTTTTACTATAATGAAGAGACAGGAAGGTACGAATCTGATTCTCTATTCTTTTTTAATAATATCGAATTTCCGGAAATTTATCAATTTATCTCCGAATGCAAGGATCTGGCAATGCCCGAGCTGTATCAGACCAATGCTTTACTGCTGGATATTCTGAACAGGGGATATGCTGATACGGATATAGATTCAGACGGCGTTTACGATTTCGATGATATAGTTCTTCTGGCATATTACGCAAATACATATGAAAACGATGAATCAGAAAGCGCTGATCCGCTATATTATGCTTTTAGCTCTCATCAGACAGGAAGCTATCCTGCTGAATTAAAGGGATCTTCCGATGCTCCCATCACCGAGGAGGAATGGAACAAGGCTGATGATTTCTTTGATATAGCAAGATATTACTATGAGTCAGACCGTAATACCATCAGATTCCTTGCAGAGGATTACCTGCTGAAAAACGAAGTGGATACAAAGTATTTTGATCCTGTATATTATGAAAAGCAGAACTTTGCTCACTATGAATATGATGACAACTTCCTCTATACAGTGGATCCCTATAATGAAATATTATTTGATCAGCTTGGCTTATTTGAGAGCTTTGCATTAATGTACGGTCCCGGCTCTGAAGAAAATGTGTACCCGACCGAAAATGAGGAAGAGGCCGAGACCTTATATGAAGATGCCTTTAACGCAGCATTCCCCGTATACTATAAAAATGTGAAGGCAGGCGTTATCCCCGGACCTGATATAGACCTTGACGGAACGATAGGCATTTCCGATTACGTCATACTTGATACTATTGGTCTGTACTATGTAGGTATAGATGAGATGGACTCTTTTGCTCTGTTTATCAGGCGCCATCCGGAGGTAAGGGCAGATATCAATCTTTCTCAGGAAGCAATCGATAATTACAAAAACAACTTTGACTTCAATAATAACGGCATAAGCTGTGATTATCTTGAAAGCGACTGCATGAGAATGTATATCTTCAATGAGCTTGTGAAGCAGTACAGCGATGAAGAAGCTTTATATGATGCAATAAATGATTACAGCGAAGAACATCCTGAATTAACGTATAGCAGAATATCATATGAAAAAAATGGAAGAATTCATCAAGAACAATGGTGTTGGCTTTACAAAATCAGCAAGGTACACTGCCGTGGACGACAGCAGCGATAATCAGGTATATTCCGCACCCGAGGCCGGTGACGGCATCAAGGGCGACTCAAACGTTGACGGAAAAGTAAGTACCTCGGATGTTTTACTGATAATGCAGTCCCTCGCCAATCCTTCAAAATACGGATTAGACGGCAGTGATGAAAACCATATTACTCCAAAGGGACATCTTCTTGCAGACGTTGACGGTAACGGCGTTACAAATAATGATGCTCTTACAATACAGGAATATTTACTCGGATCAGGCAGCATTGAGTAAATACGGTTTAAAAAAACGACACGGGAATATCCGTGCCGTTTTTGGGTTATGGAGATCTGAATATGCCATAAATCATAATTTAGCGCGTATGCGCTAAGTTGATAGTTGAAAGTTGAGAGTTGAGAGTTAATGTGTTCGCTTCGCTCACAATATTTAAATATTGTCGCCGCAGGCGACTCCACAACTTTCAACTCTAAACTCTCAACTCTAAACTCAAATCAAAATTTAGCAAAGCTAAATTATGATTGATAACGCTTCTGAAATAAAAAGCCATAGTACTTCTGACTTTGTATCAGAAATACTATGGCTTAAAGCATCTGTATCAGCGCTGCCTGTACGGTGTATTATTGTTCGATGATGAGCTTTTTAAGGGCTATCAGGTCGAATATGTCCAGAACGCCGTCATTGTTCAGGTCTGCACCGTGTGCGCAGCCGTCGCCTGTACCCAGCATGAAGTTCTGGAGAGTAACTGCGTCCGCAATATTTATTTCGTTATCGCAGTTTATATCGCCGTACTTCTGGTCGGGCAGGAGCTTGAGCTCCAGAGGGATGCATACGGCATTGTAGCTCTTGTCCTCCACAAGCTTTCTGTATATGTCTATGACAGAGGCGGGAACGTAGAGCCTTGTGGGCGGCCAGTCGTCATAAATGGGGGTGTCCAGAAGACAGGAGCGCCGAGAACTTTGTCCAGTCCGTCATACTCAAAGGGCTGATCTGTGTCCGAATACGGATCGGTTATATCCTCGCGGAGCAGGGTAAGGCTCTCCATGTGGCGGTCAAACATTATTGGATCATGGATAACTGCCGATGCAGGAATGGTCAGGTTTTTCAGCCTTTCGGCGCAAAGCGCATCTTTGCCGATGGTCCTGAGAGAGTCAGGTAAAACTATCTCCTCAAGGTTCGGCGAGATCATAAATGCTCTTTCGCCTATCTCCTCAACGCCGTCGGGAACGGTGAAGGAAGTGTCCTCCCTTCCCACGGGATAAGCCACCAGCTTCTTCATGTCCTTGGTGTAGAGCACACCATCCACTGAACAGAAGTTGGGATTGTTCTCGTCCACGTCTATCTCCAGCAGCTTTTCTCCTGTGCCCTCTACAATTATGTTTTCAACGGTGGAGGGCAGGGTGATATGCCTGATGTTGTACATATCATGGCCGTAAAGGCAGACTGTCCTTACCTTAAATCCCTCTATTTCTCCGGGAATGACCAACTCTTCTACAGTATCGCTGTATTCGTTGACCTTGACCTCGGGCACGTCCATCAGTACCGCGGAGAATTTTGTATTATCGTATTCCACAACAGTGTAGCCGAAGCCTGTTTCCTCAATGTCGTCGTAATTCCACCAGTCCGCCGAGCTGACCATGGGGACAGCACATGAAAAAGTGAGGACTGCTGAGGTGATAAGAGATGTGAGTTTTGTTTTCATAGTAGTACCTCCTTTTGCGTCAAAAGCCTGTGTTTATTCAAGTATAACACATTCTGCGAAAAACAGGGAGTTTTCTGCTGCAAAACCGTGATTTTAGCCAAATGTGACGGTCTGAAATTGTGGATACTTACAAATAAAAGGCTGCAAAAAGCCCCTGAGCACTCGTGATGAACACTCAGGGGATGCTTTTATGCTTATCCGTTATACTTTGCTATCTCATCGTCGATAACGTGAGACAATTCGTCGCGGAGCTGCTCGTAGGGCTTGCCTGCTTCGGCTATTCGCTGCATAACGCCGCGGCTGTCAGCGGTATAGTTGCCATTGCCGCTCATTGCTTCGCCCATGCCCCAGCCGCAGTCGAATACGGGAGTGACCTTTGAAAGATCAAGGTATTCCTGCAATGCGCTGTACTGCTCCTCGGTGATGAAGCTCCTGAATGAGCCTGAGGCGTTTTTCTGCTGTACAAGAGCCTGTTCCTTTGCGGCAGCCTTCATGGTATCATCAGACGCCGCCAGACGCTCGCACTTGAGGTAAGTGGCTACGGCCTTGCCCTTCTGAGAGTTCTTTACCAGCATACGGGAGTTGAAATTGCAGGAGATGTAGTTCTTGTCCGCATCGGGAGACTTGGGGAAGGGAACTATCATCAGGTCAGCCTCGGGGTTAGCAGCGTTGGAAATGCCCAGAGACCAGCTTCCCGAAGCATAGAACAGAGTGTTAAGATCGGTGGGGAAGGTGTCGCGGAGAGTGCTGCTGTACCAGCCGTTGTTCCTTATCTCGCCAATAAGTCCCACAGCCTTGCCTATTTCGGCATCGG
>ERZ795031.2148-NODE-2148-length-19287-cov-9.856801_pt1 | contig 19287 bp, 16 predicted proteins | sample MGYA00375123_ERZ795031 | MGnify/ENA primary metagenome ERZ795031 (study PRJEB30166, sample SAMN05720159) | activated sludge metagenome | isolation source: anaerobic digester from wastewater treatment plant | place: USA | collected 2015-04-21 ... | reverse complement strand
AACCTTTTTCTTCATCTGGCTGACTCCAATTTACACCAACCTTTGAGACACTACCCAAGACCAACTAAACATGTGTGCATGTCATATCTTACTTTCCTGTAATGTGATATCATCTGTTGTCCAAGTGAGAACGATTTGAAGTTTTCGGTGAGGGTTTATAATGACATTCGCTAATATGAGTACACACATGTATCTGACCCATGCAAGGCACCATCAGCCAGAATGATGCCAATTTTTCATCTTGACAGATAAAAGGCATCGTAGAGCTTAGCTAAAACTACTATTCAGCTTAGGGGAATATGGGATTTTGAAGCTACAGACGACAGCGAAAATCAACATGGCAGCTTTGATAAAGCTGCTGCAGCAAAACCGCATGAAGCACTTTCGCGCGCACATCCCGATCGTGATCGAAAAGAAGAACTTCATCGTGAAAACTGCCGATTCCAAAGAGGAACTCTTCGCCGCGCTAAAGCTCCGGCACGACGTCTTCATTAGCGAACTACTCAAAAAATCCAAACGCTCGGGCATGGATAAAGACCGTTTTGATAAGCTGTGCGACCATCTGATCATCATCGACAAACGCGATGGCAAACTGATCGGAACCTACCGTCTGCAATCGTCACTCTATACCAAGAAGTGGTACACTGCCACCGAATTTCACATGAAAATGATCAAGCGCTTACCTGGTGTAAAGCTGGAACTGGGCAGAGCGTGTGTGCATCCGGATCATCGCAATGGCATCACCATCGCGCTGCTCTGGGAAGGCATCTCCGCCTATATCGAAGCCAGCGGCACCAATTACCTCTTTGGCTGCTCCAGCATCAAGACCACAGATCGGGAAGAGATTAAAAGCATATACTACTATCTGCTGCAAAATGGTCACCTCAGCCACGAACACCGCGTGACCCCCAAGGGAAAGTTCAAAGTGCCGGGAATGAAACGTCAGATCAAGGTCTTGCCGGAATGGGAAGAAGAGATTTCGCATCTGTATATGAAGGATAAAATCCCCTCGTTACTAAACTCCTATCTAAAAGTCGGAGCCAAAGTATGCGGATCACCAGCGCTGGACCGCAGCTTCAAATGCATCGATTTCCTCACTCTGCTGGATGTGAACAGCATGAAAGCGGAGCGCATCCGCAAGCCAAGGGATTGACGCCAACGTGACCCGCTGTTTTCGCTTGCTCCAGCACCTTTATTTGGTAGGTGATTTCTTCGCCCACGCTCTGATTATCAAGCTGATCCACCACGATCCCATCAAACGACGCCAGGCCTTTGTAAAGAATACCAGCCGCATCGCGCGTAAATTCATCAAGGCCTTTCGCATTTCATTGCGGGTAGACCATCCGGAACGCATGGCAGCTTTGAAGGATCAAGCATACCTGCTGGTTGCCAATCATGGCTCATATACCGATATCATCATTCTATCTGCCTTGGAGGAATTGACCTTCATAACCTCAGTGGAAATGGGAAACAACTACTTTCTGGGACCTATCACCAGATATGGCGGATCACTCTTTACAAATCGTAAGCGTCCTGTGAGCCTGAAACAAGAAATACAAAACTTTAGCGACGCCATCATGCAAGGTTTTAAGGTAGTCCTGTTCGCAGAAGGAACATCCACCGACGGTCGTACTGTAAAAGAATTTCGCAAATCACTTTTTCAGGTAGCCATAAATGCACGCTGTCCCGTTCTGCCTGTTTGCATCAACTACCGCAGTATCGATGGCAAACCCATTGATGACTGTAACCGTGATATGATCTACTGGTATGGTGATATGAATTTCGGGCCGCATTTTATGAAGCTCCTAAATCGTCGTATTGAAGCAGAAGTGCACATTCTAGAGTCATTGGCCATATCCGACGGAAAAATGCGAGCAGAGCTGTCTGACGAAGTTTTCGGATCCATCCACGCCTGCTACCACTCCGCCAAAGAAAGAACTTGACTTTATTAGCTCATGTAGACAGGATACTCCTGTTTAGTGATATTTTGCATGATTCCAGTAAAGGAGAAAAGATGTCCAAGAAAGAAAACAACCGCCTTAATCTCGGTAAGACCAACATCATACTCTTGATCGTGGCAGCCATCCTCCTCATAGCAGGATACTTCGTAATGACCCTGAATGAGATCAATCTATCCCCAGTGCTTTTACTCATCGCCTACGCGGTCGTCATCCCCATTGCTTTGTTGCTTCCCCCCAAGAAAGGCGACTAGTGAATCTACTCAGCGATGAAGCCCTAGCACAGCTATCAAGACTGCAACTCACTGCCAAACAGATTGTTGAAGGCTTTTTGATAGGGTTGCATAAGTCGCCCTATCACGGGTTCAGTGTGGAATTTGCCGATCACCGTCAGTACAATCCTGGCGAATCTCTGCGAAATGTGGATTGGAAGATAGTCGGCAAGACCGAGCGCTACTATGTAAAACGCTACGATGAAGAAACAAATCTGCGTGCTTATATCCTACTGGATCATAGCAAATCCATGTTCTTCAATTCCTCCGGCATCAGTAAGATAGAGTATGCCAAGCGCCTTGCCGCTTCACTGACCTGGCTGATGATCGCACAGAAAGACGCCGCTGGATTGATCACCTTCAATCATCGGGTTACCTCTGCCCTTACTCCAAAAGCCTTTCGCTCATACACAGCACAGATTTTTACCAGATTGATCCAGCTACAACCCGAGGAGCAGACCGACATTCTCAGTCCGCTGCATCAAATTGCCGAATCGCTAAAGAAACGCGGCTTTATCATTCTGATCTCCGACCTGCTGGAGGATCCGGAGAAGATCATCACTGCCTTGAAGCACTTCCGCAGCCACAAGCACGAAGTAATCGTCTTTCACCTCTATGATCCCCAGGAAGCCAAGTTTGATCTACGCCGCGAGACAGAGTTCATCGATAGCGAGACCGGTGAGCGCATGATCGTGAATCCCTGGCAGATTCGCAGCGAGTATCAGCAACACTTTCAAGGCTTTTACCGAGAGCTGAAACATGCCTGCCACCAGTATAACATTGAGTATCTCCCCGTGGGCACCGATGAAGACATTGCCAAGCTACTCATGAAGTACCTTTTAAGGCGTAAGAAGGGCAGATAATCATGCGAATAATCCCCCGCGAGCAGGTCTATCAAGCCATCTTCGATGCTATCATACATATTACATATCACAATGACCCCTCCGTGATCGCCTTGGTCGAGCAAGCTAGGCAATATGAATCGGATGAATGTGTGGCTGACGTCCTTGGTACCATATGTCTGAATAACGAGATCTCACCCATCGACCACATACCTCTGTGCCAGGACACAGGAACCACTATTGTGATTGCTGATCTGGGCAGCGAAGTTATCTTCTCCTCCGGCACTCTCCATGAGATCGTGGACGAAGCAGCCGCCGCTGCAGCAAAGCATTGCCCCCTTAGAGCCAGTATTGTAGCCGAACCTCTTTTCGACCGGATGAACACGGGCACCAATAGTCCCGCGATCCTCCACCTGAATCAAGTACCAGGCAATCAACTGCGACTGCGCGTGGCCCAAAAAGGCGGAGGGGCTGAGAACATGAGTTTTCACCAAATGCTTAGCCCCACAATCCATCCTGATGAATTGACGGGACTCATTGTGGAGCGAGTTCTGGCCACTGGATCTCGAGCATGTCCGCCCCTGGTGATCGGGATCGGACTTGGAGCCAACTTTGAGCGCTGTGCATATCTGGCCAAGGCTGCATTGTTTGAACAACTGGGACGGAAGAATCCCGAACCTCGATATGCAATGCTTGAGGAAAACATTCTTCAGCGCATCAATCAGGGTGGCACAGGTTCCCAGGGTATGGGCGGCTGTCTAACTGCGCTGGCAGTTCACATCCTCTTTGAACCTTGCCACATCGCATCGCTGCCCTTGGCGGTTAACTTGCAGTGCCATGATCACCGGCACATTGAAATTACTATCTAGGTCTCACCATGAAGATTCATAAGTATTCTCTACCTCTAGATCATGAACAGATTAGCGAGCTTGATATTGGCGATAAGGTTTTGCTAAGTGGAGTTGTCTATACAGCTCGTGATCAGGCTCACAAACGAATGCTGAGTCTCTTGAACGAGGGTAAGGAACTTGGCTTCGACCTTAGCGAAATTGCCATCTTCTACTGTGGCCCCAGTCCCAAGGCTGTAGGACAAGTCTGCGGAGCGATTGGGCCTACCACCAGTTCTCGTATGGATAAATTGACGCTTCCGCTCCTCGAAGCTGGGCTGAAGGTGATGATCGGCAAGGGCGAACGCAGTTCGGAAGTGATTGAAGCAATTCATCAGCATGGCGCAGTGTATCTGACCGCAATTGGAGGAGTATCTGCTGTTCTCTCCCGCTGCATTGTTTCATGTGAAACATTCCTCTGGCCTGATTTGGGCGCAGAAGCTGTTTATCGCTTGTCTGTCATTGATTTACCTTGCTATGTAGCCTCAATATAGCACATTGTTGCATTACACCCTAGCTCTACCGTTTCCAAGTACTATATAGCTCTAGAAGACTGATTCCTATACCGTTTGTCCTATCCCTGCCCTTGCCGTGTTGGCACACTCGCCAGCCCAATCATGCACGACAACAACTTTCCGTCCTTACTTTGTGATTGGCAATCCCCCATTTACTTAATCCAGTCTTATTTTCATTTGCTATTGATCACGTCTGGCTTCGATGCTTTGCCTTCGTTTGTACTGAACGATCATGCATATGCATGTAATTAAGACGTTGATAAAGTCTCAAGCAGTCCGGAGGGCTATCTGCAGGAAAGCCCCTACAGGTGTATGCTATGATAATGTCGCCCATTCAGGATTGCAGACGTCTCGTCTGCAGAAGCGACGCAGTCGCTTTCTTTTACAGAATTTCGTTCCGTGTCGACAGGGGACGTGTCGAATCCTGTTACTTCGCTACAGGCAAATGTATGCAACGCTTTCTGTTCGGGAGATGGCTATACTGCATCAACTAGGTTCCTAACCCACATTTCGTAACAGCTTGTTGCCCTCATCATGTGGAAAAATCCGAATCATGGTTCCAGAACACCATATCTTTGGACACTAACAGCATCTATATGTGCATATGTCATATGGTTGTCCACATCAATTCCCGATTTTTTGGGGGGATGCCTGGTCTATTCTTCTTGGCATTCCCCCATTACCCAGATGTACGCCACTTGAAACCCACTTGAACTCCTCCCGAACCCAGTTCAGGAGGGATTCAAGTGGAGTTCGGGTAAAGTACGAGGCAGCAGAGGGCGAACAGACTCCCGGGTGCAGGAATGTCACACAACACAAAAAAAGCCCCGCCAGGGAGCTCCGTCATTGCGGATCAGCATCGATAATCTTGAAGGATCTGGACTATGAGGTGGTGATTAGCCTTTCATACCTTCTTTGTAAGCGCGGAACTTCTCTCTGAGAGCAGGATCGATGGTTCCCAGGATCTGGATGGCCAGCAAAGCTGCGTTCTTCACTCCGTTTATCGCAACAGCGGCAACGGGGACGCCTGGGGGCATTTGCGCGATGGAGTATAGCGCGTCTACGCCATTCAAAGCTCCCGACTGGATGGGAACACCGATTACGGGCAGTACAGTATGCGAGGCGATCACGCCGGGGAGATGGGCAGCCATTCCCGCACATGCGATGATCACCTTTATTCCTTCGGTTTCGGCTTTTTTGGCTAGTTCTGCGGTATTGTCAGGATTTCGATGTGCGCTGCTAATGTGAAAGTCATACTGCACGCCAAAATCATCCAGAACCAGGCTGATGGGCTTGCAGGCGTCAAGATCGCTTTTACTACCAAGGATTATGCGTACTGAAGGCATTATTCTATCCCTGGATCACGGTTAGCGCAGTGTGAATCTCATCCTTATTGGTGGCTTTTAGGAACATCTCCAAAACTTCGGGATTCTGCACGAGTTTGGAGATGTAGGAGAGTGAAAACAGGTGCTGTTTGTCGTTGTGCAAGAGCAACATAAAGAAGATGTTCACCGGTTTGTTATCCGGCGCATCAAAATCCACGCCATCGTCGGAGCGGCCGAAGAGGATGGAGGGTGATTTGATCTTGGAAGGGTGCAGATGGCGGGGGTGCAACAGGGCAACACCGTTGCCGATGGCGGTGGAGATCAATTCTTCACGGGCTACCACCACTTCGTAGAGCCAGCGAGCGTCGCGCACCAGCTTCAAATCTTTGGCATCTTCGCTGAGGATGCGGATGGCATCGTACTTGTTATCGGCATGAAAATCCAAAAAGATGTTTTCCTGGCGCATGTATTCTTCAAAGTGGCAGATTACACGCTTTAGGGCCAGCATTTTTTCGTCGTCTTCATTGAGGTTTTCCAGCCATTCGTTCAGCGAATCCTCATCGATTTTCTCGTTTTTTCCCACGACTTTGGTTTCGAAGATTTTCGAATTGATCATCTCCTGTATCACGCGGTCAGAAACCTTAAGTTTCTTTGCTGCTTCGGCTTTCGAGATGAATTTCTTGGCCATTGATTCCTCCTGTATTAGGAACTATTTTTAGGTTTTTTAAGCTATGATGCCAAGGTTTATCTTGACAAGGATACGAGAGTTTTTGAGATATGGCATTATGGTCAAGAAATTTATTTACATCACCCTAATTTTACTCCTGCTCAGTAGCTGCTACTATTCGGTTTATTCAAATGCTTACCCGCATTTAAAAAAAATCCGGGTGGAGCCTTTTACGAACCGCAGTTCGGAGTTTGCCCTGGCCGAGAAGGCGCTAAATGATCTCTCGCTGGCTATCCGCAATGATGGCCGCTTGAAACAGGTTACCCAGGATCCAGACTGCTCACTCGAAGGAGAGATAATCTCTTTTGAGGAACGCATTTACAGCTATGACAGCGCTAATCAGGTGCAGGATTACCAATTGGTATTGAACTTGAATGTTGTCTTCACCGATTTGGTGAATAACGAAGTTTTGTATGAAAATAAAAGCTTACGCGTCAGCGAGCTCTATAGCGTTGCCGAAGGCAGCACAGCGCGTTTTAGCACAAAAGAGGAAGCACTAGGTGAAATCATCAACAACGTCTTCAAAACAGTCATCCAAAGCACCCTCGAAGCCTGGTAAGGAATACCGGCTCAATCGCTTCTTGGCGGATTGCGGTCTGGGCAGCCGACGAAAAGTGGAGGAATTGATCACCTCTGGATTGATCAGTGTAAATTCTGTGACTTGTCGTGACCTGGCGTGCAAGATAGATCCGTCCCGGGATGAAGTGAAGTACGAGGGAAAAGCTTTGCACCGCGAGGAAAAGAAGCTCTACCTGGTATTGAATAAGCCTTTGGGTTATGTAGTCTCCGCCAAGGATGAATATAGCCGTAAAACTGTGTATGACTTGCTTCCTGAGCATTTAGCGTCTCTCCCCTACGCCGGTAGATTGGACAAGAATAGCGAAGGTTTGTTGCTCTTCACCAACGACGGGGTATTGATCAAGCAGCTCACTCACCCAAGCCACAAGGTGGAAAAGAGCTACCGCGTGGTAGTGGATCGCAAGCTGAGCCGTGCGGCTATCCAGCAACTCCGCGAAGGTGTGGTGATCGAAGGTGGCATCACTCAGAGTGCTGGAGTATATGTGAAAAGTGAAAGTGAAAAGGAAATGCAGCTAAAGCTGGTAATAAGAGAGGGACGCAAACGTCAGATTCGCCAGATGGTCGAAGCCGTAGGTGCGAAGGTGGTGAGTTTGAGGCGTTTGCAATTCGGATCCCTGCAGCTGAAGGATCTTCCCGTGGGCCGGTGGCGTCCGCTATCGCGTGCAGAAATAGCATCTTTGTATTACGATGCGGGGCTATGGCAAAAAGACGACAGGAAAAAGACGGATAAACAGCAAAAGAACAGGATAGATAATGAAAATAGCACTGATCGGGCCGCCCAAAAGCGGTAAAACTACAGTATTCAATGCTCTGACGGGGACAGATCATCCCACCGACAAGTACGCTCCGCCCGCCGATGAGGCCAATATCGGCATCGTACAGGTCACAGATGAACGTATTACTCACCTCAGTGAGCTATACAAGCCCAAAAAGACCATATATGCCAATGTGGAGTTCCACGATTACCCCGGGATTTTTGCCAGGGAGGGCGAGAATCCCGAATCAGCGATCTATTCCGGGATCAAGAGTTGTGAAGCTTTTGTGCTGATCCTGCGAGCCTTTGAGGATAGTGAATTGGATCAGCTTTATGGCGATGATTCTCCGTTGAAGGTTATCAGCCATTTTATCGATGAGATGATCCTCACTGATCTGGTAATCGCCGAAAAGCGCATTGAGAAAATAGAATTGGGCTATAAACGCGGTGTAAAAACACCGGCGATTCAAATCGAGGAAAGAGCCTTGCGCAGGATTATCGGTCATCTGCAGGAAGGTAGTAGCATCAGAGATCTAGATCTGGCAGAAGAAGAAGAGAAATCCGTGCGCGGTTTTCAATTTTTCAGCGCCAAGCCGCTCTTGATGCTGTTAAACACCTCAGAGAGCGGATACACTCAGCAGGAAGAGCTGCTGCATGCCATTCGCGCTCAGGGCTTCATGGCCGAGCTTATCGCCGGGAAGTTTGAACAGGAATTGAGTGTTTTGGAACCCGAAGAGGCGGCGATGTTCATGGCGGATATGGGCATCCAGACGTCGATCCGGGATCGCCTGACCATGCTGTGTTACGACCTTTTGGGACTGCAGAGTTTCTTTACTGTGGGTGAGGACGAGGTGCGTGCCTGGACCATCGAAAAAGGTACCAATGCCGTAACAGCTGCGGGGAAAATCCATAGTGATCTGGCCCGTGGTTTCATCAGAGCTGAGTGCTTCAATTATAGCGATTTGATGGCTCATGGATCGGAAAAAGCACTGCGCGAAAAGGGGCTGTTTAGGCTGGAAGGAAAAGAATACCCGGTGAAAGACGGTGACATTTTGAACATCCGCTTCAACGTTTAGAGGTTTGTACTATGCCCCCAGCAAAAGCGAAGAAAGCAAAAAAGAGCTCCCGAACCAAGTCTTCCGGGCTTACCGATCTGCATAAACGGCTGATCAGCGCGGGCATATCCCTGCTCTCGCTTTTGGTGATCGTATCCCTGCTGATGGGTTATAGCAGTATTAGTAACGATATGGCATATCTGCGCGAAAATGGCAATATCTTCACTTGGTTTGGCAGCCAGGGAGCGCAAATCGACAATCCGATCGGTGTGTTTGGTACGCTGTTTGCCTACGTCTTTATCTATATCTTTGGTTACTGGCTGTCGCTGATCGGATTTCTGATCATCGGAGCGGTTTCGTTCCGCTATTTTGCCGATCCCAATGCACTGGCATCAAAGCAGAAGGGCTATCTCTTTGTAATTGTGCTGTTCTTTTTCCAGGCGCTGCTCTCCGCCAATCTGGAGGGCTACTCGCAGAGTATCCTGCCGCGAGCGTTGTGGAACATCCTGAATGCCCTGTTCAAGGGTACCGGGGCAAGAATTATCCTGATCGGCAGCATGGTATTATCAGCAATCTTGATCTTTGATTTCAGCAGGATAAAAGCCTGGCTGCAAGGTGTCTGGGAAGACCTCGCGCGGCATAATGAAGCAAAGCAAAAGAGTCCCCAACCTAGCATCAGCAAGGAAACGATCATAGAAGATATACCTGCCGTAGAGCCAAAACCGGTGATTCAAGATCACGTAAGTCAGGCACAGGCCAATCAACCCGTGATCAAACAAACCCCAGATGCTCCTGTATCCCCAGCCAGGAAGACCGCTACATCACCCATCGACATTGATCCCGACGACGATGACCGGGAATATAGCATGCCCTCCATCGAAGACTTTTTGGAAAGCCCGGTCAAGCTTTCGGACAAAGATCGCAAGGAGATCGAAGCTCAGATCCTGGACACCAGCGCGGTATTGCAAAACAAACTGGCTGAATTCAATATCGAGGCCGAAGTACGCAATGTGAATATCGGCCCCATCATCACCCAGTATGAGTTGGAACCAGCCAAGGGCGTGAAGGTGAGCAAGTTCGCCTCCCTGGCCGATGATTTGGCCCTGGCGATCAAAGCTAAGTCGATCCGCGTACAGGCCCCGATTCCGGGCCGGGGATTGATCGGCATTGAGATCCCCAATCTGACTCGGGATATGATCTATCTGAGGGATCTGCTGCTCTGTGAGGATATGCGTAAGCATAAGTCCAAGCTGGCCTTCGGGCTTGGTAAGGACATTGCCGGCAAGGCGATCGTGACTGATCTGGCAAAGATGCCGCATTTACTCATTGCTGGAGCTACTGGTAGTGGTAAATCTGTGTGCATCAATACCATCCTGATGAGCTTGATCATGCGTACGACGCCTGACGATCTGAGATTGATCCTGATCGATCCAAAACGCGTGGAACTGGCCGGGTACAATGACCTCCCCCACCTGATCGGGCAGGTTGTTACCGATCCGGATACAGCGCTGGAAACCATGTATTGGGCAGTAAAAGAGATGGAACGGCGCTATGAATTACTGCAAGTGGCGCGGGTGCGAGAGATCATCGGATACAACGAGAAGTGTCTGACCGATTCCGAGCTGGAGCCTCTGCCCTACATCGTGATCGTAGTGGATGAATTTGCCGATCTGATCATGACCAGCGGCAAAGATATCGAGCTGCCCATCACGCGTTTGGCACAGATGGCGCGCGCGGTGGGCATCCATCTGATCCTGGCTACGCAGCGTCCTTCGATCAAAGTGATCACCGGTATCATCAAGGCAAATTTCCCTGCCCGCATTGCCTTTCAGGTTTCGTCCCGCGTGGACAGCCGCGTGATCCTGGATATGATAGGAGCGGAGCGGCTTTTGGGTAATGGCGACATGCTGTTCCTGCCTCCGGGCAAAGCTTCGCCGGAGCGTATTCACGGAGCTTATGTATCCGATCATGAGATCGCCCGGGTAAATGATTATCTTGCAATGCAGCCCAAGCCAAAGCAGGATTTCAGTGTGCAGATAAGCCATGAAACTCAGGGAAGCAGCTTCTTTGAATGGGATGATGATCTTTTCCCTGAAGCAGCCAAGGTGGTGGTAAGATCAAATACTGCATCGGTTTCCATGCTGCAGCGTCATTTCAAGATTGGCTATGCCCGGGCCGGACGTCTGGTGGATCTCTTGGAACAGGCTGGAATTGTAGGACCTCATCTGGGCAGCAAATCCCGCGATGTATTGGCGAATCGTGACGATTTGATCCGTTTGGGAGTGGTGAATGAAGAAGATTAGCATAGTATTGATCCTGAGTCTGTTCGGCGTCCTTCACGCGATCTCAGTCGCTGAACTGCACGACAGGGTGAAGCTCAGCTATCAGAAACTGATCAGTTTTCAAGCCAACGTACAGCAGACTAACTATTACACCCAATTGAAGCGCAGCATCGTGTACACTGGCAAGCTTTACTTTACTCCGGGGCGCATGTTGATGAGCTTTTACAAACCTTCAGTGCAGCGCCTGCAGATTCAGAGTGGCAAAGCCGAACTCTACGATGCCTCATCAAACACCCTCCTGCGCTCCAAGATGCAGCCGGAATTTGGAAAGATGAACCCAGTGGAAATCCTGCAGCATTACTGGACCAAGAGCAAGGTAAGCATCGTGAAGCAGGAAAAGCACCTCTGCACAGTGAAGCTGATCCCACAAAAAGACCCAATGATCAAAGAAATGCAGGCAGTGATCGATAGCAAAACTGGAATCGTGAACAGCCTGAAATACACCGATCCAGCCGGAAACACGGTTACCTATCGCTTTAGCAACATCAAGCGCGACGCAGCGATCCCAGCCTCTGTGTGGAAATTCAATTATCCCAAAGATGTGCAGGTAATCAGCCAATAACAAGGAGTGACATTGTGATAGCCCTCATTATGGCCGGAGGATCCGGCACCCGCTTTTGGCCTGCCAGCAGAGCGAAAGCGCCCAAGCAGTTCTTACAAATCTCCGGAAGCCGCTCAATGCTGCAACTCACTGTGGATCGCCTCTCCGGTCTGATCTCCATCGCCGACGTCTATATCGTTACTGCTGCCTCGCAAGTAACGCTGGTGAGAGAGCATCTGCCCGAGCTTCCAAGTAAGAACATCATCATTGAGCCTTTTGGCATGAATACAGCGCCCTGCATCGCGCTCAGTGTGGAATATCTGAAGCATCACTACAGTCCGGAAACAGCGATGATCGTGCTTCCAGCAGACCACGTAATCCGCAAGACGGAAGCCTTTATCAGTACCCTGAAACAGGCTGAACAAGCCGCCGATGATGCAGCCCTGATCACCTTTGGCATTGTACCGGATTATCCTGCCACTGGATATGGCTACATCGAAGGCGGAGCAAAGGGAAAGGACGCTCTGACCACTGTAAGCCGCTTCAAGGAAAAACCGGATCGGGAAACAGCTCAGAGTTTTCTGGAGCAGGGCAATTTCTATTGGAATAGCGGGATGTTTTGCTGGAGTATTAGCGCTATCGACGCAGCTTTTCGGGCACATCTACCGGAAGTATCAGATTTGTGTGGTCAGATCGCTGAAGTGTGGCGTGATAGAGGCATATCTGCCGATATCAGTTCGTTATACCGGCAGATGCCCAGAGTTCCCATCGATATCGGAATCATGGAAAAGGCGCATAGCCGCTATGTGATCCCCGTGGATCTGGGCTGGAGCGATGTGGGCAGTTGGAAGGCACTGGCCGATATCAGCCCCGCTGACGACAGCGGAAACTACACGGAAGGACCGCATCTGAGCATCGATGCAAGGGGAAACTTTGTGCGCAGCAAGAAATTTACCGCTCTCATCGGAGTGAATGATCTCTGCATCATCGAGACCGCGGACGCCATCCTCGTCTGCCCCAAAGAGCGCTCTGAAGAAGTAAAAAAAGTGGTGGAACATCTGCATAATAAGGGCAATGGAGATCTGTTATGAAATACCTTTTACTCGTCACTATCCTGATCCTGGCATCGGGCTTGAGTGCGTTTGCTGATGGCGATACTGTCCAGGTCTCGGGAGCAGCAGTGATCCACGAGGCCAGGACATATATGGACAGCCCCGAAGGCACGCGCTATCATCTGCTGCTGGCACCAAAAACGCTGCTGGATTCTTTGGGGATCAGCATCGATAACGGGGCAAAAGTATCAGTAACCGGCCGCCTGAAAGCCAGACAGATCCTGGTGAGCCAGATCAAGATCTCAGAGGAATCCTACGACCTCAGAGATGCCTCCGGAAAGGATCTCTACCCGCACCACAGCGATCGCAGGGTGGATCCTGACACCTGCATATCCTGCTGGCTATGTATTCGAAATTGTCCGGTGGGGGCTATATCCCGCAGGGATGGAAAAGCGTACATCGATCCGGAACTCTGCATCGATTGCGGAATTTGCAGCGACGGCAACGGCCGTTTCAAGGGCTGCCCCGTGGAAGCCATAGAATAGGAGAATAGATATGGATACCAAAACCTTTAGCTACCTGTATTACAAGACCCGTGGATATTCAGATGAGGAAATCTGCAGGGAAAGTGAACTTACCGAAGAGGAATTTCAGCTTTTTGAACAAGCCATGCAAGCGCTGGTGGATGAAATCTACCAGGAGAAGACCAAAGCAGAACGCATTGGCAATGACTTCGTGCATCTTACCCGCTATATTTACGACGGCAAAAGCGATCAGGAATGCGGCCTCACCCGTCCGGACGCCATCAAAGCCCGCAGCGGTGAAATCTTCCCCCTGCCGGCAGTTGGCACACTGGATTTTAAGAAGCTATCATTGCAGGAAGCCATAGATCAGCGCCGCAGCCTACGTAAGTACAGCGATACCGAGTTTAGCGCTGAAGAGCTATCTTTTCTCTTGTGGGCGGCATCCTGGGCGCGGGATTTTCGTTCCAACGAGCGCATGGAGATCACTCTGCGCAACGTACCCTCAGCAGGTGCCAGACACCCCCTGGAGACCTTTGTAGATCTGCGCAAAGTAAAGGGCTTCAAGCCCGGTTTGTATTACTATCATCCCATCAAACACTGTCTAGTGCTGATCAGCGACAAGCCCGAAACACATGAAGCCATCTTTGAAGGCTGTTTCCGGCAGGATATGGTTCAGAAAGCCGCGGTCAATTTCATTTACACGGCTGTTCCCTATCGTACTGTATGGCGCTATGGACAGCGTGGATACCGCTATCTATATCTTGATGCGGGGCATGCGGGGCAGAATGTACATCTGGCTGCGGAAGCCATTGGCGCAGGAGCCTGCATGATCGGTGCCTACATGGATGAAGCCATGAATGATGTGCTGGGAATAGACGGGATCGAAGAATTCGTGATCTATGTAGCAGCGGTTGGCAAGAAGTAGATATCTGCCAAAAACCCGTTTTTCTCAAGTAATAGCATAGTTGGAAGCTTTTTTGCTTTACATAAAGTGCTATAGGTGAAAACTTGGTTAGCATAGTGATTTACCTGTGTATCAGTTTTTCATATTTTTTAGTATTGGGCTTAGCTCGGAGATAGGCTCCTGGCAATATTATAAGCTTTTTCACATAACAAACTAAATGGAGTAAAGACATGAAGCAAACTACCCTCCTGCTTCTGCTGCTGATGCTGATTGGCATCATGTCGGCCGAAGTTTTTACCATCGGAGACGGCACCTCCACGCAGAATTATGTACCCCTTTACGGGTTATATGATTACAGCTGGAGTAAAGTGATTTACACTGCCGCCGAAATGAACACAGCAGGGCTCACCGCCGGTCAGATCGACGGTATAGGTTTCCAGGTTGGAAACAACCCCGCAAACTATGTCACTAACGATCAGCGCGTCTATATCCGTCATACTACTGCCGGATTATACGCCGCGGAAGATAACACTCTTCCGGACAACACTGCATTTCAACAGGTTTACAACACATCCTACACCTGGAATGGCGGAGGCTGGAAGTATCTGATGTTCAGCACTCCATTCATGTGGGATGGCACCAGCAACATCGAAATCGTGTGGGAAAACTGGGACGGCACCTATGTATCCGGTTATCCCAATTTCAACTACACTGCCACCACTGATATGATGGCTGTTTACAAATATGCGGACGGTGCTTTCCCCGCTACTGCTACCGGCACTCTGTACGCCAACCGTCCCAACATCCAAATCGTTACACCCAGCGTGAACCCTCCCGGTCCGGCGAGCCTCGTAGCCCCGACTAATGCTGGTTTCGCATTCCAAAACACCACCCTGTCCTGGAATGCTGGCGATGGGATGCCCACCTCTTACAACCTCTATTTTGGCACCAGCACCACTCCGGAATTCCTGGTCAATCAGATAAACACCACTTATGCTGTGACCGATCTTCTGCCCGGAACCACATACTACTGGCAGGTGATCCCGCAGAATGCCAATGGCAACGCCTCAAACTGCCCGGTATGGTCGTTCTCCACTCCCGCTGAAAGCCAGCTTGCAGAAAGCTTCGAAGTTAGTGTCCCCCCCGCGGGATGGGCGTCTCTGGGTACCACAAGCTGGTCCCAAAGCACCACCTCTGCCACCGATGGCACCTATTCAGCTTACAAGTATGGCAGCACCTCAAACCAATTCACCCTTTCCACCCCCATGCTCTCCATCGCGGCGGGCAATACTCTGACTTTTGACCTCAGAATATCCACCCTCACCGGATCCCTGGATGTGATGTATTCTGCCGACCGCGAAAACTGGACTGTATTGCAGAACTACATGGCCACAGCCACCAACACATGGGAAAACCATGTAGTGGATCTCAGTGCTGCGGCAGGCAATTACTATCTCGGTTTCCGTACCAGCAATCATAGCGCTAGCTTCTACCTGGATTCTGTGATCGGACCCCAAATCACTCCTCTTGCGCCCAATGCTCCAGTATTGGATAGCCCGGATGATCTGGCTACAAACCAAAGCGTATTTCCGCTCCTGGAATGGGATCCTGCCATTACCGGCGGTGTTCCTACCAGCTTCAACGTGTATCTGGATACCAATGCCGACCCCAGCACTCTCCTGGCTACTACTCCCAATATCAGCTTCCAGACAGTGCAGGCTTTGAATTATGACACCACCTACTACTGGAAAGTGATTGCTTCAAACGCCTCGGGTGATAGCCCCGCCAGCAGCATTTTCAGCTTCACCACCATGAGTGATCCCACCATCTCTGCCTTCCCCTGGACCGTGGATTTTGGCACCACTACTTCCGATGCCTTCCCGCCCCTGAATTGGGGCAGAATGGGTGGTCAATATCCAAATACCTCCGGTACCAATTCTTACTGGATCAGAGGTAACTGGCTTAATGGCGCTGTTGGAAACAACGATGCGAAGATCAATATCTATGGTACTTCCCGTTATAGCTGGCTGATCACACCTCCCATTGCAATACCTGCTGATGGCTACGAGTTAAAGTTTGATCTCGGTCTTACAGACTACGGCAACAGCAACCCGATTGAAGACACCACCTCTCAATTGGACGATAAGTTTATCGTTGTGATGAGCGACACCCCCACCATGGCCAACCCCGTTATCCTGCGCGAATGGAACAACGCAGGCAGCCAATATGTTTACAATGCCATCCCCAATACCGGTTCCGAAGTAAGTATCATCCTCAGCGGTGTTACTGGAACCAAGTATTTCGCGTTCTACGGTGAATCAACCGTTTCCGGCGGAGATAACGACCTGCACGTGGACAACGTGACCGTACGAGAAATCCCCAGCAGCCCGCAGCTTGCCGTCAATCCCGTGGAATATGATTTTGGCAGCACTATGATCGGCACCACTGCCACGCATGGGTTCACCGTATCCAATTCCGGATCCGGTGTACTGAGTGTTGGCTCTGTGGTCGTCAATGGCACTTACTTCAGCCTGTCCGAAGCTTTCAGCCCCGTACAGCTTGCCAGCGGTGAAACTGCCAGTATTGTAGTGCAGTATATGCCCACCGTCGTTGGCGATCATACTGCCACAGCCGTGGTGACCGCAGGTGATCAGGAGATCACAGTAAACATCAGCGGCACCTGCTACGATCCCATCATCTCCACCTTCCCCTGGAACGTAGATTTTGGCACTGCCAGCACCGATTGGCCTGTAGTGGAATGGACCCAGCTCAGCGGTCTATACCCCACTCCCACCGGCACCTCCGTGCAATGGATGCAGGATGACTGGTTAAACATCGCCGACCCCGCGAATATGGCTGCCAAGATCAATATCTATGGCTCCTCTCGCTATGGCTGGCTGGTTACTCCTCCCATCAACCTTCCCGCTGGCAATTACCAGCTGTCCTTTGATGCGGCTCTGATGGAATGGAACGCTAGCACTCCTCCCACCACTACCCAGGAAGATGATCGCTTCATCGTGATCGTCAGCGATAGCCAGGATATGAGCAATCCAAGCATCCTGCGTGAATGGAACAACACCGGTTCTCAGGACGTTTTGAATAACATTCCTGCCACCGGTGCCAACTACACCATCCCCCTCACTGGCCTCAGCGGAATCAAATACTTCGCTTTCTACGGTGAATCCACAGTTACAGGTAATGGCGATAACGACCTGATGATCGATAACGTCAATATCAGCATGGGCGCCGTGGAAAATCCCATCTTTGCCATCAATCCTACCACTCATGCCTTTGGTGATGTGAATGTGGGCCAGACCGCGTCTCAGACTTTCTCCATCAGCAATGCTGGTACCGGTACTCTGGGCATCCAGAGCATCACCATCTCCGGCAGCGACATGATGAGCCTGGTAAACGTTCCCACCCTTCCCGCAGGCCTGACCGGAACGCAGACCCTCACTTTCGATGTGAATTATGCTCCCACCGCAGCTGGTGACCACAGTGCCACCATCACCATTACAGATAATATCAACCGCGTGGCGCACAATGTCAGCATTAGCGGAACCGCTATTCAAGCTGCCGATCTGTATCCGCCCACCAATCTGCAAGCTGTAGTACAGGGCAACGACGTTCATCTTAGCTGGGATGAGCCTGTTCCTCCGCCCACCGGCGAATGGATCACTTGGTGCAATCCCGACGATTCGGGCAATGGTATCGGCACCGGTGCCGCTGCAGAGTTTGACGTCGCTCACCGCTTTGATGCCACTGACCTGGCCGATTATCAAGGATCTACCCTTACACATGTGCAGTTCGTACCAAACGAAGCTAACTGCGTCTATACTATCAAAATCTGGACTGGTGGAACCCCTACCGCTCCTGGTACCATGGTTCATTCCCAGGCCGTAACAGCTCCTGTAATCGGCGAATGGAACACTGTGGAACTCACCAATCCTGTCCCTGTGCCTGCCACCCAGCTTTGGATCGGTTATGGCGTCAATACTCAAGCCGGTCACCCTGCTGGTTGCGACGACGGTCCCGTGATCGAAGGCAAAGGCAATATGATGAACTTCGGTGGCTGGACCACTCTCACCGGACTGGCTCCTACCCTCACTTACAACTGGTCCATCCAAGGTTATGTGGATCATGAATTCCGCGGCATCACCTATGCCACCAAAGGCGTACCGGCTCTTGCCAATGCCCGTCCTGTGGGTGAGCTTACCAAATCCGGAATCAACAGAACCGTGACTCGTGAACAACTTGGCTACAAAGTATATCGTGATGGAACCCTGATCGGCACGGTCAGCAATCCTGAAACTGTATCCTACAGCGATCTTGATCTCGAACTCGGCGAATACAGCTACACCGTTACCGCCACTTATGATAATGGCGAATCCGAAGCTGTCGGCCCTGCAAACGTAACCATCGCCAATCTTCAGGCTCCGATCGATCTTGCCGCCACTGTGGATGGCAACGACGTTACCTTGAACTGGAGCAGCCCCGTTCCTCCGCTGGAAGGCGAATGGATCACCTGGTGCAATACTGAAGTTTTGGGCAATAGCATTGGTACAAACGCTGCAGCACAATTTGATGTAGCGCATATGTACGATGCCACAGATCTGGCGGAATACCAAGGCGGAGCTTTGGCTCAGGTCAAGTTCGTGCCCGTATATGATAACTGCGTTTACACTGTGAAAGTATGGACCGGCGGCACTGCCACCGCTCCGGGAACCCTTGTCTATAGTGGGGTACAAAGCAACTTCACAGTAAACGATTGGAACCTTCATGTACTCTCCACCCCTGTACCCATCCCTGCCGACAGACTGTGGATTGGTTATGGCGTAAATACTCAGGGCGGATATCCTGCCGGTTGTGATGATGGCCCAGCAGTAGAGGGCAAAGGTAACCTGATGAACTTCGGTGGCTGGACCACCCTCACTCAGGTAAACGCAGAACTTGTCTACAACTGGTCGATCCAGGGCTTTGTGACCGATGGTGCTACCATGAAGAATATCA
>ERZ795031.2145-NODE-2145-length-19304-cov-9.130656_pt1 | contig 19304 bp, 9 predicted proteins | sample MGYA00375123_ERZ795031 | MGnify/ENA primary metagenome ERZ795031 (study PRJEB30166, sample SAMN05720159) | activated sludge metagenome | isolation source: anaerobic digester from wastewater treatment plant | place: USA | collected 2015-04-21 ... | reverse complement strand
GACTCATTACGGACTAAGTCCGTAATGAGTCCGTAATAGGATGCGGGAAGAAGGCAGAGACGTATGCAAGATAGGCGGTTAGTCAGGTAAATCAAGTTGCAACATGTATCCAGGGGACAAGAGTAAATAATTGCGTAATTGGCTTGAAATATGCTAACATTGTTTTTAAAGATCGAATCACAAGGGAGTGGATGATGAGAAAGACACTGTTGACTGCCTGTCTGTTGCTGTTGGTACTGCTGGGCCTGAATGCCGAGGAGATCGCCATCCGCAAGGCCGATGACCTTGAGCTGCAAACCTTTAGTTTCAAGGCTGCCGATGGATCGAGGCTGGTGTTTTGGAGCGATCTGAGCTCCGGCGACCGCGATATCTGGTGCCAGAAGATCAGTGACAGCGCTCAGGTGCTGTTTGACGAGGCGGTACCATTGGTGACGGCCCCTGGAGATCAGGACCTCATGAGCGTGGTGGCCAGCTCGGACAACAATTTCATCATCCTCTGGGCGGAGCGTGAAATCGAAGAAGTGACTCAGTTGAAAGTGCAGAAGGTAACCTCCAACGGTCAATTGCTTTGGGGCAGTGGCCTGCCGGTGAGCTCCCTGCCCATCGATATGCCTGAGGTGGCTTTGGTCCCAAACTCGCTGGGAGGTGCCTTTGTGATCTATCAGAGCTGGTACAACCAGGATATCATGGGCCAGAACTTCGACAGCTTTGGCAACCGGCTTTGGCCCCTGGCGGGACAACTGCTGGTGGACAACGAAGTACATATCCACCTCGACGCCGCGGTTTCGGACGGCTCCGGAGGCACTATCCTGAGCGTAAAATACTGGATCAATTCGGTCTGGAAATCCAGTCTGCTGCGCTTTTCGCCCACCGGATCTCAAATAGGGACGGGGTCCCTGGTTCCCGCCGGCACTTTTTCCGGACCGGTGTACCAAATCCTCCCCTTAGGGAATGGGCAGTACCTGCTCTATCAGGAGACGGACGGCAGCACCAAGATATTTTATATGAACAAGATAGATGCCTCTGGGACTTTGCTTTATCCCCAGGCCGTGGCCTTTGCGATGAGCGGCACCGAATATGCCGTCGTTAAAGGACTGACCGGCACTCCCGAGGGCGGAGTGGCAATTGCCTGGAAGGGCTCTGAATGGGAAGGCGGAGATCAGATATTTGTCCAAAAGCTGTCCTCCGCTCTAGCGCCAGTGTGGCCTCAACCGGTATCTATAGCCGGCTCCGACTCCAATATCAGCAGCATCCAGATAAACTCCGGCGCGGACGGCAAACTCTGGACCAGTTGGCAGGGTTATTACGACGATCCTTTCTTCATAGCCCAGGTGCTGGATGCCAATGGGAGTCCTATCTGGGAAGCGGGAGGCAAACTGATCTCGGCCAGGGCCAGAGAGGTGCTGAGCTTTGGTGGTCAAACCCTGGGATTCTACTTGTGGAGCACTACGGAATCCGGCTATAAGTCTATCAAACTGCAGGCGTTAAGCGTGAACGGGGCCTTCAGTTATCCTCCCGGAGGCCTGACTCTGGAAGAGCGGCTCAACTACAACTGCAGCATTGTGGGTGCTTACAGCCTCTCAGACCGCTTCCTGAGCCTCTGGATCGACCGTCGGGACCGGGACAACCTCTACTTTCAGATCATCAACCAGAATACCCAGGCGCTTCTGGAGCCGGGTGGCAGGGCCGTCCTTTCCACCAGCTTCGATGTGGTTAATGTCAATGCCGCCGTCACGACTCCGGAAGGCAAGCTGGCCATTATCTACAGCACCGAGGACTATTCCACCGAGCCGGCCACCTATGCCACCTATCTGCAGAAGATCGATGCCAATGGTAACCTGGAGTATCCTGGTAATGGGCTATCTCTGAGCGTCGATACCACTGAAGCGGCCTCAATGAGCTGCGATGGAAACGCCATCCTGATCGGCTGGGTGAAATCTGTATATGGCCAGCCCCAGGAACTGAGAGGCCAGAGGATCGTGAACGGCCAGGCCCTGTGGGGCCAGTATGGCAAGCTGATCTTCAGCCCTCCGGCCAACCATTACTTGCTTTTCAAAGGTATGGCGGGCAGCTATTTCTTGTGGGAAGTCTACTCATCCGGAACTGGTTACAGCAATTGCAAAGCTTTGAGAGTGGATGCCAATGGCGATCCCGCTCCGGGCTGGGACTCCTCCGGGGTCAATCTGATCACGGCCCACGACTATATTGACGAGATTTATGATGTCACCGGCCTGATCGGAGACGACCTGGTGGCATTTATCAGCCTGTCCAGGCCGGGTCTCTATGGTAAACGCGTGCAGAGGCTCAGCTCCTCCGGAGCAAGGCTTTGGGGCGAGGGCGGCACCTTGGTCGGTGGGACCGACACCTGGATGAACATCTACCCGGCTATCTTTGAAGACGGGATCATTTTCCTCACCTCCAATCCTGACGAGGCGATCGTGTTGCGCAGGATCGATTCCCAGGGGCTGGAAACCACCCCTCTGCAGGGAATAGTGGTGGTCCCGGAGACATCCAACTGCTATGACGCCACGCTGATCAAGTTTGCCAACGGCTCCCTGCTCTGCGCCTACAGCGATAACGACGGGGCCTGGATTCAGAACCGGGACGTCTTTATCCGCCACATCAGTCCGGAAGGCATCCCGGGTGGAGATGGCCCAATTGCTTTGTGTTCAGAGCGTTATCAACAGGATTACGTGCGCGTGGCGGTGCTTGGAAACAGAGCTTTGGTGGCCTGGGCCGACGACCGGGCCGGGATCATCAACAGCGAAGAAGCCTGGACCGGCATCTGGGGAAATATGGTCACCAGCGCGTTCACAGCCGCGGACGATCCGCAGCTCGCTCCTGTGAGTCATCCCACTCTCACGGGCAACTATCCCAATCCCTTCAACCCGTCCACCAGCATTAGTTTCAGCCTGCCCGCTACCGGTCCTGTGAGCCTGGGGGTCTATAACCTCAAGGGCCAACTGGTGAAGATTCTGTTGTCCGATGCCGAATTGGCATCAGGACCCCACAGCGTAATCTGGGACGGAACTGATGCCCGGGGCCAGATGGTGAGCAGCGGGCTCTATTTCTGCCGGTTGAGCACCGCGAGGCACACAAGTACCCGCAAAATGCTGCTGGCCAAATAGAAATGGCGGTCCATCCCAAGTAACCGGCAGGGGAAACAGCCCAGACGGGGTGACCTGACCGTCGCTTGACTGCAGTCGCGGCAGGTCGATACTGCCAAAGAGCAGTTCGGAGGCGCCCAGGAAGGGTGCCAATGGCAAACAATCCACAGCCAAGGCATGAAATTGTAGTTTATGATCTCAGATATCGCTTGACACCAATACTTTGTCATAATATTCTGGAATCATGTTACTGGATAGAATCCCCTATACTGCAGCGCTATAGCTCTGGGGAGTGATGATTGACTCAGCAATAGAAGACAGTTTCACGCGGACGTACCGCTGGTTGTTCAACGGTCTTAACAGATAATAGATATCCGGGGTGGCCGTCCATGTGGGGTGTCTGGAGTTAAGGAGACAAATAAAAAAGTCAAATGCCAGGGAGGTTCCCATGCGAAGATCAATAGTGCTTTTATTTGTGATTTTATGCGCTTCTCAAGGCGTGGCAAACTATGTGGAAAACCAGGCCTATGAGATTGTTCAGCCCGATGGCAGTAAGTTCATGGCTTATATCACCGGGGACGAATACTATCACCGCGTCCACGACAAGGCGGGTTTCACCATCCTTCTGCAGCCCGGGACGGGTTACGCGGTATATGCCGTTCCAGGCTTGGACGGCATCATGCCCTCCAGCCACATAGCCGGCAGGGTGGATCCCTCCCTGTTGGGGATCAGGCCAGGTCTGATGCCTCAGGAAGCTCCGGTCCGGGCCCGCTTTGAGGAAGAGCAGCGCTTACGGCAGATCTACCGTGCCAATCCGATTGGTACGATCAACAGCATTGTGGCTTTTGTGCGCTTCGAAGAGCAGGACGAGTTTCCGACTTCAAAGACCTACAGCCAGTACAGCGATATGTTTAACCTCATGGATACCGCGTCGCTGAAGGATTATTACAACGAGGTCTCCAGTGGGCAACTGACGATAAACAGCTTTCTCTATCCCGGTCCCAACGGAAGCGGCCAGGTAGTTTCCATCCTGGTGCCGTGGGAAAGGGGCTATTTTTCTCCCTATATAGAAGACGTGAATGACATCGGCTATCCCGAGGGAGAGGGCGGGCCCCGAAAACGCGAGCTGTTTGAATATGTGGTGGACCAGCTGGACACGATGGTGCCGAATGACTTGAATATCGATATGGACAACGACGGCAGGGTGGATGGGGTGACTCTGATCGTATGCGGCCCAACCGATGCCTGGGGAGATCTGCTGTGGCCAACCAGCAACTCCAGCGGTACCCCGTTTCATGCTATCAACGGCAAGGACGTGCACAGCGTCATCCTCAACTTTCAGCAATCTCTGGGCATCAGTGTGATCTGTCACGAAATGGGCCATCAGATTGGAGCGCCGGATTTCTACCACTATCATGAGTGGGAACCATGGCATTCCATCCATCCCGTCTCAACCTGGTGTCTGATGGCCAGCGACAGGGCCCAGCACTGGCTCACCCACAACAAATGGAAGTACGGGCATTGGTTTGATGCCATTCCGACCCTCACAGCCACGGCCAATCCTACAACATACACAATCTCTTCCGTTAATGAATCACCTTATAGCTGCTACAAGATCATCTCCGCGGTGCCAGATCAGTATTACATGGTGGAATACCGTAAAAAAGCAGGCTTGTATGAAAACAACCTGGATGGCTCCGGTCTGATCGTATATCGGGTGACGACTGGGATCAATGGCAATGCCGGTGGTCCTCCTGACGAGATTTACGTCTATCGCCCCAATGGCACGCTTACCGAAAATGGCCAGCCAGGTAACGCTTTTTTCTCCCAGGAAAGTGGCAGGACAGAGATTTTCAACGGCAGCAATCCCAGTCCATGGCTCTACGCGGACACGCTGAGCACGATAGCCGGAGACATCGTGATCACGAATGTGGGTAGCTCGGCGGGTAATTCTATCAGTTTCACTATCAACACAATAGCACCCAATACATGGACTGGCGAAATCAACGAGAGTTGGACCAATGCCTGGAATTGGACTCAAGGCGTGCCAGGATCCTCGGACGACGTCATAATCCCTTCCGGATGTGCTCAGTATCCCAATCTGAACGGAGGCGGGACCGGGAGCTGTAAAAAGCTCACCCTTGCCAACGGAGGGATCATCAAGGTCGGTCCAGGGACTCTGAACGTGCACGGGACCGCCCATCTGAGCGGCCAGATACAGCTCTGTGCCAGCGCTGGCACGGTAGATTTTAAGGGCCATACCAATAGCTATTCTGGCTCCAGTATAATCGATTCGGCCGCGGGGATGCTGAAATTCAATGGCAGTTGGAAGGTGGACAGCGGTTGCACCATCAATCTCGATCAATCCACCGTCTCATTTTACGGGGCTGAGGATGCCGAGTTGCAATGTGACGCGCTGGTAAATCTTAAACATGCCTATGTTTCCAAGATTTACAACAAAGCTGTTTACTACCAAAGCTCGCTGGCCCGGCTGCAGGTCAACGGGACTTTCAGCTTGGCAGCCGGAGGGGGATTTGTGCAAAATGCGGATTCCGACCTCCAAATTGCCGGCTCGATGCTGGGTAGCGGCTATTTCAGACAAGAGGCCGGCACGCTGAAAGCGATTGGCAGCACAGCCCAAACCATCTCCATGAGCGGCAGCAGCTATATCAACAATCTGTGGATCAACGGCAGCGCACAGCTCAATCTGCAGTCAGCGCTAAACATCCGGGGAGATGTATCGGTTTCAGGTACCATCAACGCCGGCGGTTATGCAATGACGGTTTGGGGAAGCTGGACAGGCACCGGTACTCTGAATGGAACAGACAACCGGGTGATCTTTGCGGGGTCTGGGATCTCAGAAGTCCAACAGCTCGATGCCCAGATCCTGGAGCTGGCCAAGACCGGAAGCGGGACGTTGCTGCTGGGGACAGGCAAAGTGGTCTCCTGCCAGCAATATGACTGGACTTCGGGCAGGATCATCGTGAGCGGAGGCAGCTTTTCGGCATCCGACCTCTATGATCCTCACATTGCCGGCACTTTCACGCTTAGCGCCGGAGCTATCAATCTGGCCCAGGATGGCGACAACAGCTTAGATATCAACGCGGACATCACTATCACCGGTGGCACATTTACAATCGTTGGGGGTAGCCGATGTAACCTGGCCGCTTCCCGCAGTGTGAATTTCACGATGGGTGGAGGTGTGCTGGAGCTGGGGATTCGGGGCATGGTATATGAATCCGGCTGCTATGCTTTGACCTCCAACCTATACGGAGGAACGATCCGCACGGCAGGAAGCTTGTTGATCACCCGGGGTGGATTTGTGATGACCGGCGGGACAGTTGAGCCCTTTGGGGGGCTGAACTCAAGCGTGATAGTCAACGCTCCCTCCAGAATCCACCATCTCAACGTGGCAAAAAGCCCATCAAACACCGTTTACATAAATGGTAATACCGTTGTGGGCGGGAACGCGACCATAACCACGGGAAGGCTGGAGATCCAGGACTGCACCTTGGGGATAGCCGGTAATCTGACCATAACCGGCACGCTCGCGATGAACTCGGTGGCGGATATTGTCAACGTGGAAGGCAGCGTTATCTGGTCCAGCGCTTCCACCTGCGATATTGTATCCGGGACTTTGGCCATCAAGGGCAATATGAACGTGAACAACAGCACCAGTTTTACGATGGGAGATGCTTCCATTCTCAAGTTTTACGGCACCAGCCCCTCGGCTCTGAGCACAGGTCTTTCAACCCTCACCCTGGGAAACATCCTGGTGCAGAAGACCGGCTCTTCCTGCACACTGGACCCGACAGGCATGATAAAGCTCTTTTATGCCAATGATGTGGTGGTGTATGGCGGCAGCACGTTCAACCCCTACAACAACGCCATGATCGTGGAGGGTAAGATCGATATCTGGGAGGGCGGCTGCCTGACTGTGAACAACAACGCGGAAATCAGCGCTTATAACTTCTACTGCTCAGGCCTTTACAACCAATCTAACGGCCTGGTCTATGTGAATAACAACTACATCCAATATGCCACCGGGACCAACCAGATCACCGGCGGCACCTTCAGGATCGATACGCCCTACGGCGGATCGCATTACAGCTTTGCCGGAACGACGACCCTGAGCGGAGGCAACTTCCAGATCACCAACAACGGCATCCAGTTTGGCATCGGCTCCAGCTTCAACATGAGCGGGTCCGGAACCCTCAAGCTGGGCTGGGGCCTGCGCGCGCTCAGCGAAAGCGTCTTTCAGGCCAGCAGCGGCACGGTGCAGTTCATTGGAGAGCGTTCATCAAACATCAACCTGGCGGCGGGAAACTATCTGCCCAATATCGTGATCGACAAGGCCGGCAGCACCGGAGCGGTCTATCTGCTTACCGACCTCACTGTTAAAAAGAGCTGCACGGTGCAAAACGGCAGGCTCTATGTCAACGAGCGCACCCTTACTGTGGAGCAGGACATTGTCATCCAGGGTGGCGATCTCTATGCCTACAATAGCACCGATCATATCCGTTTTGGTGGCAGCTGGACAAACAACGCGTCCCCGGAGAACTTCATCGAAGGCAGTGGACTGGTGACCTTCATCGGAGGTGGATTAACCACGACCATCGGCTCCCCGGAGACCTTTAACCATCTCAGGATTGACAGCAGCCCCTCTGCCAGGTTGATTCTGGCTGCGGACATGACTTTGAGCATAAATGCTGATCTGGAAATAAGTTCCGGCCAGCTCAGGATACTCGACGGCAGTCACCTCAACGTGCTTGGCAATATGAGCATCAGCGGGGCGAACAGCGTGGTCGATCTGGATTTCAACCGCACGGTGGATCCCACTGACACTCATATCCACGGCAACCTGCTGATCAACGGAGGCATCCTGAAATCCCAGACCACCAATGCCGCCATTGCGCTGGACACCTTCCTGATCGACGGTGATCTGGCTATGACGGGTGGAGAGCTGGACGTCAGAAGAGCGGCGATGCTTGTGCACGGCAATTTTAGCACCACGGCCACGTCCTTGTTCAAAACCAGGGAGGGGACCTTTGTCAACGACGCCCCCTATACCGGAACCTGGCAGATTGCCAATTGCGCCTGGACCACCAATGGCAGCACGATTGAATTCCCCAACAAAGGGCTGCAATTTGTGAGTGGCGCTCAATGGGTCACAGATGGATTTTCCGTGATCAGGATCGGCAGGGGGTTTTATGCCGTCAGCGATGACGCGTTTGACCCCGGCAACGGGACTATCGAGTTTATCGGTAGTGTACAGGCCAATATCAACATGGGAGCAAACAACACATTACCGTCTGTCACAATCAATAAACCCGGTTCTATGCTCGTGTTGTCCACCCCCGCGATCGTCACGGGTTCAATCACGATTACGAGCGGAAACTTCAACAGCAACGGACATGCTCTTACAATAGGAGGAGATTGGGTAAATAACGTGGGATCATCCGGATACACATCCGGTACCAGCGAAGTGGTTTTCCGGGATCAGTATGCCTATTTGCCTCTCCACTCACTGATCGGGGCTCAGACATTTCATAAAGTCACGGTTGACTATCCTTTAAGCACCCAATACCTGAACAGCAGCGGCAATAGCACGGTTCAAAACCTGCTCAATGTCGTCTCCGGCGGATTGCGTGTGAATGGAACTTTGCAGATCAATTCTGACGTAAGCATAGCTCAAAACGCTTATATAGAAGTGACTGGAGGCGATTTCTACCTGGCTGGCAACCTCTCAGACAGCAATATGACTTACAGTGGTAGCAACCCCAAGCTCGGATTGATCAATGCTTCGGGATCGGTGATTCTGAATGGCAGCGGCAATCAGACCATAGCGGTGGGATATGCCGAGATCGGGCTCAACAATCTGTTTTTAATCAAGAGCTCCGGCATCTTCCAGCCAGCCAAGCCGGTGAACCTCAAGGGCAACGCGACCATCACTTCCGGCACCTGGGGCTATGGAGCTTCCGGGCTCACGCACAAGATCGGCGGTAATCTGAACATCGCATCCGGCGGGATATGGAATGACAACACCGGCACTGTGAGCTTCGTCGGCACAGGAAACGGAGTTCTATCCAACAGCGGTACGGCCAGTTTCAAGAACCTGCATATCGATAAATCCTCCTCCCGGACCACCTTTGTTTCATTGAGTCTGGGCTCCAATATCGCGCTCAACACGTCTGGCACCATAACGATAGACGGCGGTTGTTTGGACCTGGGTGCTTATTCATTGCAGACCAAAGGATCGGTGAATGTCAACTCCGACGGCAAGCTTGCCATCGGTCCCGGAGGCATATTGACCATGTATTCCTCCTCCTCCCTGAGTGTCAACAGCGGTGGCGTCCTGGAAACCCTTGGCACCAGCGAAGCTCAGGCGTTAATAACCAGCTTGAGTGGAACTTACAACCTGGAAGTGAACTCCGGCGCTACCTTGTCATCAGAGTGGACTATCTTTGAATATCCCGGCAGCAACGGCATCCGGATCAACTCAGGCGCGTTGGTCGATCCCACCCATGCTCTGCATCACTGCACCTTCCGGTTTGGGACCAGCGGAGGTCCTCTGCTCGCGATCGACAACGCCCAGACCTTCCAGATACAAGACGCCCGCTTCCCCAGTGGCGGCAGCCAGACCTTCAACGTGAGCAAGACGCTCGCTCAGGGCGAAGTATCCTTTAATGGAGAAAGCGGTGGCTTTGCCGGAACCGGCCATGAAAACGATCCCTTTGGCCGCGTCAACTGGTCTTCGGACGTTCCGGAGATTCAGGTCAACCCCGGAGCTTTCGCGTTTGGCGACGTTACCTGGATGAGCACTTCTTCCCAGTACATGGTGATCGCCAATCCGGGGAGTGCCATTCTGCGAGGGGATATCCATATGCCCTCTGGATTCAGTGTCAGTTTTGTGGGTACCAGGACCGCGGAAGCAAGGGAATTGATCCCGGAAGCCAAAAGCGAGCAGGAATTCAGCCGCAACGATATGGGCTTTTCATACCTTCCTGGAACCAGCGGTATCTATATGATTACTTTTGCTCCCCAGGAACCGATCCCATACTCTGGTTACATGGTAGTGACCCATAACGCCGATCAACCTGCCTTCAATCTGCTCTGCTCGGGCAACGGGGTAGGCGCTAAGTTGTTTCTGGACAACACCCAGCTGCAGTTTGACTTGTTGCCAGGACAGTCCGGAAGCATCCTTACCAACCTCACTGATGCCGGAACGGACTCACTGAGCTACTTTGGTTATGTCAATTACATGCGCGACCGCGATGTGATCCTGGAGACCGGATTTGAGGACGCGATGCCACCCGCGGGCTGGAATGAAACCCCGGTCAGCGGAACGGCTGGAGACTGGCTGCGTTACAGCTCAACCGTCCATCCCTCCGGCAATCCACCCTCCAGCGGCTCCTGGCTGGGATATTTCAACTCCTACACCTCCAATGTGGGAAATAGCAGCCGGCTGGAAAGCCCGGTGCTGGACCTCTCGCTCAAGACCAGCGTGATGCTGTCGCTTTGGATGTTCCATGACAGCGGTTATGATACCCGTGACGACCGGATCCAGGTGCAGGTATCCATCGCTGGTGGAGCATGGACGGACGTCGGCGCGCCGATCTCTCGTTACAATGGACAGTGGGGTTGGCACCAGCACTACGTGGACCTCTCCAGCGTGAATCATGCCGCCAACGTGCGGGTCGGTCTCCTGGGAATCAGCGCATATGGCAACGATATCCACATAGACGACCTGTCGATCACCGGCACCACCCAACTGCCCAGCAACTGGATCACCCTCAATGGCGGGGCTTCAGTATCAGGCCTGATCTTCCCTGATGATCCAGCCGTTCCGATCACTGTCAGCGTCGATACGACCGGCATCCCCCAGGGATTTTACATGAACCAGCTGGTCTTTATGTCCAATGATCCGGTCTATCCTTTTTACGCGCTGCCGTTGATGGTGAGGATCGGAGTGCCGGCATACGAGACCAGTCCGGCAACGCTGGAGTTTGGATCACTGCAGGTAGGGATGGTGTCGATGCTGGGATTCAGCGTTGAAAGCACTGGCAGCATCGGGCTCAGCGGGACCGTTACGACTCCAGCGGGATACGAGATCATCACGATTCCCGGGCCCAGAGGCAGGTCTGATCTTTCCGGGCGGCCTGAAGAAGGCCTGAGAAACCAGACCAGCTTCTATCTGTACCCTGGCGAGTCACGCGATTTCATGGTGGGTTTTGGCCCCATGGAAGCGCAGTCCTACGACGGACAGATCATAATCTCAACCAACACCGGTACTGACACCTATGTGGATGTAACCGGGGAGGGGATCAGCCAGCCGCAGGTAAATACTATATCAGTTACGGATATCCAGGCAGCCAGTGCCATCTGTCACGCCGAACTGAGTTCCACCGGAAACCTGCTCATCTCTGCCCGCGGGATTGTCTATAACACCTGGGGCGATCCCGATCTGGACGACGGCAACGTGCTGCTCTCCGAAGGTCAGGGCGGTGGGTTTGACCTCTCTCTGAGCGGGCTGGTCCACAGCAGCACCTATTACGTCAAAGCCTTTGCCACCAACACGCTGGGCACTGTCTATGGGGAAGAACTCAGCTTCAGCACCCTGACTCCGCAGCTCAGCTTATCCACCCACGTCCTGCCGGATTTTGGCCATGTCCCCATCGGCACCACTTCTGCTCCGGCATCCTTCACCATCTCAGGCGAGCACCTGGTGGACATGGTGATGATGAGCTCCCACAGCGGCTTCACGATATCACTGAACCAGTCCTCGGGATATGACTCCCTGCTCCTGCTCTATCCGACGGCTGAGACCCTGCCGGAAACCACCGTCTATGTGCGCTTTACTCCTCCATCCACAGGAGCTTATACCGAGGTCATCACTCCTCTGAGCGTGGGAACAGCGGCTGGCGAAATAGCATTATCCGGGCTTGGAGTCACGATCCCGCAGGTCCATATCAGCATTCCTTTCAATATCACCAGCTCATCGGCGGAAATCGGAGGATTGGTGCAATCCGACGGCCTATCCCCTGTGACCGCATGCGGGATTTGCTGGAGCCTGAATCCCAGCCCCACGGTCTCGGACTGGCACAGCACCCTGATGTATCAGCCGGATTGGTATTACTCCCTGATGGAAGGCCTTGATTCCGGCACCAGCTACTACGCGCGTGCCTATGCCACCAATGTTGCCGGGACCGCATACAGCTCCCAGAGCGTGTTCAGCACTCACTTCCTGCCCCAGATCTCGGTGTTGCCTGCAGAGCTGCCCAGCTTTGGGGAAGCGCTGGTCGGCTCCGTGACTCCAGCCGCTCAGATGACGATCCAGGGAAGCATCCTGGGGGATGAGCTGACCTTAAGTGTCGGTGGCAATTATGGCCTGTCCTTATCCAGCCGGGATGGAGGTCGGGTGTTTACGCAAACTATCCAGATCCCCGCTGTGGATAGCCTGATTGCTCCCACCAGCGTCTATGTGCGTTTCCAGCCTCAAAGCGGTGGTAATCTGGACGATCTGATCCTCTGCCAGGCCGAAGGCGTGGAAGACCTGCTCATTCCCGTCTATGGAACTGGCATAGGACTGCCGACGCTCAGCACCACTCCGGCTTCCAATCTTGCCAGCTATTCCGCCACGGTGGGAGGCAACATCCTGGCAGATGGTTTTAGCGCCATCAACGCTTGTGGAGTGTGTTTTGACACCAGCCCGGGAGTTGATCTGGACGGCCCGCACACATCCAACAGCGCTCTGCAGGGTGAGTTTATAGACTATCTGCTGGCCCTGCTTCCGGATACCTCCTATTACATCAGGGCCTATGCCACCAACGCCGCTGGAACTGCTTATGGAGAAGAGCTGAGCTTCGCTACCCCGGCAGACTTGATAGCCGCTCCGCAGCACCTGAGGATCAGCATTGCCGGGCCAAACGTCCTGCTGGAATGGGACCCGGTATTGGACGCGGAGTATTACAAGGTCTATGCCCTCGATTTCTACACTACTTCAAGCGAGACCTGGCCCTTACCTCAAATCTGTGTGGACACTTCGCTCAGCATGTCCATAACCGAACTGGGTGCCAGAAAGTTCTTCTTCGTAATCGCCTGCAAGGAGTGATTGACTGCTTTAGCTGATCCACTTGATGGAATCACCTCTCCGCGGGGACCTGAGTCTTGGATGCCCAGTCTGAGCTTGACGCCGGTATGATCAGCCGTGGTTCACGTTCTGAAGCCATCGTCGGTCCTGCCCAGCTATTCATTGCTTGACATATAGCTTCGGGTCATATTCTGGGTCGCTCAAGATTCAGAAAACAGCACAGAAAAAGGAAGCTCAGCTATCAATGTCATACATCATCAGGACCGCCACTTCACAAGACGCTTCCGGAATGGCTGCCGTCCATATCCAGAGCTGGCTTGAGACCTATCCTGGCATTATGCCGCAACAGAAGCTGGATTCACTCAATCTGGAAGCCAGCACCCGCAACTGGTCAAACGCCATCGCGACTTGTGAAGTGGTGATGGTGGCAGAGCTGGAAGGAAGGATCATCGGCTTCGTCTCGGGAGGCAAAAACCGCTCTCAGGAAGACTGTGAAACGGGACTGGCCAATTTCTGCGATGCCGAACTGGCGGCCATGTATATGTTTGCGGAGTTCCACGGTCGGGGGATCGGCAGGGCGATGTTTGAAGCCTTCACATCCCGTCTGAGATCATTGGGCTACAAGCAGATGGCCATCTGGGTGGCGGCCAAAAACTCCAGCACCGGATTCTATAGGAAGATGGGCGGCCTCCTGATCGACAGCCGGGACCTCACAGTGTGCGGCGAACAGGTACCGCTGCTGGCATACCGCTGTGAGCTAGGTTGGGCCAGAATTTGATAGAACCCTGGTTATAAAGATACATCCGGCACGCTTACATAATCAGATTCAGGTGCATTACCTGTCCTTATCAACTGTCATCCCTTCGGATCCATCAACATACTCGGCGATCCAGAATTGCTTCTCTTTTCGAAGTGAAAACAAACCGCCGGTCTTTCCCCAGGTGAAATCAAGCTCTACTCCAGCAAGATATATATCGCCACCGTCGTCAGCTTCCATTTTACTTACTTTCAATATCTTGAGAGATTCCGGTATCTCCGTGGCCACCCTATCGGAACTCTGTTTGGCAACCTTGCCATACCTGTAGGCATCCCAGATTGCCCCCTCAAACCTTTTATTGCTGGGCCGGCAGGCAGTAATTGATATTATGACCATCAATAGACAGACGACAAGCCAAATCCTCCCGGCAACTATCTGGTTTCCAGCTTTAAATCCCATTGTTATTCCCTTATAGCTCCAGTTTGGAAAGCTCCTGGATCAACCTGAGGATATTGGCACGTCCGGCCTGCTCGGTTTTTGCTTTTGCGCTGCCCTTATTGCTATAAGAATAGATGTCTTTAGACCACACGAGGACGCCATTGATCTGATCATAAAGGCTATAGCGGACAAATAGCTCCATGGGATGGCCACCAAAGCCTGCTTTCATCTCATTGTAAGCAAGTTCTGCCTCAAGGACATAGTTTGAGCCCAAGTCGTCATAGACCGCTTTCTGAAAGAGCTTTGAATTATTAAGAGCGTCCCCCAGAGCTTGTTTAAAGACGGGATCGGTGATTTTGTATTTGTTGCTTTTAAGGGAGGGATCACACCCATATACCTTGCCAATGCTGATAGAACGAGGTAGGTCACGTTTATACATGGAAAAAGCAGAGGGGACCATTTTTGTTGCCACCGGCACCTGAGAGCAACCGACTAACCCAAGGATTCCGACTATGATCACCAGGCATAGACTAATGCGTGTCATATCTCAACTCCTTAATCAACTGGATGGGGATGTCTGTCCTGGCTTCGGGGTTTGCCATTGTTGTAGCTGACGCCAGATTGGATAGAGAGCTTATGATCAGAGAGATCGAAATCGATATCCCGAATCCAGTCGCGGCTGACACTAAGTTCTTGTTTCTGGCTTTGGTCTCGTAAGCCTTGGCATAGCCCGTAGCATAGTTCTGACCCTTTAGCTGGGTTATCTTTTCAAGCTCCTGAGGGTTGAACTTGGGAGAGTAGGCTGCCGATACGATCAAACCTGGCAGCGGGAATAGACATCCCGCGACAAACCATAAAGAAGAATTGGGTGAAGTCAGACTGCCATCCTTGAGCCCTTCCGTGAATCCCTGGGGAAGCTCGATCTCACGAACCTCGGTGAGGGAAAGCTCCGGCAGGGCCTGTTCCTGGGCCCAAGCACTACATACAAAGACGCCGAACAATAGAACTGGGATAAGATACCTAACAAACTTGTCTTTCATGGGTTAGCTCCTTCTGCATTTTTGCGTATCCACCTTGGGAGACAATGTTCTACCTGTCAACATAAATGTCGGTCTTAGCACACAAACCCGCCAAGCGCGATTGAATCTTTTCCACTCAGCCGCATCCGGAGCAAACCCTGAAGCGTGGAAACGCCCTATTGTTCAGCGTTTCTGGCGAGGCGAAATCCAGCATCGTGATAGGTGCTGGTGGGATTTATCGTCATTTCCGTGTTTAAATAGCTGTGGTCTATTTTGGAGTTTAAATCTTCGCCCTTGGCCGTTCTGTATACTCCTGGCACCAGAGTTGGATACCTGGGGTCAGGCTCCACGTTCATGATATCGAAGACATACTCAAAGACATTGCCCAGCATATCATACAAGCCCAGTTCGTTGGGTGCCTTAGACCCGATCGTGTGGATGGTCCCTGAAGAGTTGCCGGCATGCCAGGCGGTCCTGTCCAGAGCATATTGGCTGAAGGTCTTATGCGTCCAGGTGTGGGTGGCTCCGTGAAAGGCGATCAGCCATTCTGAGTTGCCGGGCAGTCTGTAGCCATTGGCTGCGGGATTGAGGATGATCTTCACGTGGTCGTCTTCGTTGCCCCTCCACCCCTGTGGCCAGGTGCCGGGATCAGGTCCATGGCCTTCATAGCTATAGCAGGGGTCCAGGCCCATCATGATGCTGAGCAGATTGCAAAACTCGATGCTGTCATACCAGGAAATCCCTCTGACTGGATAGTTTCCCACCGTGGAATTGCTGCTGTAAGGCAGTTGGTTCATCACGAGCTTATACTCGTCGGCGCTCACCTCATACTTTGAGATGTAATATGGCTGCACCACCAGAGCTTCGGCTTTCCAGAGCTGGTAGCTGCCTCCTGGCACCCTCACCATGTTTTCCCCGATCGCTTTCAGGATGGTTTGCCTGTCCCTGAACCCTTGCTTGGGGTTCTCACCCTCATAGGGGCCTTTGGAACTCAGCACCTTCCCAGCCAGCCTGGCCCTGCGTTCACAATGGCAGAGCCACTCTATCTTGCCGGGCACCTGTTTGGCGGGATCCAATTCCAGCCGTCCGCGCAGCCAGCCCTTGTCTATCTCGGTATCGGCAAAGTACCGGGAATCAAACCAGCGGGACCGGAAGCTGTACCATCTCAGATCCTTGGGGTCCAACAGGTAAGCGGAGACGGTGATCCGGTCGCCTTTCTTCAGATCCCTGAAGCTGATTGGATGGCCATCCTCAAAGACCGGGGTGGAGCTGGGAAAGTTGAAGGTATAGGACTGCCGGGCTATGGTAGTCTTGATCTGGTCCTGGCCGATGCTGTCGATCATGCAGCTCACCAGCGTAAAGCCATGCCCGCAGGTGCTGAAGCCGGTCCAGAAAGTGGTCTGGGCGTTGTTTTCCGTCTGGGCCGGTCCAGCCGGTTCCAGAGGATAGTAGCTGCGGACGTCGGTCTGGGAATACTGTAGTTTTGAGCGGCCGGGAATGCTCAATCCCTCGATCTGGGCCATCAGCAGAGGAATGGTCAGCCAGCTCAGGATGAGCATCAAAGCAAGGTTCTTTTTCATCTGATTAGCTCCCTGGATTGCAGATCCCGTTAGTTCACGCTGGTAACCCTGTAAAAGACCCGCTCGTCATTGGGAGGAGCGGTGAACCAGAGGTCTGTGGTATTATAGACTGGCGTTCCCCGGTCCGTGGCATGGGGATGGGCGGATGGAAGGATATTGTAAGAGCTGGCCTCCGTCATAGCGTCCCATTCCAGCAGCAGACCGCCCTCCAGGTCGCGGTACTCATGCTGGTGCGTATCCCAGGCCAGCTGCTGGATCATCAGAGCGCTGGCAGCGTCGATCTGAGCGGGATAATAGCTATTGCCCACCGGATTGAGGTTCCAGATGCGGGCCATCATCAGACAGGCCACCAGATAGGTGCCATAGATGCTGGGGTGATAATTATCTGTGTCATATAGGTTTGGCATGCCATGAAGGGCGTCCGCGTTGTACCAGGCCACTCCCGCCGGGACCACCAGGGCGTCCAGATAAGCGGCAATATAGCGATAGGCATCCCTTATCGGCACATACATTTCCGGGTTGTTGCGCCAGGCCCAGGTCATATAGAATCCGCTGAGAGCTCCCGACTGCTGGATCAGGGTGTGCAGCGAATCGGCATAGGCGTAAAAGAGCTCTGGATACAGCATCGGCCGGCTGCTCTGCTCCTGCAGGACCACTAAGTCCCAGTCGCCAGTGGCGATGGCGTCGAGGGTGTTTTGATCGTGATAATGGTTTTCCAGTGTATAACCTCCCGCGGTCCTGTCTTCCACCACCACATTCCATTCCGGCTGCGCCGCAGCCATCAGGGCCTGTAGATGCGTGTCCACCCCTTCGTTGACATAGGTGTGGCTGTTTCCCACCAGGAGGACCCTGCGGCTGGCCTCATAGGGAAGTCCCCAGCCCACAACGATTTCCAGCCCGCCAGGCACAAATTGCAGGGTGATGTGGACCGTCGTGGTCTGAGAGGGTGAGACCACCCCGGTGCCGTGGCCGGTGGCGATCAAAGTGAGGCCTTCATAGACCCTCACATCGATGGCATAGACGCCCGGCTCGAGGTCTTCAAAGGTGCCCTCAGCCAGACTGCCGTTGATCGCGAGGTCCATGCTCTGGCTGAAACTGCCTTTTACGATCGTCACTTCCACCCTGGTGACGGTGATATTGAACTGGGCCGCCGGACTGAGGTCCATGCGGACAGGGAGTTCACCTGTCTGGGTGGGTTGAGTGGTATGGGTCTTGCAGCCAGCCACCAGCAAGACGGCCATCAGGCTGAAAAAGATTAACTTGCGCATGCTGTCTCCTTTGTTTGTGAGCTTTGGCGGTTTATCCCGGGCTTATTATTCCCGCTCTTCACAACGCTCAATCTGGCAATTTGAGCTTAGATTGGCTGGTTAAACCGCTCATAATCAGGCACTTTCGGCAGCAGTCCAGCCTCCACCGCGGCTTTAACGGTCTGGCAGGGAAGGTTCTGCTGCACAATCATTTCACGGGTGATCCCGGTGAGCGCGATGCCCAGCTGCTTTTGCATGGCAAACATCAGCTTGTTGTAGAGATTGGTCCAGGCGATCACTTCACGGCCATCGTTGATTTTCAGCTTGTTGTAGCCGATCAGATAGTCGCTGAGGTTTTGTCTGTAAGCTTGGGATGGCTGCAGGGCGTAGATGGCTTTCTGGGCACTGGCAAAGGGCGGCTGGCCGGGATGGTTTTTGAAAGTAAAACGCTTGCGGGCATAGATCTTGCCGTTGGCCTTGTGACGGTAAAAGATCAGCTCGTCGACGCTGCCGGTGAAATCGGCGGGAATGTGTTTGGACTCTCGTTTCATATATCTTGCTTCTCCTTGTTTGTTCGCGGCTTCTTTGGGCTCTATCAGCTTGATAAACAGCCATATAAGGCCATCCAGCAGATTCTCTGCGGCCCACCGCATACCCATAGTATAATCCATTCCTGCCGCTTGGCAATACGGAGTTATTACGGACTCATTACGGACTAAGTCCGTAATGAGTCCGTAATGGGATGCGGGGAGGAAGGAGCTGAAAGGTTTATGAGGTTGCTTGATGCAGTATTGATGCAGTTTTATGATGCTCTCTTTCAAACTGGGTGGGTGAACCTCTATTACCCCAGACATTGATTCGGGATTCATGACTTTTCTGAAATGTATCTGCATGGTAATCAATACTATGAATACTCGCATCAGAGTTTGTGAGATGATAGCGCAGAAACTGCGATCGCATGAGTCCCAGCGGGACGGTAGTTTTGATAGATGAGACCGTTGTATATGATCGTAACACAAGCTTCAGAGCTTGTGCAAAAACTGGCATTTTGAGTTCCGTAGGAACG